>Ga0182024_10006007_pt1 | contig 26902 bp, 32 predicted proteins | sample P32metaG_FD_120480 | JGI IMG/M metagenome (GOLD analysis project Ga0182024, IMG submission 120480) | Permafrost microbial communities from Stordalen Mire, Sweden - P3-2 metaG (Illumina Assembly) | ecosystem: Environmental > Terrestrial > Soil > Wetlands > Permafrost | place: Sweden: Stordalen...
GCAGCGGTTCAGTCCAATACATTTTTAGCTCACCGGCGTGGCTCCGATCACGTTTCCTCTCTGTATAGGCCTACTGTCGCCACGCCGCCGAGCTAAAAATGCTCTGCATTATCGGCAACTGGCCCCACCTAAAAGAACGTCTGGCATAAACTCCGAAATCGGAGTATACAATTCCCACTGTTTGCGAAAAAGGCGTGGAAATTCGTGCAAACACAGACATTGAAATTGACTCCCCAGAGCGAGGTGACATCATGAAACGATTCGCATTATTGGCCCTGCTTTTCCTTGCAGCATCCTCATTTCTTTATGCGCAGGACGAGGCGCCTGCGGCATCCAGCACGCAAAAGTATCCCGATATGCAGTTCAAGATCGTGAAGGATTTTTTCAAGATTCCCAGCGACATGCCCATGGCCGAAGCCGTCGGCGTGGCCATCAATCCCAAAAACGGACACATTTATATTCTGAACCGCGGCAATTATCCCTTGCTCGAGTTTACGAATGAGGGCGACTATGTCGGCGTTTTTGGCGGGGGTTCCCCGCTGTTCCATATTCCCCACAGCATTCGGTTCGATTCCGAGGGTGATATGTGGTACGTCAACTCGGGCGACAACCTGGTCGTGAAGTTCGACCCCAACCGGAGAGTGGAACAGGCCCTCGGCCGCCGCGAGGAACCCTGGGTTTACCTGACGCACGGGATTGAGCGCGCGATTCCGGCTCCCTCCAGCTTCTACCAGCCGACCGATACTGTCGTCGGTCCCGATGGCAGCACGTACATCACGGATGGCTACGGGAATTCACGGGTCGCGCATTTCAGCAAGGAAGGAAACCTGATCAATTATTGGGGCGACCGCGGAACCGGACCCGGACAGTTCAATACGCCTCACAGCATCGTGATCGATAAGCAGAACAATCTCTATGTGGCGGACCGCCAGAACAGCCGCATCCAGGTCTTTGATTTGAATGGAAAGTTCAAAGAACAATGGAAACTTGACGGTCTGACATGGTCACTTTGCATCACTCCGGGTCCCACGCAATATATCTTTGTCGGCAGCGTCGGCCACGTTTACAAGCTCGACTTGAGCGGCAAGGTCCTGGCTAAGTTCGGAAAGCTCGGAAGACTGCCCGGGTATTTCGATTCGATCCATGCTCTGGCGTGCCCGGATGAGCATACGCTGTACCTTGCCGAGGAGTTCAGCTACCGGTTTGACAAGGTCACGCTGCCGTAAGCAATCGCTGCCTGTGTTGAGTAGGACAGACACTCTTGTCTGTCCCTCAAGGCGCGGCGGCGAGAGCCGCTGCACCAATCAGGTCAATCTTTCCGGCGCCTGTGCGCCGGGTCTTAATGGACAGGCACTCTTGCCTGTGCTGAATTTGCAGCACTTGCATTCAGCACACAGCCAAGAGTGGCTGTGCTACTAGACTTTTTCCGCAACCTGTTCAGCCTGTCTGGTTTTGATTTCTAATTATTCGGAAAGGCAGACAGGCTGCCCTTCGCGCACTCAGGGTAAAAAGCTTGCGCTACTAAAAATCCCTCAAGCAGGCAGGCAGTTGCCCGATCGTTTCAATCATCGCGTCCGGCAACGCGGCGCGAAGCCGCTCCGGCACCGGCGAGCCGCCGAGCACGCCAATCGCCCGCACACCTGCACGATGCGCCATTTCGATGTCTTCCGGCGCGTCGCCGACATACACGCAGACTCCCGGAGTAATTCGCAGACGCTCCAGCGCCATCTGCAAGGGGGCGGGATGCGGTTTGCGGCGCGGCGCGTCCTCGCTGCAAACTTTCGCGCGAAACATCGCCGAAACGCCGTGCTCGCGCAGCTGCCTCCGGACGCGGGTGCGGCTTCCGCTCGAAACCAGCGCCAAAGTGAAGCGGCGTTCCAGGGCGCGCAGCACACGCAACGCGCCGGGCTGCAGGTCCGGCTGCTGCTTCTGGTAGAAACGCCTCCACAAACGGTCAGCCTGATCCCACTGCGCGCGCGGAAGACGCGCGGCGCGGTAAACCCGATGCCAATTCGGGGAGTAATGCCGTTTGAGTTCCGCCATGCTCCAGCTCATCCCCAGCGCGGCAAACATGCGGAAATAGGCCTGCGCGTCGGCTTCAAACGAATCCAGCAAAGTCCCGTCCCAGTCGAAAAGGACGCACTCCACGGGATTTTCTTTTTTTTTCGGCGGCATATTTTGCTGTCTCGCTGCGGAACTGGAGATGCTGGTTTTCATTCCTTCCAGAAACAAAGGTAACACAGAAATTCCGCGGTCCTCCTGATCCGGGCTTCGCCTGCAAGCGCTACCCCGCTTGGCGAACAGGGATGGTATCATTCGCGCATCAGGGAATGCCGTGAGGTGATCCGGGATGACAACGCCTGAGCGTTGCAGTATCGAAGCTTGTGAAAAGCCGGTCGAATCATCGCTGATGGGAGAGGCGTTTTGCAGGGAACACTTTATCTCCGCGGCTTATGCGCGGCTTGACCAGTATGAGGGAATGCGGAATGGCTCGCCTCTGAGCCTGTTTGATGCCGAAGCTGCGCACCACTTCGTCCGCGAGTGCACGAGGCGTGCGGATGAGATGGAACATAACGCCAAGGATCTTGATAATCTGGACCGGGCGAAGCTTCTCCATATCCTGCTGTCGGCTAGCGATCTAGGCCGTCGATTGCGGCGAAGCCCGCGAAGGACTCTGTCCATCGCGGTGCGGCTCAGCTCAGATAGAATTGGGGGGACATGGGAGGAAGACAGCGAAACAGTGCTCCTGAGCAAGCACGGCGCGTCGGTGCGGTGCAACCATCCCGCCAAACCCGGCGAAACGCTCCATCTATTGCGGTTTGATACCGGGCAAAAGGCGGAAGCGTGTGTCGCGTGGCGGCAGCAGTTGAGCAAAGACGATATTCGAATTGGCATGGAGTTTGTCGGGGTTGAGAATTTCTGGGGGTTGGATTGGGATGCGGTTTAAGAGGCTCATTGAGCACAAGGGCAATCAGCGCCCGCTCAAGACGAATTGAGACTACTCAGGTCCTATTGCCGCCGGAATCGTGAAGGAAGAGGCTCTTCCCGCAGGAACGTGATTTCATCAAATGAAACCGCGAGTGCGTGCCAGCCGTGGCGTGGAGCAGGTTCGGCCCGCACGAGGTGCGCTTCGGTCCTCATCTTCACGGTACCCCGGCCGAATGGTCGGTCGACCAGGCTGACCTCTATTTCCAGCGGTGTTCCGGGCTCAATTCGCTGAGGGTAAATAAAAAGGACGCCGCTCGAACTGATGTTGGCGGTTCGCAGCGTGTAGTGTTTCTGCTCCCGCTGTCCGGCGATGCGTCTCAGGCACAATGGCAGGCTGAGTTTGGCGCGTGTATAGGCGCGGCGCTCTTCGACGGGGCGCACGGCATGGGAGGGTACGCGCGAAATGCCTTTCGGCTTGGCGCGGGTGGTCCAGGACGGCGGATCGACCTGGGTGGTCGACGAGCTTGCCGATAGCTGTTCAATGGCGGCGGATTCTCCACCGCTGGAGTCGGATCGGTCCATGAGTTTGTGATGACGAGCAGTGCGCATAGGTCTCCCCTGTTCTTCAGGTTGCTGGCACTGCTCGCAGACACTATCCTCCGCGCACAAAGCACCGTCAATTCAGGGTCTGGCCGACTTGTCCTAAGTAATAACCTTTCCATGGGCCGGCGTGCCGCACAGTTGCCGGGACCTTGGAGCCTTTGACCGCAAGATTCGGATAGCGCCCCGGGGAGGAAATTAGATATCTTGGCTTGAGAAAGGGAGACGCAACGTTCGTGAAGAATTTTGCAAAACAGCACTCGATTTTGCCAGCGGGCAGCCGGCGCAGATGCATGCTGGCCGTGGCCGGGCGAGACGCGGAACTCGACGGCGCGTTCGTTTACGCGGTGCGGTCAACGGGAATCTATTGCCGTCCATCCTGCCCCTCGCGCCGCCCGAATCCGGGGCAGGTGGTCTTGTTCGCCGTGCCCGAAGCGGCGGAGCGTGCTGGATTTCGACCATGCCGCCGCTGCCATCCGGAGCGGGAAGGCCGCAGCCCTCAATCGGAATTGGTCCGCCAGGTATGCGGCGAGATCGCGTCGAATGCAAATCCTCGCGCAAACCTCAAGCGCCTCACGGCGGCCACAGGCGTAAGTCCTAATCACCTGCAGCGGACATTCCGGAAAACCATGGGCATCACGCCGAGGCAATACGCTGATGCCCTCCGCGTGGCGCGTTTCAAATCTGATTTGCGAAAAGGAGCCGACGTGACCACCGCGTTGTACGAAGCAGGCTACGGATCAGCGAGCCGGATTTACGAGCGATCCGACGCTCATCTTGGCATGACGCCGGCCGCCTACCGGCACGGCGGGCGAGGGATGAAAATTTCCTACACGATCGCCGATTGTTCGCTGGGACGCGTTCTGGTCGCCGCGACTCCCCGCGGGATCTCCGCCGTTTCGATGGGAGATCATGATGCACGGCTTGTGGCGGAACTTCGCAGGGAATATCCGCACGCCGAAATTCGGCGCGGCGCGAGCGAGGCCTCTCGATGGGTGCGCGCAATCGTCCGCCACCTCGCCGGGACGCAACCCCAGCTCGATTTGCCGACGGAAGTGGTGGCAACCGCGTTCCAGCGCCGCGTGTGGGAAGCGCTGCGATCCATTCCACGCGGCAAGACGCGCAGCTATAGTGAAATCGCGCATGAAATCGGCCAACCACGCGCGGTGCGAGCTGTGGCTCGGGCCTGTGCCACCAACCCCGCAGCAATCGTGGTGCCCTGCCATCGGGTGATTGGTTCGGATGGTTCGCTCGGAGGCTATCGGTGGGGAATTGAGCGCAAGAAACTCCTGCTCGACCGGGAAAGGGATAGAACGAAAAAGCGTTAATCCTGGGGCGTAACTTTTGAAGTGCCGTGCGGCCAGTGCGCCTTGAACTCGGAATCGGCAATCCGTACGTTGCGTGCAATATTCCGGTAACGAACGATCGTGTAATCCCCTGATCCGGTCTCATCGAATCGCTGCTGGACCGAAAGCCAGTTGGATTCGTCAAGCCACAACTGAATCTTGGAGAGCTCGCGTTTTACTTCCTCGGTTTTCGGCGCCAAGTCGAGCAAAATAACTTTGCGGTTATCAAGTGTGTCCTCGCCCTGCAGTGTAATGGTGTAGCTTTCCTTCAGTGAGGCGCCGGAGGTTCCAATCCCTAGCAGCAAAAATTGGTCCACCACGGATTTCTTCTTTCCCAGATTGTATTCCTCGACACGATGAATTTTCGGATTGTAGATGTAGAAATTGTCGCCGTCGCGCAGGACCGTTTGCGGATCGGGTTGAGTGATTTCAATGCGCATCTTGCCGTCGCTGCGGACAAGAATCTTTCCGGATTGCGTGGACTTGTCGTCTACGACGACCGTCACCTTGGTCCGCTCCAGGTCGGCGGTCAAGCTGCGGAAGGACGCCGCCTGCGTGTCCATCTGCTTCAGGACATTATCAAGCGTCCAGGTCCCCTGCGGGGACGATGTCGCCCCCCCCGAAATGGAACCGAGGGCTCCGGCCAGAGCCGCGCACAACACGACCGTAACAACCCGTAAGATTCTCGAAACATTCATCTGGCCAACATCCCCCTGAACCCTGGTCGCTAAGCGCCGAGGCGTATCACTGAAGCGCGGAATAAAATCGGACTGCCATCGTACCATACCTCCTAGGATGCCCCGTCTGGTTCCGGGGTTACGCTTGTTGACGCGGATCAGGATTTTTCAAGTTCTGCGCGTTGCCGTTCTGTATGATTGTGGACCGTGTTCAAGCGCAAACAGTTCCGACTGCGTCTGAAGTCGCGCACGCTGCTCCTCGGCAAACGAACGCTCGTCATGGGCGTGCTGAATATCACCCCCGATAGCTTCTCCGACGGCGGCAGATATTTGGATTCGGAAGCGGCCGTCGCTCGCGCGCTGGAGATCGAACACGATGGCGCGGACCTGCTCGATATCGGCGGCGAATCCACGCGGCCAGGGGCAGGTCCAATTTCCGCGGAAAAGGAGCTTCGCCGCATCCTTTCCGTGATCGAAGGCTTGCGCGCCAAGCTCCGCATTCCGATTTCGGTGGACACTCAAAAAGCCGAGGTCGCCGAAGCGGTGATCGTTGCGGGCGCCGAAATGCTGAATGACGTTTCTGCCCTGCGCATGGATGCGCGCCTCGCTGAGGTGGCGCGCCTCGCTCGTGTTCCCATAATCCTGATGCACATGCGCGGAACTCCCCGCACGATGCAACGCGGCCCGTATCCGCGCGACGTAATCAGGAACGTCACAGCCGGACTGCGCGACGCAATGGCGCGCGCAAAACGCGCCGGCCTCGCGAAATCGCAGGTCCTGCTCGATCCGGGCATTGGATTCGGGAAAAAGTATGAACAGAATTTTGAAATTCTTGCCCGGCTCCCCGAGTTCGCTCATCTGGGGTGTCCGATTGTGATTGGAACATCGAGGAAAGCGTTCCTGGGGAAAGCCATGGCGAAACCAGCAGAACCTGCCTTGCCATCCGACCAACGGTTGCTGGGTACCGCCGCGACTGTGACCGCCTCGATTCTTGGCGGAGCGCACATCGTCCGGGTTCATGACGTCGCCGAAATGGTTCGCTTGGTTCGAGTTGCGGATGAAATTGTAAGCGCGAATACAGGCTGACCGGCCTGGCATTCCGCTCCATACGTCGTGGGCGTCCTGGCAGTCAAATCCTGCGCTATAATCGAGCAAGATCAATGTCCATCCGTCGAATCAACATTTTTCTTCGCGCGCTATTACCCTTACTGCTGGCTGCGTCTATTCCTGCGAGGGCGCAACTCCCTGGCACGCAACCCGATCCACTCGCCCGCATCCGCGAGGCGGCGAAGGGCAACACCCAGGCGTGCTCGGCCACAGGAGAAACCCTGTGCGAGCAAGTAGCTCCGAAAATTATCGCCAATGCCGAAGGCGATTCACCCCTCGTCGAAAATCTTCGTCACCTTACACAAGACATCGGCGGGCGTGTCACTGGGACCGCAGCGGCGGCTCGCGCCGTGGCCTGGGGCGTCGCGGCATTCAGGGACGAGGGCGTTGACGTTCACATCGAAAAGTACACGATTCCAATTACGTGGTCGGAAGGGGCTTCGCGCCTCGAGATTTTGACCCCTTCGCCATTTCCCGTTCATCTGGTCTCCATCGGCTGGGGTCCGGCAACCCCCGCCGGAGGCATCCGGGCAAATGTGGTTTTCGCGGGAGAAGGAACCGACGACGATTTTGCGAAGCTCGGGACATCGGCTCGGGGCGAGATTCTTCTGGTTCATTCCGAAGTGTTGCGCACCTGGGACGATTTGTTTCAGGAGTATATGAAAGCGCCGGGAATCATCGGGCGAGCGAAAGCATCGGGCGCCGCGGGAATTCTCTGGATGTCCACGCGCGAAGGGATGCTCCTATACCGTCACAGCAATTCATTTCTCGGGCACATTGACGCCTTGCCTCAGGCGATCCTGGCGCGCGAAGACGCCATGCGCCTGGAGAAATATCTTACCGGCGGGCAGAGCGTTCGCGTGCTCCTCGATCTCCCCAATCACATCGGCGGACCGATTGAACAGGAAAATGTGGTTGCGGAAATTCGCGGACGCGAAAAACCCGACGAATGGGTGCTGCTCGGCGCGCATCTCGACTCGTGGGAACTGGGAACAGGCGCGCTAGACAACGGCTGCAACGCCGCGATGGTGATTGAGGCTGCGCGGGACATCCTGCGCACGGGCGTGCGGCCTCGCCGGTCCATTCGTTTTGTCCTGTTTACCGGCGAAGAACAAGGAATGCTGGGTTCATGGGCCTACGTGCGGGCGCACCGCGCTGAACTCGACCGCGCGCGTGGCGTAATTGTCTTTGATGCGGGCACCGGCAAAGTTCCCGGATACATGCTGAGCGGGAGAAACGATATCGAATCCGGGGTCAATGATGCCCTGAAGCCGCTTGAGTCCATGGATGTCACACACCAGGTTCTTGATGCGCCCATGGGTACCGATAATTTTGATTTTCTGCTCGAGGGCGTTCCGACGCTCATCGCCAATCAGGATCAAGCCAACTATATTCCCAATTACCACGCCGCCTCCGACACGTTTGACAAAGTCGACATTCAGGAGCTCAAGCGCAACACGGCCATCGCCGCCGTTACCGCGTTTGGAATCGCCGAACGCGCGGAGCCGATTGGTCCGCGTCAATCGCGGGCCGAGATTGAAACCCTGTTAAAAACCACGGGCCTCGATCAGCAGATGAAGACGGCTGGCCTCTGGCCGCTATGGGATTCCGGCGAACGCGGACGCATGCCCTGACTATACCCGCACAGACAGCTGCACATAGAAACGCTTTTTCCCAGTAGCGGCACGGCATGCCGTTCACGGTGAGCGTTGGCGGTGAACCGTGCCCGGTAAGCGTTAACAGTGAACTGTACGCCTGGTGGTCTTTGCAAGCGCCCTTCCCGCAACGGATTCTTCTTCCGAGTTATAATAAATCATGGAATTTCCACTCCGCGTAATGCCTGCCCCCGCGCCGCCTGGAGTACCGGGCGTGATTCTCGCCATCGACTACGGGCTAAAACGGCTGGGCCTGGCGCTCTCCGATGAGCACGGCGTTACTTCCCACCCATTCGCCACGTGGGTGCGGACAAATCGGCGGCGCGATCTCGCCCGTCTGCGCGAACTGGTCCGCAAGGAAGGGGTTCGGAGCATTGTGGTCGGATTGCCGCTGCATATGGACGGCACCCCGAGCGAAATGTCCGCGGAGACAAGGGCGTTTGCCGCGCGCGTCGAAAAATCACTCGGCATTCGCGTTGAACTGATGGATGAGCGGTTGAGTTCCTGGGAGGCTGCTCAAATCCTGTCCGGCAAGAAGTCGCGGCCCGTCCGCGGCGCCAGGAACGAAGCCGCGCGCGCGCGCAAAAAACCACTCGATGACGTCGCTGCCGCTGTCATCCTCAGGGATTATCTCGACAAAACGCGGTCCCATCCCGGAGCGCGAGCCTGACATGCGACGGTTCCTGCTTTTTCTCTTCTTGCTTGCAATCCTTGCGACGGCGTATGCGGCGCTCGCTTTGTACCGGCCCTATCAGGGCTTCCCTGCTGGAGGCGTTTTCGTGGATATTCCGCATGGAGCGTCGCAACGAACCATCGCCCGCCTGCTTGATGATGATGGCGTCGTCCGCAGCCGGTGGGTTTTTGAAATGTTGTGCCGCACTCGAAAGGAGGGCACACTGGAGGCAGGCGAGTATTTTTTCGACCACCCGGTTACCGCTTTCGACGTGTATGACGCGATTGCGAATGGCCGGGTCTACGTGAAGGAATTCGTGGTTCCCGAGGGCTTCACGATGTTCGATATTGCCGCACTGGCGGAAAGCGAAGGATTCCTTTCGCGCGAGGAATTTCTCGACGCCGCGCGTGATCCTTCGCTGGTCCGCGATATCGCTCCCGGTGCGCCGTCACTTGAAGGATTCCTGTTTCCGGCAACCTACGAATTTCCGCGCCACATGACGGGAAAAGATTTAACGGCGGCGATGGTGAAGCGATTCCGGCAAGTGTGGACCACGCTACCCGCACCGGGCGCAACACCGCAACCAAGCGTGCTGGACGTGGTGACGCTGGCTTCCCTGGTGGAGCGCGAAACCCCGCGCCCCGAGGAACGTCCGCATGTCGCCGGGGTGTTTGAAAACCGCTTGCGCATCGGGCAGCCTCTGCAATGCGATCCTACAGTCGTATACGCAATGACGCTCGCTGGAACGTATAGCGGCAAACTCGATGGCGGCGACCTTCAATTCGCTTCGCCTTACAATACGTACCGGAACAAGGGCCTGCCTCCCGGACCCATTGCGAATCCCGGCGAGGCAGCGCTGCGCGCGGCGCTCGACCCTCCGCCGACCGACGATCTTTATTTTGTCGCCAATACCGAGGGAGGCCACTTTTTCAGCAAAACCCTCGAGGAGCATAATCAGAATGTCGCGCGGTATCGACGGCTCCTTAAAGAGGAGCAAACTTCGCCCTCCGGCGGCGCACCGCCCGCCCAGACAACGAGTAAAGCACGTCCCGCGAGATTGCCATGACACATTCCGAGCACTCGACCAAGAAGGAATTGATTCTGAAAATCGCGCGCGAACTTTCCGTGCCGCGGTTTACTCCCGCTGAAGTGGAGCAGATTCGCCGCCAGCTTGTCGCGCAGCTTGGGCCGGGTGGAAAAACTTCGTCCGATTACATTGCGGGTGTGCTCGAAACAGCGGGCATGCGAATCGTGTGGTCCACCAAGGCTGATACGGAGGGCCAGTACGAAGAAGAATTTCACGACCTGCTTCATTTTGCGACACTGGAAGACGCGGAAATATGCATCGTGCGCCTCGACGAGCTGTACCGGAAATTCAAGGAAGACGAGGAGCACGCCGCCGTCGAGCGCGTGTTCGAGGTCGCCCGCATGGGACGCCGCCGCGCCGAAATGATCGCGCGCAATCATAAGGTGGAACCGGACAAGCGAGCCGAGAAGGAAGAAATCATGCAGTGGTTCAAGGTCTGGCTCGACACGCCCGACGCCTTTTTCGATTGGCTGGAAGTTCGCAAGTCATCCCCCGATTACCAGAGTCGCTTCGCAAGGAGCGCGTCGGCGGACGCCTGAGCGAAGATGGCCCACTTGCATTACGTGCTGGAAGTCGAACCGCTCGATCTGGGCGCGGACGTCAAAGCGGTCGGACTCGACCTGATGGAGGTCGAGAGCCGCGAGCCGGCCCATGGCAATGACGCCGCGAATATCTGGGCCGCCACGCTGGTTGCTCTCGCCGGAGCCGAGCCGTGGGCATTGGATTTTTTCGCTCACCTGGACCGCGTGCGTGGGTATTGCCGCCTTCATGAAATCCCGTTTGAAGAAAAGATATCGGACCGCTGCCTGGTCATTCCCGCCCCTTCACCGGAAGCCGTCGCAGGCCTAATCGAACGATTTGCCGGCGAAACCTTCGGCGCGCGGGCGGGCGCCCTAGTGATTACGGGCGACGATGCCGTCGAAGCCGAACTCGCAAGTCACGGCGTGGACGCCTACCACGCGGCATTTCGAAACTACCAGTTCTGCGCGGTCTGCGATTTCCAGAATGGCTTTCTGACGTTGCTCACCGAGAAACTGTGGACCAGCGAGGTGCTCCGCCGCGTGAAGCCGGCGGTGGCGAGCCTTCCGGTGGAAGTTGCCCGGCCGCAATAGGCATTCTTGCAGTCTCGTAAGGAGATGTTCATGAAGAAAGTAACGGCAAGGAAATTCAAAACGAACTGCCTCAAGATACTGGATGAAGTCTGTGTGACTCGGCAGCCAGTATTGATTTACAAAGGGAGGAGGATCGTTGCAAAACTGATTCCTTACGATGCACGACCGAAGGATATTTTTGGCTGTCTCGCGGGTGTCATGGAAATCGTCGGCAATATTGAATCTCCTCAGTGGCCGACGGAAGGGTAGCAATGGGCGTGGCGATCACACAGGTGGACGCTTTCACGGACAAGCCGTTCGCCGGCAATCCAGCTGCCGTGTGCCTGCTGGCGGAGGCGCATGAAGAGTCCTGGATGCAGATGGTGGCCCGCGAGATGAACTTATCTGAAACCGCTTTCCTGCTTCCGCGCGACGGCGGCTTTGGCTTGCGGTGGTTCACCCCGACGATAGAGGTGGATCTCTGCGGTCACGCCACACTAGCGAGCGCTCATTTCCTTTGGGAGGAGGGACACCTCAAACCTGATCAGCCAGCGCGTTTCTACACGCGATCCGGTTTGCTTACCGCCGAAAAGAAGGAAACCTGGATTGAGATGGACTTCCCGGCCACCCTGGCGGAGCCCCACGTGCCAGTCGAAGCATTGGAATCGGGCCTGGGAGTGAAAGTCCGTTCTACAGGCCGAACGCGTTTCGATTACCTGGCGGAGGTCGAAAGCGAAGAGATTGTGCGCGCGCTAAATCCAGACTTTGGAGTGCTGGGCCGGTTGGAAGTGCGCGGTGTGATTGTCACAAGCCGGAGCGCCGGTTCCAACTATGATTTCGTTTCGCGTTTTTTCGCGCCAGCGATGGGGATCGACGAAGACCCCGCCACGGGTTCGTCGCACTGCAGTTTGGGTCCGTTCTGGAGAGAACGACTGGGGCGGGACGATCTTCTCGGGTATCAGGCCTCTGCCCGCGGCGGGTTTGTTCGCACACGCTGCGTCGGTGACCGCGTACGCATCTCCGGCCACGCGGTGACAGTGCTTCGCGGTGACCTCGTCTGAATTGTGTAAGGCCTGTTCGGAGGCAGGATCGTGGTCGAACTTCAAATTACCAAATAATGTGCGGATTGCTCTAGAGTCTGCTAAACTGCTGTCTCTGCTTAACTTTAGAAGAATGGGTGAGGAATCGTTATGGCACAGAGATGCACACTTTGCGGTAAGGGACCGAGTTTCGGCAATGTCGTCAGCCACGCGAATAATACCCGCCGCCGCCGCTGGAATCCAAACTTGCAACGCGTCCACGCTGTGATTGACGGCGTGCGCAAGCACGTTCGTGTCTGCACATCCTGCATCCGGTCGGGGTGCGTCAAGAAAGCAGCCTAGCCTGCAATTTTCCCGCATTGGCAAACAACGAGGAGACAGCTTGAAGAAACGTTGGCGTGGGGCATTCGTGCTGGCCGCAGCCTTAACGATGGCGTACGGTTGCCAGAAGCCATCACAGCCCGCCGAAGGTGTGTGGGCCATGGTGGACGGCCAGAACATCACGCGGGCGGAAGTGGACAAGTTCTATCGCACGCAGCTTAATCCCGATGCGCCCGAGCCTTCGCAGGATGAAGCCCTTTCGCTGAAGCTCAACATTCTCGATGAGCTGATCAACAATCGGATTCTGCTCGAACAGGCGAAAAAACTTGGCCTCGAAGCCGCCGATGGCGAGGTCGAGGACAAGTTTACCGAGTTCAAAAGCCCCTACACCGAGGACGAGTTTCAGCGGCAGCTGAAATCGCGCGGCTACACCGTGGACGACCTGAGGAGCGATATCCGGCAGCAGATTTCAATCCAGAAGGTGATCAACCGCGAAGTTGTCGCAAAAATCACCGTGACCGATCAGGACGTTCAGGACTTCTACAATCAGAACCGCGCGCAATTCAACGTTTCGGAGCCGCAATACCGGCTCGCCCAGATCGTTGTTACTCCGCATAAAGACCCGGGATTGCGCAATCGCAAGAATGACGACGCGACCACCGACGCTGAGGCACGACGTAAGGTTGCGGCGCTCGAGCAACAGCTGAGCACCGGCGCGGACTTCGCGCAAGTCGCCATGGACTATTCCGAAGATCCGCAATCCTCCGGTTCCGGAGGCGACATGGGCTACGTGCCGGAATCATCGCTCGCCCAAAGCGATCCCGCTTTGAAGAAGGCCGTCCTGTCCATGAAGGCAGGGCAGATCAGTGGCGTCATCGCGCTCCGCGATTCCTATGTCATCTTGAAACTTGTGGCAAAGGAAGCGCCCGGGCAACGAGAACTATCCGATCCCGCGGTTCAGCAGTCGATTCGGGACAATATTCGCAACCGCAAGGAACAGTTGCTTCGCGCGGCCTACCTGGCCATCGCCCGGAACGACGCGAAAGTCACCAACTACCTTGCGCAGCAAATTGTTGAATCGGCCGGCAAACTTCCCGTGGTCGTGACGCCCAAAGATGCAACGAGTTCTCCCGCTCCTCCGGCCAACTAAATCCCGATCCACCGGGTTCGCGTAATACGCAAATTGTTCGGCACTGGGAAGCATTGCCTTACGTGCCGTAGGCAGGTCCGTGCTACGTAACGATCGCGAGGATCTCCCCGGCGCTCACCGTCTGGCCTTCTCTAACGAGCAGCCGCTCAATCGCGCCGGATTTAGGCGAACGGATTTCGTTCTGCATTTTCATCGCTTCGATAACCAGAAGTCCCTGATTGGCTTTTACGTCTTGTCCCGCCACGACCAGCACGCTGACGATTTTTCCGGGCATTGGCGCGACCACTTGTTGCCTGCCTTCCAACGCAATGCTCCCGCCGGCCCTGCCCCGCCAGGAACGCGGATCGATTATCTTAATCAGGAATTCGCTTCCGGCGACGTGAACCAAATAGCCCTCGGCGGATTCCTCTACTGTCGCTTCGAGTGAGCGCCCGCCGAAAAGGATGGAATATACGCCGGAAGATATCTTTGCAACATCCGCCGCGATCATCCGGCCGTCAAGGATGGCCGTCACGGGCGATAATTCATCGCCCGGCGGGGTGAACTCGATGTTGCGGCGCGCGCCGTTGAACAGAATGTCGTATTTCAACGCTGGTTCACACGGCGCGTCATGGAGTGCGATCCACTTGTTCGAGACGCGCTTCGCGCCTCCAACGCGATTCCGGTTGCGTAGCCGGTGAAATCACGGACGCTGCGCCGTTCGTCCCCAGATGGTGAAGCAATGCGGCAAGAATCGCGGCGTCCTCGATTCGAGGATCATCGAGAACTAAACTTTTCTCGATGGCCAGAAAATCCGGCAGCCGTTCATCCAGCCAGCGCGTGAAGATTTCACCGCGGAGGAATTGCGGGTCTTTCAGAATCTTGCGAAAAAGCGACGCATTGGTCTTGATCCCGGTGACGGAGTACTCCGCAAGGGCGCGCGCGAGGCGCGCAATGGCCTCATCGCGATCGCGTCCCCAGGAGATGAGCTTGCCGAGCATGGGATCGTATTCGGTTGATACCGTGAAACCTTCATAGACGCCATCATCGAGCCGGATTCCGGGCCCGGAAGGCGCGCGGCGCGAAAGGATCTTCCCGGGTGAGGGGAAGAAATTGTTGTCCGGATCTTCGGCGTAGAGGCGGCATTCGATGGCGTGTCCGGAAAACGAAATTTCCTCTTGCGTGAAAGGGAGGGGCTCTCCGGCAGCGATGCGAATCTGCAGCTTCACCAGATCGAGGCCCGTAACCATTTCGGTGACAGGATGTTCCACCTGCAGACGCGTATTGACTTCCAGAAAATAGAAATTGGGAGCCGCGTCCACCAAGAATTCAACCGTCCCCGCATTCGTATAGCCTGCCTCGCCCGCGAGTTTCACGGCCGCCTCGCCCATCGAGCGCCGCAGTTCGGGCGTCATAAAGGGCGAAGGCGATTCCTCGATCACTTTCTGGTGCCTGCGCTGCACCGAGCATTCGCGTTCGCCGAGGTGCACAAGGTGGCCATGCGCGTCGCCGAAGATTTGAATTTCAATGTGGCGCGGCCGCTCGAGATATCGTTCGAGATAAACACGCGCGTCGCCAAAGGCATTGCGCGCTTCCGAAGAGGCGTCACGCCATGCGGAGGGCATCTCGCTTTCCGCGGCGACCAGGCGCATGCCTTTCCCGCCGCCGCCCGCCACGGCCTTGAGCAGAACGGGATAGCCAAGGTTATCAGCGATCCGTGGGGCAGCCTCCGGATTATCGATCGGCTCCGCGACACCTGGAACCATCGGCACTCCCGCGCGCGCGGCGAGCTGGCGCGCGGCCGTCTTCGATCCAAGGCGCTCCATCGCGGCAGGCGGCGGCCCGATAAAAGTAATGCCGCTCGACGAGCATGCCCGCGCAAATTCCGGATTTTCCGAATGAAAGCCGTAGCCGGGATGCACCGCATCGCACCCGGCTCGCCGCGCGACATCCATAATCTTATCGATGCGCAGATAACTCTCGCGCGAAGGCGCGGGGCCGATGGGATAGGCCTCGTCGGCCATGCGGACGTGCAGCGCGGCCCGGTCAGCTTCGCTGAAGATGACTACGGAAGGAATACTCATTTCGCGGCAGGTTCGCGCGATCCGAACGGCGATCTCGCCGCGATTGGCGATGAGGATTTTCTTGAACATTCTGCCCCAATAGATATCGAAGCGCATTCTAGCATGGCGTTTGTTGGCATCGAGATTACTTAACTCTTGTTCTGCGTAGGGGCACGGCATGCCGTGCCCCTACACCAATCAACGAACCAAGCATGGACATTGCAGGATGCGCCGCGCAATAATCGCGCATCCAGATGACGGGCGGAAACGAAACAGGACACAATCCAGAGTGGCTTCTCGGCGCATACCTGTTCGCCCTGTGCATTTATCAAGTCGGAATCTACTGCTGGCCGGGCGGGCCTCCCTTTATTCTCGATCCTCGCGGCGGTATCCCGGTTCTCCTCATCAACCACTTTTCATTTGATAACAAGGTCATCTACCCGGTGGAGTGGGTTACGGCGACGTGGCTGGTTTTTCTGGCGGCGATGATTTTTTTTCGCGGACAATTCCTGAAAACCTACATGGTCTCGGAAATCCTCCTGGCGGCGCCTACCGCTTACTATATTGGTGTTCTTGCGATCCAGCGCGGAGGGGATTTCGCGCCCGGATTTCACGATCTTCTTCTGACCACGTTTTTGTTTGTAATCTTTTCAATCGCGCCGATGGCGATGGCGGTGCAACGGCAGATGTCGAGAAGGCGATTGCTTCCTTGACCGGACGTTCGTGAATGCGTCACGGCCAAAAAGCCGTTGTTGACAGGTGGAATTGGGGTTCACTAGAATCAGTCGCGCGAACACCGGATTTGCGGTTTTTCCAAGCAGCGTCACTACGGAACAGGACCTTGCCATGAAACGACTCGCTGCCATCTTCATTTTATTCGCATTTTGCCTGCCTCTAGCTGCACGCGCGCAGGACAGCGCGCCCCCTGCCCAGGGGCGAAAGAAGCGCGTTGCGGTCTTCGACTTTGATTATGCGACCGTGAAGACCAATAGCGCGGCCGTGTTCGGTTCGGATATTGATATCGGAAAAGGAATTTCGGACCTTCTCGTCAAGAATCTCGTGCAGGACGGAACGTACAGCGTCATCGAACGCAAGGCGCTCGACAAAATCCTGGCGGAACAGAATTTTTCCAACAGCGACCGGGCTGATCCGACTTCGGCTGCCAAAATTGGGAAGATCCTTGGCCTGGACGCGATCATCATTGGCAGCATCACCGAGTTCGGGAATGAAACCAAGAACACGAATGTCGGCGGTGGCGGAGGGGGCTTCGGCGGTCTTGGGATCGGCGGGATCGGCCATAAGGACTCCAAGGCAAACGTCCAGATTGATGCGCGACTCGTGGATATCGATACCGCGGAGATCCTCGGCGTGGCCGAAGGCAAGGGCCAATCCAAACGGAGCAGCACCTCCATGCTCGGCGGAGGCGGAAACTGGCACGGCTTTGGCGGCGGCAATGTGGACTTCGGCTCAAGCGATTTTCAGAACACCATCATTGGCGAAGCAACCAAGGCTGCGGTTGATCAGATGACGGCGGGCGTTATAGCCGCTGCACCTAAACTGCAAGCGCGAGTCATCAAAGTCGAAGGCCTGGTCGCCGCCGTGGATGGCGGGCAGATCGTGCTGAACGTCGGAGCGAAAACAGGAGTCAAGGTTGGCGATCACCTGTCCATCGAGCGCGTCACGTCTACTATTAAAGACCCCGCCACAGGGGCAATTCTTCGCAAAATGACCACGAAGCTCGGAGAGGTTGAGGTAACCGATGTGGATGACGTCTCCGCGGTCTGCAAGCCCGTTTCCGGCACGGGATTCAAAGTGGGGGATGCCGCCAAAACGGTTGTGCAATAAACGCTAATTCAGTTGACGGGCTCAAAAAGCGACGGGCTCCGGTTTATCCGGAGCCCGTTTGATTTTGGCTGCAGTTCAGCGACGGCCGCGTAAACCACCGCGGCCAAATCCGCCCGGCTGGATGATGGAAAATAAAAACGGATTGCGGATTCGAGGAAGCGGAAGCAACGGGAAATCATACCTCGCACCTCGCCACCCGTTCGTTGCAAAAATATCGGCATACCCTCCATAATAAAAAACGGCGCTGCGTGCCTCCTCAAGTTCGCGGTCCTTTTTCCCCGTCAGAACGTCCACGTCGGCGGGGTCGAGAGGATGCCCGGGCCGGATCGACGCCGGCAACGTATCGTGCGCACTTGAATTTTCCGTGGCTCATTGTGGCATAACCTGCGGCGCGGGCTGGGGCTGGCTTTCTTGCGTTTCGGTCTGTTGTGCCCGCGGCGCAGGAACCACCAGCAAAATTGCCGCAATGAAGATGAGATTCTTCATGAAGCCCTCCTGCCGGTAATACTGTTACGACTGCGCTCTGCAGGCATGTGGGCAACCTTACTAGCAGATTGGCCGCTTGAGATAAGTAGCTACAAGTCCGTAGCAGGGGCCGTGCAAGCAGTCAGTTGTTGTATGTTCAATATCTTCGAAACCGCCCAATTTACTTGTCCATTGACCATTCGGTAGTTGGCGTGCAGCGTGAGTAGGCCCATCAGCGCAAGCATACAACACAATTTTCTGAAACCCAACTTCAATAGATCCGTCAACGCATTGCGCATAGCCCAGCGTCGCGAATGCTAGAAGAAAGGCCAATATCGTTCTTTCGCGGGGAACATTGGACGGTCAATAAGCCGTCCCCATCTCGTCGGGCCACCACCAATTCTCCGTATCGTCAGCAGCCCAAGCGATACAATTGTGCTCTCTCGTAGGTTGGCTTGTTATCTTATGGTGATCTTCTTGAAGGTTTGGAAAATCACTCGCTGGCCAACTACCGGACATAGTCCTTTTTGCGCCCCCACTGCAACCAGTCAGTTGCCATCTGTTTCATCTTCCCCAAGTGCTCGTTTGGAACTGGGTCTTCACCGGAAATTGCCTTGAGTGCCCAAAACCAGTGATCCAACTCTCTGTTCAGCTCACGCAGAATCAACGGAAGAACTGGAGGCCCCATTCCAATTATGCGTTGATATGCGGGATGCATCGCGATCACAGTCGTCGAAGATGTCGCAGACCTTTCAGCTTTCCATTTCCTTGTCAGTTCATTAAATTCGGGTTCAATGTTTGCGTGCTCAGACCTAAGGAATAGCAATATAGTTTCAGATACTTCGTCACTACTCCGGTGTGGATCAGAGACTATCTGCTTCCACGTCTGTGAGTACACACTCCCAAGGACACCGAGATCGACCATCATCCCAGAGCCAACTAAAGACGGCCACGTAATCGGTTGGTCCATAATTCCTAAGCCACTAATTCACTTTCTTTTCCGGAGGACGCATGAGTTCGTCTGGTGAACTGATAACATTTACAGCCGGGGAACTGAACACAAGGTAGACTGGCTTTCCGTCTGGACCATATTCACCATCGGCGCGCAGGAAAGAGCTTGCGACAAACTTCACCCTGATTCTTGAGCCATCCTCCAGATCGTACTCCGCAAAAGATTCACTTGCAGACTTGATCGGTACGTCAGACACCTTTACGTCGAATCCCAGAAGTTTTATGGTCTTTTTTATTTCTGGCATGGTCGGCAGACCTTTCTTTCTCCCATCTAGCCATTACCGCGTTCCGAGCACTTGAACTACGTTCCTCTGGGGACATGTTAGCAGCTCTAGCAGGGCCACCTTTGAGGCCCCCCTTCCGACCGAGAGCTACAGCATAGGGGTTTTTACGTCTCTTTGGCACGTTTTTATTATACGTGAGCGGTCTAGAAAGTCAATATTTGTGCTCTCGGCGTATACGTGAACGGTCTCGTAGGATGTCCACGTTGCGGGCAAAGCAAACCCTCTGAGATGCTCCGTCACGGTATATGTAACGCGATCTTACAGCGGGATATTGCCGTGCTTCTTTTTGGGATTGGTGTCGCGCTTGTTTTCGAGGGAACGAAGCGCGGTGGTGAGTTTCGCGCGCGTCTCGGAAGGCTCGATCACGGCATCGATGTACCCGCGCTCGGCGGCGACGTATGGGTTCGCGAAGCGTTCGCGGAACTCGGCGATCTTCTCTTTGCGCAGGGATTCGCGCTCCGCCTTGGGCGCGCGGTCCAGTTCACGTTTGTAAACAATGTTGACCGCGCCTTCGGCGCCCATCACGGCAATTTCGGCGGTGGGCCACGCAAAGTTCGCGTCGGTGCGAATGTGCTTGCTGGACATGACGCAATACGCGCCACCGTAAGCCTTGCGCGTAATTACGGTCAGCTTCGGGACGGTGGCTTCGGCGAACGCGTAGAGCAACTTCGCGCCATGCTTGATAATGCCGTTCCATTCCTGCTGCGTGCCTGGCAAAAATCCCGGCACATCTTCAAACGTGATCAGCGGAATGTTGAACGCATCGCAGAATCGCACGAATCGCGCGCCCTTCACCGAGGCGTTGATATCGAGAACACCAGCCAAAAACGCCGGCTGATTCGCGACGATGCCCACAGGCTGTCCCGCCAGTCGCCCGAATCCCACGACGATATTTTTCGCAAAATGCTCGTGGACCTCAAAAAAATAACGATCGTCCGCAATGGAATGAATCACGTCCTTGATGTCATAGGGCTGCATGGGATCGGCGGGGACAAGCGAATCGAGCGCGGCATCGGCGCGCGTGACCGGATCGGAAGTCGCGCGGCGCGGCGGGTCGTCCAGATTATTGAGAGGAAGAAAACTCATCAGCTCGCGAATCATCGCGAGGCATTCGCTGTCATCCGCTGCGATAAAATGGGCAACGCCGCTGGTAGCGTTGTGCGTCATTGCCCCGCCCAATTCCTGCTTGGAAACATCCTCGTGCGTGACGGTCTTGATCACATCGGGGCCGGTGATGAACATGTACGAAGTGTCGCGCGTCATGAAAATGAAATCGGTGATCGCCGGAGAATACACGGCGCCCCCCGCGCAGGGGCCCATGATGGCGCTGATTTGTGGAACCACCCCGCTCGCCAGCGTGTTGCGCAGAAAAATGTCGGCATACCCGGCGAGCGACCTCACGCCCTCCTGAATGCGCGCCCCGCCCGAATCATTCAGGCCAATCACCGGGGCGCCGTTGCGCATCGCCAGGTCCATGATCTTGCAAATCTTCAGCGCGTTTGTCTCCGAGAGCGATCCGCCGAACACAGTGAAGTCCTGCGCGAACACATAGACCAGGCGCCCGTCTATGCGGCCGAAACCCGTGACGAAACCATCGCCGGGCGGCCGCTGGTCCTGCATTCCAAAATCATCACTGCGGTGCGTGACAAATTTGTCGAGTTCCTCGAAGGTGCCTTCATCGAGCAGCAACGCAATCCGCTCGCGGGCGGTAAGCTTGCCCACCTTGTGTTCGCGCTCGCGGCGCTCGGAGCCGCCGCCGGCTTCTGCTTCGGCGCTCCGGCGGCGCAATTCGGCTAAGGGATCTGAACGCTTGGGGTCCGTGGTCATAAATTGAGGTCCTGTAATGCTGCGCGCGCGTGACCTTCGAGACTTTCGCACAAGCGCGAACGGCTCTGCCACTAATTTTTTGGAGGATTACTGGTATGGGGATCGCCAAGCGGGCCATCATATGGGACCGGCGGAAATTCGGCGTTCCCCACGCCGAGGATCCGAACCGCCAGATGCGTTGCGAGGTAAATGCAGCCGACAAGAAGCACCGTTCCGAGAACGACGTCCGCAACAACAGCCAGGACTCGAAGCCGCAGATCAGCAATCGAAACTACAAGGATTGTCCCCCGCACCAGAGCGATCATCATGGCGAGAGTCAAAGCTGCGGCGCCGGCTACCGCCCCCACTCCTGCAAGTATTTTGATGATCACCGGCGGCCTCCCGTACGTCTCTACACGAAGCTTGCGGTCCCCATGGCCCTAGCTGATGCCGGACCAATCGTCGGCGACCAGGATCGAGTTGCTGGGGTTTGACGGATCATACTTCACGCTCGCAGGCTGGCCGGCAGCAAGCCGCTCCAGGCAAAGGCGCTCTTCGAGTCCCGTGACGTCCTGCGCGGTTTCATAGGTGACCCCGGAGATGGAATAGCTATACCGGATCAGGCGGCGCATGCTGCTTGCGACTGGGCGGGGCATCTCGGTTTTGCGGCGTGAACCAGAATCCGGGGCGGGAGACGCGGGCGTTTCCACCAGCTCAACGACTAGGCCTTCGACGATACGCCCAACATGATTGAGCTGGAATCGGCGGCGGCGCTCTTCGTCTTCGGGATCTTCCGGCTTCTTCAAAACGCGATGGATCGTCACAGCCGCGGCGGCAACAACAAGCGCCGCGGCTCCTGCGAGGATTCGCCAATCGATTGCCGGATACTTCAACGTTTCGGACTGCGCGCAAATGCCGCCTCGAACAAATCGCCGAGCGTTTCGCGCCCTTTCTCCCAGTCCTTCAGGAATCCTTCAAGCCCCCGATCGGTGAGCGGGTGCTTTAAGAGCTGCTCAAAAAATTTTACGGCACGGTGCTGATATGCGCGCCCATGCGCGCGGCCCCGCGGCATTCAGATTGAAAGATCCACAACCGGATTGCGCAGGCTGCCGATCCCGTCGATCACCACTTCCACCACATCGCCTGCCTTGAGCGGTCCCACGCCGGCGGGCGTGCCGGTTGCAATCACGTCGCCCGGCACGAGCGTCATCACACGCGAAACCCAGCGAATTATAACATCAACCGGGAAGATCATTGCGGTCAACGCGGAGTACTGTTTTCTAACGCCATTGAGCAGCGTCTCGATGTGTCCCGAAGCGACGTCGAATTCCGTTTCGAGCACAGGGCCGAGCGGACAAAACGTGTCGAAAGCCTTGGCGCGAGTCCACTGCTTGTCGAGAGCCTGGTAATCCCGCGCGCTGACGTCGTTGAGCAACGTGTATCCGGCGATGTAGGGCCGTACGTCGTCGGTATCTCCCAGATGGGCGCACACGCGCGAAATGACGATCGTAAGCTCGCCTTCGTAATCAATGCGTTTCACGTTCGGCGGCAGGACGATGGCATCGTCCGGCGCGAGGAGGGAGGAGGGCGGCTTTAGAAAAATGAGCGGCTCGGTGGGCGGAAGATTATTGAATTCGGCCGCATGATCGACATAATTTCTGCCAAGACACACGATTTTACTCGGCACGACGGGCGTCAGAAGCTTCACATCGTTGAGCGGCCAGGACCGGTCGGTGACGGTCCACCTTCCGAAGATTTCTCCTGAAATTTCGCGAACCATTTCTCCGGAAATCACACCCTGCAAAACTCCCGGATGAGCCATCTCGCCGATTTTTTCCGGCGGGACAATCTGCGGCTGAAAACGGCAAAGTTTCATCGATGACTTTTTCCTTTTTGTGGGGTGGGGGGAGATCAACGGGTTCGCAAGTGGTTGCCAGGTACTGCGGCGTGCTGGGATTCTGCAAGATGGCGGTGCCGCGCCTCCGCGCACATCAGGAAAACCCAGACAAATACAGCAATTAATCCATAGGAAACCGCGCCGAGCATGAAGATTTGGATCGTAGCCATCCGGCTTTGGAGCAGCGAAAAGATCGTCTCCGCCCCCAGATAAAGCAGCGTCATAAGCGTCCATGCCGTCAGGCCGGAAATGAAGAGTTTAGCGGGGTCTTTGATGAAATAAAATACCGGGATCGTCAACAGCCCGATAATCACGGCGGTCGCAGCGACCTCGCGAATAGCGGCAAACCGCTCGAGTTGCGGAATGCCGTAGGCAACGAGTTGCCATGCAACGAATGCGCAGGATGCGTAGATCCACGTCAGGACGCCGACGCGAATCGCTTCGCTGTCAATCCAAGAAAACCACCGCATGCCCGGAAGCCGGTGTCGGGCAACCATTCCATCCTCTCTCACTCGCTCAGGCTAAGGAATTTCAGTCTGAACCGCGGAACTCTTGGGACTCTCGTTGCCGGCGCGATCAACAGCGGAAACGCGGTAAAAATACCGCTTGCCGGGAACAACGGACATATCACGAAAAGCCGGGCTTGGCAATATTTCGGTGTTGACTCGTTCCCCCGGCGTGTCTTCCGCGTCGCTCCGGTAAACGTGATAACCCGCCAGATCTCCCTCGGGACTGATTGCCCATGATAGTTCGACGTAGGCAGGGGCCTGGGGGGTTGCCGGGATGTTTGCGATTTCGAGGCCGCGGGGAGTGGCGGGCGGAAATGTGTCGCGCGGAGTGACGATGGCCGGAGCGGAGTCTACGGACTCCACCGAATCCTCGCCAAACTGCGCCACGCTTCGAACCGCATACAGGTACGTCTTCCCAAATTCGAAATCGGTATCGCTAAAGCCGGTTGTCGAGGAAGGCCCAGCCAACGCCATCGGAGCTTTCAACTTCGCTTGCGAGATGTCCTGCGGCGCAGGCTCTTGTTCCGATTCCAATTCGGCGCGATAGACGCGATAGCCGCCAGACGTCGCGCCTGCCGGCAGTGGCGATTCCATCCAGCTCAGCACGATTGCAGGTTCAGTGACGGCGATTTTAACGTCGCGCGGCGCTCCCGGCGCGGGATAGATTTTCGCCGTGATGATGTTCGAATCGCGCGACGCTTGAGCCTTTACAGCTCTGGTGCGGACCATGTAGGCCAGTGAAGATCCGGGGGCGCGCCCGAGTTCCTCCGGCGTCAGAGGGTCGCGGAATTCAAAGTGGTTGTCCTTCGCGTAGGTGTCCACTTGCTCGGATGGAACCGTAAAGGCCAGCTTCCACGCCGTTTTCCGGTCCGCCGTGGCGCCGGGAGGGAGCGCGGCGCGGTAAATCTCAACCATCGGCGCTTCAGCGAGTGCTTCGCGGTCGGTTGACCGCGTAGGAACACTAAACGTCAGCGCGACATCGCTTCCGGATTGATGCGCTGCAAGGTCGGCAACTGCAACCGGGAGCACCGGATGGCGAGGGGACGGATCGCCGGGCGCAGCGCACCCAGCCAGGAGGACGCACGCGAAGGCACAAAACGCGAGCGCGCGGCTTGGTGTGGCGCGGGTCATCGGGGCGTCAGAGAATATATCGGCTCAGGTCCTGGTTCTTGACGATGTCGGCAAGCTGTTTGGTGACGTAGGCGCCGTCCACTTTCACGTTCTTTTTCTTGAGGTCCGGCGCATCGAACGAAATTTCATCCAGCACTTTTTCGAGAATTGTATGCAGGCGGCGCGCGCCGATGTTTTCCGTCTGTTCGTTGACGGTGACGGCAAAGCGCGCGAGGGCCATTATCGCATCCTCGCTGAAATTCAGTTTCACGCCTTCGGTATCCAGCAGGGCAACGTATTGCTTGATCAGCGCGTTCTTTGGCTCGGTGAGAATGCGCACGAAATCAGCCTCGGTGAGCGCCGTGAGCTCAACGCGAATCGGCAGGCGTCCTTGAAGTTCTGGAATCAGGTCGGACGGCTTGGTGATGTGGAACGCGCCCGCCGCGATAAAGAGAATATGGTCGGTGCGAATCATGCCGTAGCGCGTATTTACAGTGGTGCCTTCGACGATTGGCAGGATGTCGCGCTGCACGCCTTCGCGAGACACGTCGGGCCCGTGGCCGGACTCGCGGCCCGCGATCTTGTCGATCTCGTCAATGAAAATGATGCCCATCTGTTCGGCGCGATCCACGGCGAGGCGCGTGACTTGGTCCATGTCCACGAGTTTATTTTCTTCTTCCTGGATCAGGTAATCGATGGCCTCGGCGACAGTCATTTTCCGGCGTTTCTTTTGCTGGCCGAACAGACCGGATAGCATGTCCTTGATGTTGACGTCCATTTCCTCGACGCCCTGATTGGAAATAATTTCAAACGCGGGCATCGAGCGTTCCCGGACTTCGACTTCCACCAGGCGCTGATCGAGCTTGCCATCGCGAAGTTGCGCGCGGAGCTTTTCGCGCGTGCGGTCGGCAACGTCCCGGCGATTCGACTCCGTCTGGAGCGGTGTTGGGGATCCGGGAGAAGAAAATTCCGGCTCCGGAGCAGGCAGCGGGGAAGCCGGGAGAAGCAGATCGAGAACGCGCTCCTCGGCGGCTTGTTCGGCGCGCTCGGCCACTTCGTCGAGTTTCTCTTCGCGGACCATGTCGATGGAAGTTTCCACCAAGTCCCGAACCATGGATTCGACATCGCGGCCCACATACCCGACTTCGGTGTATTTCGACGCTTCGACCTTGACGAAAGGGCATCCGGCCAGACGCGCGAGGCGGCGTGCGATTTCGGTTTTTCCTACGCCGGTAGGACCAATCATCAGAATGTTTTTCGGCAGAACATCTTCGGCCATTTCGGGCGCGAGTTTTTGCCGCCGTACGCGGTTGCGGAGCGCGACTGCCACCGCGCGCTTTGCCGCCGCCTGGCCAACGATGTACTTGTCCAGTTCGACGACGATTTCCCGTGGCGTCAGTTCGTCAAACGAAGGTTCCGGTGCACGTTGAGGCTCGCGCTGATCGCCGGGCAGATAGATCACCATGATTGTTCCTCCACCCTACAGCTCCTCGACCGTGAAATTGGAATTCGTGAAAATGCAGATGTCACTCGCGATCTTCATCGCCTCCATCACCGTATCCTTGGCGGATAGCTTGGAGTGTTTCGCAAGCGCCCGCGCTGCAGCCAGCGCGAAAGGACCGCCCGAGCCGATCGCGCAAATGCCGTCATCAGGCTCGATGACGTCGCCATTGCCGGAAACCAGAAACGTCGATTTCGTGTCGGCAACAATCAGCAGCGCCTCGAGGTGGCGCAGCGCGCGGTCCTTGCGCCATTCCTTCGCGAGTTCGACAGACGCCTTTGCCAGATTCCCCTGATGTTCCTGGAGTTTCCCTTCAAACCGCTCGAACAGAGAAAGCGCGTCCGCGGTCGAACCGGCAAAACCCGCCAGAACTTTGTCGCTGAAGAGGCGCCGCGTTTTTCGCGCGGTGTGCTTCATGACGTGCTCGCCCATGGTGATTTGTCCGTCGGCGGCAATGACAACTTTATTGTCCCGCCGCACGCACAAAACCGTGGTCCCGTGCATCTGTGTCGAATTCTTACTCAAAGGCATCCGTTGATTATACCGCGAGCAGCGGCTGCGACCAAAGTGGGGTTGAAAGTTGAGTCGTTGTGCGGATCGAAGAATAGGGCTGGGAGAGTCGAAAAAGGATATTGGTCTAGGAGTCTGTCCGAGTATTCCTCTCCGTCCTGCTGATTGTGCTTGAAAAAGAACCGCAAGGTGTGCGAGTTTTTCGAATCATGGCAAAGACATTTCGATCCTATCTTCCTGAACAGAA
>Ga0182024_10006008_pt1 | contig 26898 bp, 26 predicted proteins | sample P32metaG_FD_120480 | JGI IMG/M metagenome (GOLD analysis project Ga0182024, IMG submission 120480) | Permafrost microbial communities from Stordalen Mire, Sweden - P3-2 metaG (Illumina Assembly) | ecosystem: Environmental > Terrestrial > Soil > Wetlands > Permafrost | place: Sweden: Stordalen...
ACTGCGAAGCTATCTGCTGAAGAAGCTGCCGGACTACATGGTGCCGGTGGCGTATGTGGTCCTGCCGGCGTTCCCGTTGACGCCGAACGGGAAGATTGACCGCAAGGCGCTCCCGGTCCCGGAGGGGGAGGCAATCGAAATGAAACAGGCCTATCTCGCCCCCGGCAATTATTTGGAGCATGTGTTGTGCAACATTTGGCGCGAGGCGCTTAATTTGAAACGGGTCGGGGTAAGAGACGATTTTTTCGATCTTGGCGGCCATTCGCTGCTGGCCGTCCGTCTTATCCGGGAAATCAACCAGTCACTCAAGACCAGCCTTCATGTCCCGACGTTTTTCAAAAACTCCACCATCGAACAGCTGGCAAGAGTTCTCGCGCAGGAGCATCGCGCCCGGCCTGAACCTCAGTTGATATCGCTGCAGCCCGGCCAGTCCGCCGGATCTTTGTTTTTTTTGGAGGCTGGGATGGGGCTATGCCGTTTGGCCGAATTGTTTGACACAGGACCGGCCTCATATGCGACAGTGGTTCCACTGACGCCTTCGGCATTTCGGGCCGCATCTCACAACCAGGCGGCTGGCCTGCCAAGCATGGAAGAACTGGCCGCCCCCCACACGGCACTCATTAGAAAACACGCACATCCAGGTCCTTACCTTATTGCCGGACACTCTTTCGGCGGTCTGCTGGCTTTCGAGGTGGCCCATCAGCTTCAACGGGAAGGCCGGCATGTGGAGATGATCCTCCTCATAGATACGTGGGGCCGGAGCCTGCCTTGGATGAGCAAATTGAAACTGCTCACATTTAACAGCGCTAAACAGTCTCTAATGTTCCGGGCGAATCACCTGCTGAAAAATATCGTGACCAAATCGGCGCGGGCGGCAGAACGGCTATATGAAAAGCCAAAGCCGTTCAATCATCCGGATTCCGTTTCGGACGATGTCAACCTGCCGTTCGGAGAGGTGCCTTGGGAGATCCTGTCGGAGATTTATCGGAACGCCCGAAAGAACTACGTTGCGCAGCCTTTGGCAAGCCGTGCGCTTTTGTTTCGCGCCCAGGACAGCGAACTGGCCCGCTATTACGCCATTGACGGCAACATGGGCTGGGGCGGATTGTTCAAAGGCGGATTAAACATAGTGGATTCTCCGGGCGACCATTTTACCCTGCTTAAAGCGCCACACCTGAAATTTTTAGTCAAGCAGTTCCAAACCGGCATTGAAACACTTGGCCTCTCCTCCAAGGCTTAGGAGCCGGCCCACCAGCGCAGCCTTGTTTGGAGGTCAGCGCAACAATTCCCGCTGCCAGTTCATCAGTTCCGGTGCATGCTGGTCCCAGTCGCGGGCGAGGTCGCCAAGGACGGATTTGGGCGCGATGAGCGTGGGATCCAGGCCGAGGCCGTGGGCGTGGCGGTTGCGGGTTTCCTCCAATTTACGGAAGCGCTTGAACTCCGCCTCGGTCGGGCGCTGCGAACGGTGCCGGATTTTTTCAGGAAATTGTTCCAGTGGCACGCCCTGCGCGGCACGGATGGCGGCGAGCAGATGTTCGCGGCGGCGCGGATGCATGCGCGGCGGAATCAACTGCTCAAACGGCGACTGCTCGGCGACGGCGGCGGCGACCGCAATCATCGTCTCGTGCGACAAAACAAAAAACGGCGGACGGCTGGCGGCGATGGCCTCGGCCTCGCGCCAGTGCCAGAGCTCGCGGAGGACGGCGAGCGCAGGGCTTTCCAGAAACGTGCTGCCCTTGATGCGCCAGATGTCGTCCGGGTCAATGACGGGCGGCACGGAGCTTTCCGCGATTAGCCGCGCGCAACTTTCCTGATGCCACGCGAGCCGGCCCTTGGCGACGAGTTCGGCGCGCAGTTTTTCCTCGAGCGTCTTGAGATGGCGGGTGTCGTTGCGGGCGTAAATTTCCATGCGCGGCGTGAGCGGGCGCTGGGCCCAGTCGGCCTTCTGCGGGCCTTTGTCGAGATTGATGCCGAGAAATTTTTCCACGAGCGCGCCGAGGCCGAACTGTTTTTCGCCCAGCAGCCGGGCGGCGAGCATGGTGTCGAAAATTTCTGTGGGCGTGAAATCGTGGTGTTTCTTCAGCAGGCGCAGATCGTAGTCGGCGGCGTGGAAAATCAGCTCGCGCCCGGCGAGCGCCTCGAGGAACGGCGCGATGTCCATCTGGGCGAGCGGATCCACCAGGCGGTCGCCGGCGGCGGTGCTGATCTGGATGAGGCAGACTTTTTCCGGGTAGGCGTGGAGGCTGTCGGCCTCGGTGTCAATCGCGAGCCATTCGGCGGCGTGGATGACGGGTAAAAACGCGGTGAGCTTTTCTTGGGTGTCAATCACTGGCCGGAGTGTGCCGGAAGCTTGGGCGTTTGAAAAGATTTCCCGCAACGGCCCGCGGGGATGCCCGTCCCACCAAACCAAACCAATCGAGATATAAGATTGATTTTCACTTAAAATTGAACGCCCGGCTGCTTGTCAAATCCAAGCCTGTGGTCTATCGTCGTCCCATGTCGTTGAAAAAACATCTGGCATTGGTTGCGCTGCTCGGTTGCGGCGCGCAGCTCGTTTTGGCCGACACCATCCAGCTCAAGGACGCCGACGCCGTCACGGGCAAAATCCTCGAAGAGAAGTCCGATGCGCTGATTGTGGATCTCGGTTATACCGTGCTGGTGATTCCGCGCACCGCCATCACCGGCGTCACGAGGTCCACCACTTCGGCAGCCGCCATGGCCACGGTGCCGTCAACGATGGGACAATTTTACGAGGCTACCACCAAGACGTCGGAAGCGCGCGATGTGAGCTCGCTGGTGAAACAGATCGGCGAAGGCGTGGTGCAGGTCCGGACGCCGGAAGGCCTCGGCTCGGGATTTTTCATCAACGACGACGGTTATCTCATCACGAATTTCCACGTCATCGAGGGCGAGACGGAAATTTCCGTGGAGGTTTACCAGCAGAAGAACGGCCAGCTTGACCGCGAAACCTACAAGCAGGTCAAGATCATCGCCATCAACAAATTTCACGACCTCGCGCTGCTGCACATCGAGGACAAGGACGCGCCGAAGTTCAAGCCGGTCACGCTGGGCAGTTCGGACGCGTTGAATGTCGGCGACGGCGTGTTTGCCATCGGCAGTCCGCTCGGCCTCGAACGCACGGTGACGCAGGGCATTTTGAGCACCAAGACGCGTGAGCTGGAAGGTGAGCTGTATTTGCAAACCAGCACACAGATCAATCCCGGCAACAGCGGCGGCCCGCTCTTCAACCTTGCCGGCGAAGTCGTGGGCGTGACGAACATGAAGATCACGTTCGGCGAAGGGCTTGGCTTTGCGATTCCGGTTGAACTGGTGAAAAGTTTTCTCGACCACCGCGACGCCTTCGCCTATTCCACGGATAATCCGAACAACCCGTTCCGTTATCTCGCGCCGCCGACCCGGACGAAACAGAAGGCGCCGGACGCGAAATAAGGTTTGTCTGTCCGGGGAACTTTTTATTCAATTCAACCTAAATTCATGATGACCACCAAACTTTTGCGCCTCGGCGTCGCCACGATTTTGCTGACCAGCGGCCCGTTGCTCCGCGCGGACATCGCGCCGGCGGAAAACCTGCTGCCGGCCGACACGCTGGCGTTTTTCACCGTGCCGGACACCGCCGCGCTGCGCACCGCGTGGAAGAATTCGCCGCCGATGATGTTCTGGAACGACGCCGCGATGCGGCCGTTCCACGACAAGTTCATGGGCAAGTTCAACGAGAAGTTTGTCACGCCGCTGGAACAGGACCTCGGCCTGAAGGTCGCGGATTTTCTCGCGCTGCCGCAGGGCCAGTTGACGCTGGCCGTCACGGTCAACGGCTCGAACGGCCACGATGACATTCCGGCGGGCGTCCTGCTGCTGCTGGATGCGAAGGACAACAGCGCCTTGCTGAAAACCAATCTCGCCGCGCTCACGAAAAAGTGGACGGACGCCGGCCGCGCGCTGCGCACGGAAACCATCCACGGCCTTGCTTTCACGGTCGTGCCGCTGAACACGAATGATTTCTCCGGAATTTTTCCGAAACGTCCGGCGGTCTCGGAGATCGGCCAGGACCCGAAGCCGGTCAAGCCGGGCGAGATTTATTTCACGCAATACCAGTCGCTGCTGGTCGCGGGCAACTCCGCCAAGGTCGTCGAGGCCGTGGCCGCACACCTGACCGGCGGCAGCATCCCGGCGGTCGCCGACGACTCGACGTTCGCGGGCGACAAGTTGGCGCAGTTCCGCGACGCGCCGTCGTATTACGGCTGGTTTAACGCAACGAAGACGTTTGACCTGATGATGCCCGCCAGCGATGCGGGCGCAGATGACGCTTCTGCCATGACGGGTTTCACGGCGGCAAAAGTTCTGGGCGCGACCGGGCTGGGCGGTTTGAAATCCGTCGGCTTTGCCGTGCGCGAACGGCCGGAAGGTTCCAGCATGACCGTGCACCTGACCGCGCCGGAAGCCACGCGCGCCGGGCTGTTGAAGATTCTCGCCCTCGCGCCCAAGAGCGCCGACATTCCGGCGTTCGTGCCCGCCGACACGATCAAGTTTTCCCGTTTCCGGCTGGACGGCAAACAGACCTGGGCCGAACTGCAAAAAATGGTGGCCGGTATTTCGCCGCAATATCTCGCCAGCCTGAACGCCGTGATTGACATGGCCAACACGCTCGCCCAGACGAAGGATCCGGGCTTCGACCTGCGCACGTCGCTGTTAGGCAACCTCGGCGACGACATCGTGACTTATGCCAAGGCGCTCACGGGCGATTCCCTGGCCGACTTTGCCAATCCGCCCGTGATTTATCTGGTAGGCGTGGCGAATCCCGACCAGGTCATCAACAGCATCAAGAACATCGCCTCGCTCTCCTCGCCGCAGGATGCCGCCGCCGCGCCGCGTGATTTTCTCGGCCACAAGATTTACACCATCGCCCTGCGGCCGAAGCGCCTGCCGAGCGCGACCGACTCGCAGCCGGACTTTTTGTATTTGAGCGCCAGCACCAGTTATCTGGCCCTGAGCAAAAACACCAGCATGCTTGAGGAATACCTGCGCAACCCCGAAGCCGACAAACCGCTGCGCGAAACGCCCGGCATCGCCGCCGCCGCGAGCCAGGTGGGCGGCATGGGCGGCGGCTGGTTCAGCTACGAAAACCAGCGCGAGACCATGCGCTCCGCGTTCAAGCTCCTGAACAATCCCGCCACCGGTGATTCCACCATGAACATGTTCCCGGCCGCCTTCCGCGACTGGGCGGATTTCACGCTGCTGCCCGACTACGCGATGGTGTCCAAATACTTTTATCTTTCCGTGATGGGCGGCAGCGCCGGGGCGGACGGCCTGACGTGGAAAATTTTTGCGCCCCGCCCGCCGCAGTTGAATTGAAGGACCGCTGACGTTTCCGGCCGGAACTATTTTCCGGTGACTGGCGGGTGCGAGTGCCAAGGTGGTTGCCATGTGCCTTGATGGTGAAGGCGAATTTCAAGGATTAAATCCACATAAATTAACGTCCCGCCGTCGTTTCTTTCACTGGCAGCGGCGCAGCGAAGACTCTGGCATCCGGCCAAGTGAAATTTTTCACAAACTTTTCTTGCGAACGCGGCGGACAGTTGCTAAAACACGCACTCGATTTTGCGGTTGGTAGGACAACTTTTGACTGGTAGAGGATTTAATTTAACAACGCAGTGATTTTTCCGAAATGGACAAACAGTTTGCCGCTGGTGCTGCTCGTCGGAGCCGCCCTGGCCGGCGGCGGCGTGGCGGCCGGCGTGACGATCTATCTCACGCCCAAATACACCCGCGCCGGCTACCAGCCCGTCCAGCCGGTGCCGTTCTCGCACAAGATCCATGCAGGCCAGCTCGGCGTGGACTGCCGCTATTGTCATAACGGCGTGGAAAGATCCTGGTTCTCGAATCTCCCCGGCGCGTCCACCTGCATGAACTGCCACAATCAGGTGCTCAAAGACGATCCGCGCCTGCAAATCGTCCGCGACAGCGCGGCGAACAACACGCCGATCCCCTGGGTGCAGGTTCACATTGTGCCGGATTACGTTTATTTCAATCATTCTGTTCACGTCACACGCGGCATCAGCTGCGTGGAATGTCACGGGAGCATTGACCAGATGGACGAAGTCCGCCATGTGAAATCGTTCAGCATGAGTTTCTGCCTTGATTGCCATCGCGATCCGGCGGCGCACATTCGCCCGACGGACAAGGTCACCAAGCTCGACTGGCAGTGGAGCACGAATGCCGTCGAAGCCGAACATTTGCAGGACGTGAACGGGAAGAAGTTTGTCCACGACTGGAAAGTCGAATCATTGCAAAGCTGCTCGGCCTGTCACCGATGAACAATAATTTGAAAAATTCCGCGAACGCGACCGGCCGCCGTTACTGGCGCAGCCTGGACGAACTGGCCGACACGCCGGAGTTCAAAGACTGGCTGCACCGCGAGTTTCCGGCGGGCGCTAGCGAAATGGAAGACGGCCAGACGCGCCGCAATTTTCTCAAGATCATGTCCGCGTCGTTTGCATTCGCTGGCCTGGCGATGGCCGGGGCAGGGTGCCGCCGGCCGGAGGAACATCTTGAGCCGTTCGGCAAGCAGCCGGAGAATTATACGTTTGGCGACGCGCAGTATTTTGCGACCGCCATGCCCACGCGCACCGGCGCGATTCCGCTGGTCGTTAAATCCTACGAAGGTCGTCCGGTCAAGATCGAAGGCAACGCGCTCTATCCCGGCAGCAATGGCAGCACCGACCGTTACGCGCAGGCGTCCATCCTGAATCTTTACGATCCCGACCGCGCCCGCCGTTTCACACACGACGGCAAAACCGTTTCGCGCGAAGAAGCGCTCAGTTTCCTCGACGAACTTTCCAAGAAATTTTCGGCGAACTCCGGCGAAGGCCTGGCGTTCCTGGCGGAAAGCAGCACCTCGCCGTCCCGCGCGCGGCTGCAAAAAATCATCGCGGACAAATTTCCGAAGGCGCAGTGGTTCACCTACGACGCGGTAGATTCCGGCATCCATCAGCGCGCCGCAACGCAGGCGTTCGGACAGCCGGTGAAGCCGGTGTTCCATTACGATAAAGCGAAAGTCATCCTGTCGCTGGACGCCGATTTTCTCGGTGGCGAGGATGATGCGCATAATCATATCCGCAAATTTGCCGCCGGCCGCAAGGCGGCCGAGGGGATGAGCCGGCTTTACGCGGTGGAATCGCTGTTCACGCTGACCGGCGCGAGCGCGGATCATAGGCTGCGCGTCGCGGCGAGTTTGGTTGGAGAAATTGCCTCGGCAATTTTGGCGGTAATCACCGGATCATCCGGTTCGATTCCGGCGGGTGTTGATGCTAAATGGATTTCCGAATTGGCGAAGGATTTGGTGGCCAATCGCCGGAAGGCGATGGTTGTGGTCGGGCAGCGTCAGCCGCTCGAAGTGCACCTACTCGCGCAGCAGATCAACATGTCGCTCGGTGCTTTCACGGGCCCGATTTCGCTCCTGCCCGCGACAGAAAATGCCGCGGCGAACCTGATGAGTCCCGACGCCAGTGCGCCGGACACGCTGATTATTCTTGGCGGCAATCCGGTTTATAATTTGAACTGGTCGCCGAAACAGAAACCGAACACGGTGGTTCGGCTGGGTTATTACGAGGACGAGACGGCGGAAAAATCCGGTTGGAATTTTCCGGCTACGCATTATCTCGAATCCTGGGGCGATGCCACGACGAGCGATGGCACGACGGTTCCGGTTCAGCCATTGATCCAGCCGCTGTTTGGCGGCTTGACGGAATTGGAGTTCCTTGCGCGGCTGGCTGGTGAGTCGCAGACGAATCCTCACGACATTGTCCGCACCACTTTGGGCGGCTCGGATGAGGCGTGGAAAAAATCGTTGTTCAGCGGTTTTGTCGAAGGTTCGGCGGCTGCACCGGTAAATCTTCCTGCGCAGCTTTCGCTTTCTATTCCGAAAATTGCGGTGGTGAACACGCCATCGGCGAACAGCCTCGAAGTTATTTTCTATCGCGATGCCAAGGTGGACGATGGCCGCTATTCAAACAACGGCTGGATGCAGGAGTTGCCGGATCCGATCACGAAGATGACGTGGGACAACGCCGTGCTCGTCAGCCGCAAGACGGCGCGCGACCTTGGCGTGGCCAACGGCGACATCGTGGAAATTTCCTTGAACGGCCTCAGCGTCAAAGGCCCGATCTGGACGCAGCCGGGCATGGCGGATTATTCGCTCGGCCTGGCGCTTGGCTATGGCCGTGAAAAGGCCGGGCGCGTCGGCACGGGCGTCGGTTTCAACGCGTATAAAATTTTCAGCGGAAAATACATCGAGACCGGCGCGACGATTCGCAAAACCGGCGAGACTTATACGCTGGCCTGCACGCAGCATCATTGGTCCATGGAAGGTCGTCCGGCGGTGCGCGAGGCGAACTTGGAAGAATTCCTCAAGGAACCGAAGTTCGCGCAGGAAGATTTCCACGGCGTCGAGCCGCCGGTGGTGCAGTCGCTGTATCCGAACCCGCTCGATGAGGCGAAGAAGACGGCGCTGCATCAGTGGGGCATGACCGTGGACTTGAACGCCTGCGTCGGCTGCGGCACCTGCGTGGTCGCGTGCCAGAGCGAAAACAACATTCCGATTGTCGGCAAGGATCAAGTGTTGCGCGGCCGTGAGATGCACTGGATGCGCATTGACCGTTATTTTACGACGGACCCGAAACGTAAAAACAACCAGAGCATTTTTGATCCGACGGCGGACGAAAATCAGACGGACGAGAACCAGCAATTTGCGGAATGGATTGACGACGTGCAGGCGGTGAACCAGCCGATGCTTTGCCAGATGTGCGAAGCCGCGCCGTGCGAAAGCGTCTGCCCCGTCAACGCGACCGTCCACGACCAGGAAGGCTTGAACGTGATGGTGTATAACCGTTGCATCGGCACGCGCTATTGCTCAAACAACTGTCCTTACAAGGTTCGTCGGTTTAATTTTCTCGATTACAACAAGCGCCCGTTGACCGAACTCAAGGGGCCGATGTATTCGACCACGCTGACGCACAAGACGGACGGCGAATGGGATCTGCTGCGCTGGTGGCGCGACCCGAACAGCGGGATGCGCACGGAGGATGAATGGGATCTCATCAAGCTCTCGAAGAATCCTGACGTGACGGTGCGCATGCGCGGCGTCATGGAGAAATGCACTTATTGCACGCAGCGCATTGAGCACGCAAAAATTTCGCAGAAGGTGAAAGCCGGCGCGAGCGACAATGTGCGTCTTTCCGAAGCGGCGGGCACAGTGCCGAAGACGGCGTGCCAACAGGCTTGCCCGGCGGGTGCGATTACATTTGGCGACGTCAGCGATCCGAACAGCTCGGTGTCAAAATTAAAATTGCTGCCGCAGAATTATTCCGTCCTCGCCGACTTGCTCACGAAGCCGCGCACGACATATTTGGCGCGCATCCGCAATCCGAATCCGGCGATGCCGGATTATCATGACCCGTTCAGCACGGAAGAATACGACCATGCCAGCCTCACGAAGAAAGGAAACAGCTAATGGCTGACTCCGTGACCAATTTGGAAGAGTTAAAACGGCTTGCCCCGCCGGCGGAGCTGGGCCGCGCCCCGGTCGTCGAAGGCAAGCCCAGCCTTGGCGCGCTGACCGACAAGCTTTCGGCGTTTGCCGAAGCGAAGACGCCGATCTGGTGGTGGATTTTCTTCATACCGGCTGCGTTTGCCGCCACGGTAATTTTCCCGGTCTGTCTGTTCTATCAGGTTTTCACCGGTGTCGGCGTCTGGGGCAACAATCATCCGGTGATGTGGGGCTTGGACATTGTTAATTTCATCTGGTGGGTTGGCGTCGCGCACGCCGGCACGCTGATTTCCGCGCTGCTGTTTTTGACGAAGCAGCATTGGCGCACCACGATTGGCCGCATGGCCGAGGCGATGACCGTTTTCTCCGTGATGATGGCGGGACTTTATCCGGCAATTCACGTCGGTCGCGCGTGGTTTGACTGGTTCATGTTTCCCGTGCCGAATTCCAATGATCTCTGGCCGCAATTCCGTTCGCCGCTGATGTGGGACGTGTTTGCGGTGAACACATATCTCGTCGTCTCGTCGCTATTCTGGTTCATGGGCATGATTCCTGATTTCGCCATCCTGCGTGACCGCTCAACGACGCGCATCCGCAAAACCATTTTCAGCTTTCTGGCGATGGGTTGGACCGGTTCGGCGCGGCAATGGCATAATTACGAAAAAGCCTACGTGGTTCTCTGCGGCCTGTGCACGCTGCTCGTGTTCACCGTGAGTTCCATCGTCGGTCTGGACTTCTGCACCGCGCAGATCGCGGGCTGGCACGCGACGATTTTCCCGCTCTACTTCGTCATCGGCGCGGTGTTCTGCGGTTTCGGCATGATGCTGGTGCTGCTGATTCCGCTGCGCAAGCTGTGCGGTCTCGAAAACATCATCACGAAAAGCCACATTGACAAGGTTGCCAAGCTGGCCTTGGTCAGCGGCCTGATCATTGATTACATTTACATGATCGAATTTTTCATCGCGTGGTATAGCGGCGATCCGTATGAACGCTGGGTGTTTGGTCATCGCCTGTTCGGGCATACTTACATGATTCTCGGCTGGATGCTCATTGGCATCAACGTCTGTGTGACGCAACTGCTTTGGTTCAAAAAAATCCGTTCAAATTTGCTCGCGCTGTTCATCATCGGCCTGCTGATCAACTGCGGCATGTGGAGCGAACGTTTCGTCATCGTGGTCGGGTCCCTCTATCAGGATTTCCTGCCGGCGAACTGGGGCAAGTATATGCCGACGCGCTGGGACATCGGTCTTTACATCGGCACGCTCGGCGCGTTTTTCATGCTGTATCTGCTGTTCGTGAAATTTCTGCCGATGATCGCCATCTCCGAAGTCAAAGGCGTCATACCCGAAGCCGATCCGCATCATCCGCTCGGCGGTGCCAAGAAGGAGGCCGGCCATGAGTGAAAAGATTTATGGCCTCATCGCCGAATTCGATTCGCCGGCGGCCATTTTGCACGCGGCGGAAAAAGTCCGCGACGCCGGCTATCACCGCTGGGACGCCTTCACGCCGTTCCCGATTCACGGCATGGACAAGGTGATGAAGCTCGGCAACTCGCTCGTCGGCTGGGTTGCGCTGGCGGGCGGTGCATTTATGTTCGCGAACATCGCCGGCCTCATCTGGTTTGCGAACGCCTTTGATTATCCGCTCATCGTCGGCGGCAAGCCGATGTTCAGCGTGCCGATGACCTTTGTGCCTTCTTATATCATGCTCATCATGGGCGGCGCGGTGGGCGCGCTCATCGGGATGCTCGGCCTCAACCAGCTTCCGCGCCTGCATCATCCGCTGCTCGATCAAAAGCGTTTTGCGCTCGTCTCGCGCGACAAATTTATCCTCGTCATCGGCGCGCAGGATGAAAAATTCTGCGCCACGGAAACGAAGAATCTGCTGGAATCGCTCGGCGGCACGCACGTCGAAATCGTGGAGGACCAGGACTGATGCGCTACATCATTTCCATTTTATTGATTGGTGCGGCCATCGGTGCGGCGGTGTTCGGCATGCTGGGCTTGCAGGGCCGGATGATGCGCCAGACGCCGTTCGAATTGTTTCCCGACATGGACCGACAGGCAAAATTGCGGCCGCAGGCGCCATTCCAATTTTTCACGAACGGCGTCAGTTCGCAGTTGCCGCCCGCCGGCACCGTCGCGCGCAGTCAGCCGATTCAAACCGTGGACGGCGCGGTCTATCGCTTTGAAGATTCGCCCGTGAACACCGGCCGCGTCACCGGCACGACGAATTTTATTGAAACCAATCCGCTGGCGGTGAATGAAGCCTTGCTCCGGCGCGGACGCGACCGTTTTGACATTTATTGTTCGCCGTGCCATGGCCGGCTCGGCGATGGCAACGGCATCACGAAAACAATCGGCGTCATGCCGGCCGTGGCGAATCTGCACGACAAGCGGATTGTTGAACTGGCCGACGGCGAGATTTTCAACACCATCACTCACGGCAAAGGCTTGATGGGTGCCGCCGGCCCGCTGCTGCCGACCGAGGACCGCTGGGCGGTTATCGCGTATCTGCGTGCGCTGCAACTGAGCTGGCTGGGGACGACGAACGATTTGACGGCCGAGCAATCGGCCGCGCTGAAATAGCATGAGCAACGACACAAAGCATCTGCCGCAGCCGCTGGACTTGTCCGGCTGGCGCAAGCTGCCGACCGTCCTGATGGTCATCGGCGGATTCCTGTCGCTGGTCGGCGCGTTATTGAGCTACCAGCACAACGACCTGCGCGAATTCGGCTTCTCCTGGCTGCTGGCGTTCATGTTTTATTACAGCATCGCGCTCGGCGCGCTGTTCCTCGTTATGATCCATCACCTGACGGACGCCGGCTGGTCGGTCGGCATCCGCCGTTTCTGCGAACATCTCGCGTCGCTCCTTTTCCCGTGGCTGGCGATTCTGTTTCTGCCCGTCCTGATTTTTGCGAAGAAAATTTATTCCTGGATGACGATGGATCCGGCGACGAACAATCTGGTCGCCGCCAAGCTGCCGGTGTTCACCTGTTCTGGATTCATCATCACGTCGGCGATCTTCTTCGGCATCTGGTGGCTGCTCACGTCGCGCCTGTGCTCGCTCTCGCTGGAGCAGGACCAGACCGGTGCGGTGGAATGCACGCGCAAAATGCGCTTCCATTCCGGCTGGGGCATCGTCGCCTTCGCGCTCACGCTGACTTATTCCGGCGTGTTGTGGATGAAAGCCACCTCCTACCAATGGTTCTCTGCGATGTATGGCGTCTATTTCTTTTCCGACTGCGCGTGGATCGGGCTGGCCACGGTTTATGTCATCGCCGCAATCCTGCTGCGGCAGCGGATTCTCGCGCCGGTGCTGAAGCAAAATTATTTCTATTTCATCGGCGTGCTGTTCTTCGGCTTCACGCTGTTTTCGGCCTACACCGAGTTTGCGCAATACTTCGTCGTCTGGAACGCCAACATGCCGGAAGAGACCTTCTGGTATCTCATCCGGGAACGCGGCAACTGGTGGTGTTTGAGCATGATTTTGATCTTCGGCCACTTTTTCATCCCGTTCTTTGTGCTGCTGCCGGAGAAAATAAAAACAAATTTCAAGGTCATCATTCCGGTCTGCCTCTGGGCGTGGCTGATGCACGCGCTGGATCTGGCGTTCAATATTTTTCCGGCGCTGCACCCTTATGGTTATCATCTCAAGTGGATTTGGCTGCCGCTCGGCTGTCTGATGTTCATGGGTGGATTTCTGGCGACCATCTTCCTGAAAAAATTCAACACCCATCCGCCGTATCCGCAGCGCGACCCGCGCCTGCTTGAAGCGATGGGTGTGAGCCAGAACACCGTCCGCGACCTCACCGCCGCCAACGCCGGAGGTGCCCGATGAATTACTCGACCATCAACCGCGCTTCCGGTGCCGCCATTGGGCTGCTCATCGCCAGCGTGCTGTTTGCCTTCGTGACGGTGGCCGTAAAACTGGCGCTGCCCGTGCCGGCCATTGACGCCGACCGCGGCGCCGAACGCACCAAGGCGCTGGCTCAAATCCGTGCGACCGAGGAAAAATCCTTGAGCACGCCCGGCTGGATTGACGAGTCTCGCGGCATTGTCCGCCTGCCGATTGAGACCGCGATGCAACAGGCCGCGCAGACATGGCAGAATCCATCCGCCGCCCGTGCTGATCTGACCGCGCGCGCGGAAAAGGCCGCCGCGCCTGTGCCGGTCGCCCCCGCCAAACCCAGTGCTTTTGAATGAACCCGACCGAGAATAAAACTTCCTGCGAAAGCGAGATCAACGCCTCGTTGCGCGTGCCGCTGCTCGCGCTGTTCGGCGGCGCGGCGGTGTGGCTGGTCGTCGGGTTGGTGCTCGGCCTCATCGCCGGCATCAAGTTTCACGCGCCGGATTTTCTCGGCGGCTGCCCGCTGATGACTTATGGCCGCGTCGCTCCGGCCGCGAACGACGCCGTGCTTTATGGTTTCTGCATCCCGGCGGCGCTCGGTGTGGCGCTTTGGATTTTCGCCCGCTTGAGTCAAAATCCGCTGGCGCTGCCACTCGTTCCGGTCGTGGCGGCGAACCTCTGGCATCTCGGCGTCTTCATCGGCACGGCGGGTATTTTATTCGGTGCCAGCACCGGCCACGTCTGGCTGGAGTATCCGCGCCCGGCGGCGGTGCTGCTGTTCGCGGCGTTCCTGCTCATCGCCATTTCGGCGGCGGCGACGTTTGGCTGGCGCACTGAGCAAACCCTCTATCCGTCGCACTGGTTTCTATTCGCGGCGCTGCTGTGGTTTCCATGGATTTATTCGACGGCCAACCTGTTGCTCAATTCCAACCAGGTGCCGCGCGGCGTCGTCCAGCCCATCATCGACTGGTGGTTTGCGAACAATCTCGTTTTCATCTGGCTTGCACTCATGGGCATTGGCACGGCGTTTTATTTTCTGCCGAAAATCGCCGGGCGGCCGCTGGCCAGTTCCGGCTATGTGTTGTTCGGCTTTCTCACGCTGATCTTTTTTGGAACTTGGTGCGGCATTCCGCAAGGCGCGCCGGTGCCGGCCTGGCTGCCGACTTTGAGCAGCGTGGCCGCGACGCTGACGCTGGTGCCGCTGCTGGCGATTTTGATTGTCACCGTCAAGACCACGTGTGGTTCCAGCGTGTCTTGCTTGGGCGGGCCGTTCTGCTTTGTCAAATTTGGGATGATGTGCTTCATCGCGTCGGGAATTCTCTATGCCTCCGCCGCGTGGCCGCAATACAGCCGCGTGCTGGAATTCACCTGGTTTGGCGTGGCGCAGACGCAACTGCAACTGCTCGGCTTCACGGCGATGATTCTGTTCGGTGCGATTTATCAACTGCTGCCGGAAGTGATGGGCAAGCCGCTGCCGCTGCCGAAATTTGCCAGGCTTCATTTCTTTCTCACCATTTTGGGCGTGCTGCTGTTCGTCGTGCCGCTGGTCATTGGCGGAGTGGTGCAGGGCGGGAAGCTGGCGGATACCAGTGTCGCCTTCGCCGATGCCAACGCCGCCGTGCTGAAATTCCTGCGCATCAGCACCACCGGCCAGTTGCTCGTGCTGCTCGGCGCGCTGCTGTTTGCCGTGAATATTTTCATCATGACGATCCAGTGGAAAATTGGTGTGGCCAGGACGGTGATTGCCTACATCAAATCGCCGCTCGAAACCGTGGAAACCTCGGAGGTGAAATCATGAAGACCGGCGTCTCTGTTTTCATTGCCGCCTTCGTTGCGCTCGGCGCTTCCTGGTGTGGCTTCGTGCTCGCGCCGCTGTTGCAGCTTGGTGGCGCCAAGCAGACCGTCATTTTGCAATCCACCGACAACTGGCCGCTCCAGCGCACCGGTGACGCGACGCTTGGCCTGCAGATTTATCGGGCGAACGGCTGCGCCGCGTGCCACACCGAGCAGGTGCGCCAGACCGGCGTGGCCTGCGAAGTCACGTTGACCGGTCTCGGTGTTCACAAGCCGGATGATTTCATTGATTTCGCCAAGTCCCTGTTTGTGCTGCCGGAGCTGGCGGATTTTACCAACGCCATCACCGCCAATCTCAAGGGCTGGACCGGCGAACTGCCGAGGACGCTCCTGACCTGTGACGACAAATCGCTTGCCGATGAAATGGGCGACCGCTTGAAGGCCGTCGGCATCAAGTCCGAGACCCGCATTGTCGCCACCGGCCCGGACATCACGCGCGGCTGGGGTTTCCGCCAGAGCGTCGCGGCGGATTATCTTTACGACCAGCCGGTGCAGCTCGGCAGCCTGCGCGCCGGTCCCGACCTCGCGAACATCGGCGTCCGCGCGCCCGACGCCAACTGGCAGTTGCAGCATCTTTACGCGCCGAAATCCGTCACGCCCAATTCCACGATGCCGTCGTTCAAGTTTTTGTTTGAAGTCCGCAAGATCGGCGCGGCCCCTTCGCCGGATGCCTTGAACCTGCCGAAAGAGTTTGCCGCCGCCGACGGTTATGAAATTGTGGCGAAACCGGAAGCGAAGCAACTGGCCGCGTATCTTTTAAGCCTCAAGGCCAACGCGCCGCTTTACGAAGCGCCGTTCACACCCGTCACCGCTGCCAAATAAATGAGCGACGAAAATAAATCCTGTTCCGTTCCGTCCGCCGGCGAGCCGACCGCCGCGCGTTCCGCCGCGCCGATGTGGATCATCGTGACGACGCTGATTTTGCTGTTTCTTGGCGGCGTTTATTTCGACCGTCATAGCGGCTGGTTCGACGCCAAAGTTTATGCGCCCTACAGCAGCGCGGAAAATCTGGATGCCTACCAGCCGCAGTCCGGCGAGGCGGCCGAACTGGCGCGCGGCAAAAAAACTTACGAGGCTGTCTGCGGCATCTGCCACGGTCCGGACGGTCTGGGCAAACCGGGTCAGGCACCGCCGCTGGCCGGTTCCGAATGGGTGTCGGCCAAAGGCTTCAACCGGCTCGCCCACATCCCGCTGATGGGGCTGGCCGGTCCGATTCAAGTCGAAGGCAAGGACTGGACTTTGAACATGGCTGCGATGGGCGCGGCGCTGCCGGATGATGATCTCGCCGCCGTGCTGACCTACATCCGCAGTTCCTGGGGCAACAAGGCTTCGCCGGTCGCCGGCGATGACATCAAGAAAATCCGCGCCTCGCTGGGGGCAGGATCACAGCCCGCGACGGTTGATCTTTTGCAAAAGCTGCCGGAATAATCTCGCCGGTCGTTTTGCCATTTGAATCTTGACCGGGAAGAATGGACTGTTCATGGTGCCGTCATGGATGGCGCTGAAGTTGCCCCTGCGGTTTAGCGGTTCTGCATTATTATCCTGATTTCACCGTATCTACCAAACCTATGCCCCAATCCCGAAACCGCTATTTGATCATCGTCATATTGGGCGCGCTCTCGACCATCAGTCCGTTCGCGATTGACATGTATCTGCCGGCATTTCCGCAGGTAGCAGCCGCGCTGCATACTTCCACCGCCCGGATTTCCCTGTCGCTCGCCAGCTATTTTGCCGGACTGGCCGCCGGCCAGCTTTTTTACGGCCCGCTGCTGGACCGTTTTGGACGCAAGCTGCCATTATATGCCGGATTAATTTTATTTATCGCCGCGTCAATGCTCTGTCTCTGCTCCCGCACGGTGGAATGGCTCATCGCCCTGCGCTTCGTGCAGGCGCTGGGCGGATGCGCCGCACAGGTGGCGGCCATGGCGATGGTGCGGGATTTTTTCCCCGCGCATGAAACCGCCAAGATCATCTCGCTGCTGATCCTGATTATCAGCGCCTCGCCGCTGCTCGCGCCGAGCATCGGCGTGTTTGTGGCCGTGCATCTCGGGTGGCAATGGGTCTTCATCGTCCTGGCCGCGTTTGTGGCGTTGATGCTGGCCGTCTGCTGGTGGCGCTTGCCGCAGGGCTATCCACCGGACCACACCGTTTCGCTGCGTCTCCGGCCCATCTTCCACAATTACGCCGCCGTCCTGAAAGAACCGCAGTTCATCACCTATGCGCTCGCCGGTGCGTTCGCCTTTTCCGGGCTGCTGGTCTATGTGGCCTGTTCACCGATCATTTTCATGGAGGTGTTCCGCGTCAGCCCGCAGCAGTTTGGCGCCATCTTTGCCGGGCTGGCCACCGGTTTTATCGGCAGCAATCAGATCAACATTCTTTTGCTGCGTAAATTTTCCAGCGAACAGATTTTCCGCGCCACGCTGCTGGTGGAATGTCCGGTGGCGCTGCTGTTTTTGGTGGGGACGATGTGCGGCTGGTTCGGGCTGGCCGCCACGCTCGTGCTGCTGTTCATTTCGTTGTCCAGTCTCGGCCTCGCTTATCCGAACGCCGCCGCGCTGGCGCTGGTGCCGTTCGACCGCAACATCGGCAGCGCCTCGGCCATGCTGGGTTTTTTGCAGATCGGCGTGTCCGGCCTCGCGTCGGCCAGCATCGGCATTTTTGATTCCCACACGATGCTGCCGGTGACGCTGGTTCTGGCCGCGACCTCCTGGATCGGCCTGGCGATTCTGTTAGTCGGCCGACGCCGCATCCACGGTCTGCGCTTCGTCGAGGAAAAAGACGCCAATCTGCTGCCGCATTGAAGGCGGAACTGGTTGATGAAAAAGATATTTCCCGTCACGTTTCGGCATGTTGCAGCGCCTTGTGCAGGCTGAGCTTGTCGCCGTCCCCGTTTTTCAGTTCGCGAAAAATCAGGGATGAAAGAATGGTCATTCCGCCCAGGACCAGAAACGTCCGGTGAATGCCCTGGATCATCTGCGGCGCGCTGGTGTGAAACCGGTCGGGAATAAAAAACGCCGTCAGCAGCGAGCCTATCGCGATGCCAAAGCTGATGGACATCTGCTGCACCGTGCTGGTGATGGTGCTTGCGCCGCTGGCCTGTTCTTCCGTCACATCCGCATACACCAGCGTGTTCATGCTGGAATATTGGAGCGAGGTGAACCCGCCAAAAACAAACACCTGCATCACGATGAGCCAGACCGGCGTGCCGGCGCCGATGGTCGCAAACGAGACAATCATCACGCCGAGCATGGCGGTGTTGAAAATCAACACCCGGCGGTAGCCAAACCGCCGCATGATTTTTTGCAGCACGATTTTGAGGTTCACGGCGGCGATGGACTGCGGCATGATGAGCAGGCCGGATTGGATCGGCGTGAAACCAAGGCCGACCTGGTATAGCAGCGGAAACAAAAACGGGATGCCCCCGACGCCCAGCCGTGTGAAAAAACTGCCGGTGACCGACGCCCGAAATGTCCGGATGCAAAACAGCTTCAGCCGCAGCAGGGGAAACTCAATGTGCGCAGCCCGCAGCCCGTAGGCCGCGAGGCAGATGGCGGAGATCGCCAGCAGCCCGATGACGGTTTTCATGCTCAGAGTGTGTTCGTCAAAAACTTCCAGCACATAGGCCAGCAGCCCGATGCCGCCGCCGAACAGCACCAGTCCGATGAGGTCAAGCGGATGAATATCTTTCTGGCGGTAATCCGGCAGATGGCGATAGACCAGATAGAGGCCGAGCAAACCCACCGGCAGGTTGATGAAAAAAATCATCCGCCACTGAAAATATCCGACAATGAAACCGCCGGCGACCGGGCCGAGCATCGGGCCGATCAGGCCCGGAATGGCCACGAAGCTCATCGCGCGGATGAGTTCCGATTTGGGAAAGGTCCGCACCAGCGTGAGCCGTCCCACCGGCACCATCATCGCCCCGCCGAAGCCCTGCAGGACGCGGCAGGCCACGAGCAGATGGATGTTGTTTGAAATGCCGCACAGCATTGAGCCCAGCGTGAACGTGCCGATGGCCCACGCGAAAACCTGGCGCGTGCCGAACCGGTCCGCCATCCAGCCGCTGATTGGAATGAACACCGCCAGGCTCAGCGTGTAGCTGGACAGCACCGCCTTCATGCTCAACGGCGCGACGCCGAGCGATTTCGCGATGGCCGGGACCGCCGTGTTCAGGATCGTCGTGTCCAACGACTGCATGAAGAAAGCCACCGCCACCAGCCACGGCAAAAAGCGCTTTACGGCTTCGATTGAAATCGCCGACGGCACTGGAGCGACCGCGGCATCCGCTGCCGGCTTGATGACCGCCGCCTCCGGTTTTATTGGCATGGGAAGAAAATATCGGAGCCGCCGCCTCATTTCAATGCGCGTCGCCTTCTGGATGAATCATGCATTTACCAGCACGCGGCGGGGATCGAATCATTTTCCGGTTGCCGCTCCAGCCATTTGGAGCGATGATCGGATAGGTGGCGAAGGAAGCATGGCATCGTCATTTTGTGGCGGGACACTCTGGAATCCTGGTTCAGCTGCCAATGGCAGATTGTCATTCGCCGATAACAACTGGGAAATATGCCGGTCATTTTTCCCGGAACAAGTGGCGCAATTAAACGTGAATCTGAAACCGTTATGTTGAACTTAAAACTAAGTGATGGCGGGTTGTTCTGCGCCTGGTTCCTTTCCATCCTGTGCGCGCTTTCGCTTCAGGCCCAGCCCGCCAGCTCGGTGGATGGTGTCACCCTCAATGACGGGAAGGTGTGTTCCCTGCGAGGCGGCCTGATGGACATTCTTACGGAGAACATCGAGCTTCCCTTTAATGTCAAGGTGGACACCAACGGCACTTTCAAAGTGGACGGCGGAAAGGCGCAACAGCTTGAGGCCGGGCAGGTGATCCGCAGCGATGGCTGGCTGGTGAATCCGGACGGCTCGGTTCAGCCCGTCTTTGATCATGTGGTCGTGAAGGCGGGGCGGGTCATGGTGGTGCGCGACGGCCAGACCACGCCGCTCTCGGAACCGATGACGTTTCCGAACAACCTGCAAATTACTCCGGACGGAACATGCAGCTTTCCGGGTGGCAGCCCCACGCGGTTGATGGACGGACAGTTGTTCCAATTGGACGGCACGGTCATCCAAAGCAAAGACACGGTTACTTTAAAAAACGGCCAGGTGGTGATGCAAAAAGAAGGCTCGCTGATTCCCCTCGCGCCCACCCAGATCATGGGCATGAACGACGGCACGCGTGTGCGCGGAAACGGCCTCATCGAGAAGCAGGATGGCGCGACGATCCAGCTTCGCGAGGGTCAAATCATTCTGCTCGACGGCGCGAACGTCAAACCCTGAAGGACAAAGTTTTTCACCGGTAAAATAACGGAACCGCTCCAGCGGTTTGAACAAACAGAAGGTAAGAGGGAAATTCAGATTCAGGACGATACAACATTCGCCGCCCCTTCGAAAATTCACACCCGAGATTTGCGCCGCCGCCATTTTGCGCTAACTTCACACCCATGAATGATTCTCTCCAAGGTAAGGTCGCGCTGGTCACCGGCGGCTCGCGCGGCATCGGGCAGGCGATTGTCGAACGGCTCAGCCGCGCTGGCGCGGCGGTGGCCATCAATTACGCAACGCAATCGGCGGCGGCGGAAAAGCGTTTGCCATCCAGGCCGATTTGTCACGCGCGGCGGAGGTCGTCCGGCTTTTCGACGAAACCGTCGCCCATTTCGGTCGGCTCGACATTCTTGTCAACAATGCCGGCATCATGTTCATCAAGCCGGTCAGCGCCGTGACCGAGGCGGAGTTCGACCGCATTTTCGCGATCAACGTGAAGGGCACCTTTTTCACCTGCCAGCAGGCCGCCACGCGTCTGGCCGACGGCGGCCGCATCATTAATTTTTCCAGTTCCACCACCGCGCGGATGATGCCCGGTTATGGTGCCTACGTGGCGACCAAGGGTGCCGTGGAACAACTGACCCGTTCGCTCGCCGGGGAACTGGGCGCGCGCGGCATCACCGTCAATGTGATTTCGCCGGGGCCGACCGAGACGGAACTGTTCCTCGAAGGTAAAACAGCGGAGCAGCTTCAGAAATTTGCGCAGATGTCGTCGTTCGGGCGGATTGGCCGGCCGCCGGAGATTGCCGACGTGGTCGCGTTTCTGGCCTCCAACGATGCTGGCTGGGTGAGCGGCCAGAATCTCCGCGTCAATGGCGGCATCTGTTGAATAAAATCCTGATTCCGGAAAAGCCGGAGCAACCGGGCGCATCGGCAAGTGCGTTTTGCCCAGATCTTGGTTATTGTCTAAAGAAAAAAATATAATATGGAAATCAAACGAAATGGCTCACAGCCTTCCAGCAAAGGACCGGCCGACTGGTTCACCGGCACGGTGCGCATTGACTCGCCGTTCAAGGGCGGCGATCCCGCGCGGGTGGCCGGCGCCATTGTCACGTTTGAACCAGGCGCGCGGACGGCATGGCACACGCATCCGCTGGGTCAGACCCTGATCGTGACGGCGGGCTGCGGTCGCGCGCAGCGCTGGGGCGGCCCGATTGAAGAAATCCGGCCGGGCGACATCATCTGGTTTCCGCCGGGCGAAAAGCATTGGCACGGGGCCGCGCCCACCACGGCCATGACGCACATCGCCATTCAGGAACAGCTCGATGGCAAGGCGGTGGACTGGCTGGAAAAGGTCAACGACGAACAATACACCTTGCGGTGAGCCACCAGCGGCCGGCCACCTTGTCCCGCAGAAATATTTCCCATTGTCAGCCAATGGGGATTGTGATAACCCGTCCAGCATGAACACCAGAAAACTGCTTCTCATCGCCTTGGGTTCGCTCGTTTGGGGAATGCTGCCCGCTTTCGCCGGAGAATTTCCCGACAGTTGGACCTGGGACGACCAGCCGGAAATCCGCGCCGCCCATGCCGCCCTTGAAGGCAAACCCATGCCGCCGTTCAGCGTCACCGACTGGATCAATGGCGGCATCACGTCCGCCGGCGTGAAAGGCAAGGTCGTCGTCGTGGATTTTTACGCGACTTGGTGCGGCCCCTGCATGCGGGCCATCCCGCACAACAATGAGATGCTCAAAAAATACCAGTCCTAGGGTTTGGTGGTCATCGGCGTTTGCACCAATAAGCGCGGACAGGAAGTGTTTGCGGACAACGCCAAGGAACATGGCATTGAATATCCGGCCGCCCGCGATGCGGAGCTTAAATCGCAGGCCGCCTGGGCGGCGCATTATTATCCCACCTACGCCGTCATTGACCGCAATGGCATCGTCCGCGCCATCGGCCTGCAGCCGCAACACGTCGAAACCGTCGTCCAGAAATTGCTGGCGGAACCCGCGCCGTGAGGTGCGCGACACAAATTGAAGCCCAGCGCCGATTTCAAACCGCGAACCACGCCAAACACACGAACGCAAATTACGGTGACTTGAGCCGCTTTGTTTTATTTCTGAAATTCAAAATCCGGGTTCATCCGTGGTTAAATTAAAAAACGGCCGCCATTTCACTGCCTGCGTTCCTTGGAAAAATGCCGCGCCAAAAAAGCGGACAGGGTTTTTCTGTAAATCACGCCCAGAACCATGAGCGCCAGCCCCGCGAGAATCAGGCAAAGCGTCGTTGAACCCAGCCGCGCCACGAGCCATTTCCATTCCTTGCCGAAATAATATCCGATCAGGATGTAAGTGGTCGTATATGCCGCCGACCCGGTGAGGTTGTAAAAAAGAAAGCTGCGCCACGGCATTTTTGCCATGCCGGCCAGCAGGTTCACCACGACGGGCGGAAACAGGAAGATGAACCGCGCGATAAAGACCGTCTTGTCGCCATGACGTTTGAAAAACCGCTCCGGCCACTTCATCCTTTCCGGCGTGAGATGGAGCCAGTGGATTTTTTCCAGGCGGCCATGACCCAGCCGCCGTCCGATCCAAAAGGCGCAGATGCCGCCGAGGAAACACGCCGCCGTTCCCGCCACCATCGGTTGCCACAGCGAATCCGCCGTTTTTCCCAGCACAAATCCCGCGCCCAAAAGAATCGTCTCACCCGGCAGCGGGAAACCGAGGTTGTTCAAAAACGCGACGATGAAAACGAGCACATATCCGTAATGCGGGATGTGGGGCAGTAAAGAATGCAGCCAGTGGAGCATATCGTTCCGCCTTAAACTAACACCAACCAGTGAACACAACCATTACCGAATCATGCCTGAAATTTTTTGGCTTCCCAAGCCCGCCACCAGATTTTTCTACATTTCGCGCGGAAAACATTTAGTCCTTGGGCGGGATTAAAAACGGCAAATGGTAGGGCGCGTCACTCCGCCCGCCGTGCTCGCGCCCGTTGCGGCAGGTGCGCGCCGTCGTGGTGAATCAGAACGCGTCCGTTGGCAGGCGGCGGCGTGCAAGGGACTGCCCGCCCTACCTTTTGGAATTTGCGCGCGGAACGGTCCGTGCCGGACTGGCCACCGGGTTGCCGGCAGCCGTGGCCGCCGGCTTGAAGATTTATTTGATGACCGCCGGCCCGGTTCGCTAGGATGTCAACGCATGACTGTTGATTCAATGACTGAAGTGGTGGAGAACGTTCAGTCCATTTACACCATCGTGCTGGCCCTGGCCATCGCGGAAGCCTTCAACCAGGCGATCAAGGAAAACAAGCCGGAAACGGAAACGCATGCGACCACCCTCCGGCGCTGGTTCGATTGCATCCACCCTTCAAGGTTCGTGTCCCTGATTGTGTTTTTGCTGCTGGCCGCGCCTTTTTTTCAGGGGAATCAAAAGTTTCTATACCAACAATACATCGAGCCGTTGCACCAGGCCGTCCCGCCCAAAAGCATCAGCGCCTCGTGGCTGAATTATGACTGCCTCATCTTCACGCTGCAGGCCGGGTTGTTTTTTGTCATGTCCCGCTCCCTCTCGGCGCGCCGCTGGCAGCAGTTTTACGCCACCATCGCGGTCCTGTTGCGCTGGATTTGGTCTGGGCGCTCACCGAGAAATGGCACGGGGCGGCCGCGCCCGGCGAATGGCTCTGGTTTGATGGCATTGCCGTAATCTTTCTGGCCGTGGTCATTGTGCTGGACTGGTTCCTCGTCCCCTACGAAAAGGACAAGGAACTGAACCATTATTGCTATTGGGGCGTGTCGGTGGTGGCCATTCTCGGCCTGATCTACGGCTATTTTTACCAGCTTAACTACCTGATCGAGTATTGAGCTTTTCCAGTCGGCCGTGGCCTTGGTAAATGCCGGTTGAAATGATTTTGTGACCGGATATATCATCAACACAAAAATAAAAATGAAGATCATCTCAGTTGCCGGCGACCGCGTGGCCATCCTGCTGGAGGGCAAGGACACAAACGGTCAATATACCGTGATGGAATCCACGCTGCCGCCCAACGCCGGCCCGCCGCCGCATGTGCACACGCGCGAGGACGAGACCTTCACGGTGCTGACCGGCGAAGTCACCGTTCATCTGGGCGACAAAACCATCCTGTTGAAAAGCGGCGAATCCCTGTTTGCGCCCCGCAATATTCCCCACTATTTCAAGAACACCGGCACCCGGGAGGCCGTTCTGCTGGAAACCGCCATTCCCGCCGGCCTTGAAGTTTTCTTTGCCGCGGCCGGCAAACCCCTGGCCACCCGCCAGAGCCCGCCGCAGCCGCCCACCGCCGCCGACATCCAGCACATGCGGGCGATCGCCCCGGATTAAGGCATCACCATCCTGACGCCAAAATAAACCGGGATCTTTTTCGTTGGTGGTTGCGGCAATTCGTGAAATTAGTGTCAAAGGTCCTTGCGGACGGCAACCGTTTGCAGACGGACACCGTTAGAATTTTCTTCAATTCGGCCGGAAAAATTTTAATCCTTGGGCATGGATTCAAAACTGATTCTCCAAGCGGCGCGCGGGACGCTGGACGGCACGTTGTCGTTCCCCGAGGTCGTCAGCAAACTGCTCGCGGCGGGCGTGGAATATTATCATGTGGATTACGTCGGGCTGCGCAAACGGTTTTACAGCGCGGAGGGCGAGATGGTGGCCACGTCTATCAATTATGAGGGCCTGCCGCCCGTCGCCCCAGAGTTCGCTGCCGCCGCGTTGCGCGTGAACATCCTGGACAGCCAGCGCCACGGCCAGAAGTATCGCGAGTTTACCCGGCGTGCGATGGCGGGTGGTGTGCAGGGCTACATCGCCTTTCTGCGCGGCAAGCGCGTCACCTACTGGGGCCGCACCGGCGACCAGCACACGGAATGGTTTCCCGGCGCGGGGCCAACGAAAACCAATTGAAATTGTAGCGGCGATCTGTGACCGCCGATAGTGACCGTCTGCAAAGACCGTCGCTCACAGAGCGGACGCTACAGGGGGTTTACCCGGATCCGTGCCGGACCGGCCATCGGGGCCAACGAAAAATTAAATGACACCTCATCCGGCCTCCGGCCAGCCGAATCTCGGCTTGGCATTTCCCGGGCCCGATCAACTGCTGACCAAGCCAAGTTGTTGCTGCATTACGGAAGGCAAATTGTAGCAATTAAAGGAGGTGACCTTTCCACTCTCGAGGCGAAAAACATCGACACACGGGACATCTATTGCCATGCCCGTGGGAGCTATGGTTTTAGAACCAAGGGCCAGCTTACCTTTATGCGTTCCCCGAATTCTAAGCTCGACGACGACGACGTTCTCCGTGACGTAGATGCTCAATAACTCACGGTGGACATCAGGAAATGCACTTGCGAGGGCGGCAATAGAGTCACCAATGGCCTTCCCGCGAAACTTTGTGCCAGAAGGAATGTCGCACATGTATCCTTCTTTCGAGAAAAAGGAGACAAACTTCTCGGTATCCATTCCCGGCCCCTCTCCGACAGCATAGAGTTTCCTAATGATTTCTTCATTATCGAGACTCATCTCGGAGGCCCGCGCCAGTGCTTGCGTATCGATATACTCCCGGATGTTCGTCAGTTTGCCATTTCGAACGGTAATGGCGAAGACCCAATTGTCCTTGAACGTTTTATTCGTGGCTATGATTTTCCCGCTGGCGAAGCCGACGACCAGAACCCGGTCTCCTTGCGCTATGAATTCGAGGGGCTCTGTTGAAGTTTCCAACATCTCGGACTTCTGAAGCAAATCCGCCAATCCCGCGTGCCCGCGGTTCGTGCCGGCCAGCGGCCAGTCCTCGCCCGGAATGGTCCACTCAATATCTTCGGCAGACAACGCCAGCAGACCTCGCTTATCGCCGCGGCCCATTGCTGCAAAGAAATCCTTCACAGTCTGGACATTTTCTAGTGTGCTCATAAAAACTTCTCCATTTCTCAGATTTGCGCCAGGCCGCCGTCAACGGCGACCTCGCTGGCGGTCATGAAGCTGCTATCCGACGACGCGAGAAAGGCGGCCACCGCTCCGATTTCCGCCGGATCGCCCATGCGCTTGAACAGAGTCATCGCGGCGAAGGCCTTCAAGCCCTCTTTGCCTAGCGCTGCCTTCGCGAGCTCGGTCTCCGTCGCCCCGGGCGACAGCACGTTTACCCGGATGCCGGTGCCCTTCAGGTCCACTGCCCAGGTCCGCGCGAGGTTGCGCACTGCCGCCTTGCTCGCGCTGTAGGCGCTCATTGCCGGGGCGCCCGTGGTGCCGGCGCTCGATCCGGTCAGGATGATCGAACCGCCCTTGCCCATCAGC
>Ga0182024_10006009_pt1 | contig 26895 bp, 21 predicted proteins | sample P32metaG_FD_120480 | JGI IMG/M metagenome (GOLD analysis project Ga0182024, IMG submission 120480) | Permafrost microbial communities from Stordalen Mire, Sweden - P3-2 metaG (Illumina Assembly) | ecosystem: Environmental > Terrestrial > Soil > Wetlands > Permafrost | place: Sweden: Stordalen...
GCAATACCTCCGGATCCCCTGCAAAGACCAAAAGAGGATCAGGATTTTTTTAATTGAACCATATATTCCTTGGCAAAACTTTACCCCTTCCTTTGCTTTTTTTTATTGCAGGCCGTGATAGCCCCGGCGCAAAGCCCGGGTGATTCCATTCCGATAAAAGAAAATATTGCAGTTCACGACAGCGTGCAGGCAGACACGACAGTGAGGGTAGTAAAGCCTAAGCAAAAGATCCCGAAACCAATTGCAGATTCATTAATGCTTCCCACGCCGGATAGCCTTCAGCAAACCAGGGTTGCAACCCTGGCGGATTCCGTAAGGTTCAGCAGTCCAAAAACTAAGGATTGGCCCGTTCATTGGATGGATTTACTGAAGTCCTTTCCCTTCCTGAATTTCTCGGGTAATGCGGTAAGGATCAGGCAGGACCAATATGAAGCCAAATCATATGACGGAATATTCTATATGTTGGTTGGCCTATTGTTCTTATTTGCCATTATAAAGCTGGTCTTCGGCAAGTATCTCGGCAACCTGTTAACACTTTTTTTCCGGGTATCCATGCGCCAGCAGCAGATCCGCGAACAGGTGATTCAATCACCCGTTCCCTCATTGTTACTGAACCTGCTTTTTGTGCTTTCCGGGGGATTATACGGTTCCTTTTTACTCATATATTATAATTATGTAAACCCCGACCGTTTCTGGGCATTTTTTCTTTACGGATCCCTGGTTCTGGCAACCGTGTACCTGGTGAAATTCCTGTTCCTGAAAACTACCGGTTGGATATTCAATATCGTGCGACCGGTGGAGACCTATCTCTTTATTGTGTTCATGACCAATAAGATCATCGGGATTTTCTTACTTCCTTTTTTGGTAATCCTATCATTTTCAAGTCCTTTGATCTCGCTGATCTGCATTACAATTTCGGCCATCATGATTGTTATTTTTTATATTTACAGGCTTATTGCATCCTTTAAAACGCTCAGGAAGGAAATAAATATCAGCGGATTACACTTTATTCTTTACCTTTGCGCCTTTGAAATAGCGCCTCTGCTATTGATTTACAAAGTGTTACTTACTTATTTGGAGAAAGCTTAGTAATTTTGCTGTCGCGCTTTTAAAGAATACATGATTAAAAATAGGGATAAAAAGGGCTTTGCCGAGATGCAAGAAATCGCTGTCAAGAAAATTTTAATCACCCAGCCGCGACCGGAATCTGAGAAGTCGCCTTATTTTGACCTTGCCAGACGCCATAATGTGGAAATGGCCTTTTTGCCTTTTATTCGTCTGGAAGGCATTGCATCGAAAGATTTCCGGCGTCAGAAGGTTGAAATAGGTAATTATTCCGCAGTCATTTTTACCAGCCGTCATGCTATTGACCATTTCTTCCGCACAGCAGAAGAAATGAAGATCACGGTATCCCAGGACACTAAATATTTTTGTGTAACGGAAGCTGTGGCTCTTTACCTTCAAAAATTCATCCTTTACAGAAAGCGAAAAGTATTTTATGGTGCAGACGGCACCAATAAAAGCATGCTTGAGGTGATTAACAAGCATAAGGAAAACGAGAAATTTCTATATCCGACTTCGGAAAATCAGCAGGATAATGAAATTGTAAACTGGCTGAAAGGAAATCATTGTGAATTCGCAACTCCCTATATGTACCGCACCATCAGCAATGATATCCGGGAAACCTTCAGTAAGGATGCCTTTGATATCATTTGTTTTTTTACTCCCAGTGGTGTGAAAAGTCTCTTCGATAATTTTCCCGGATTCAGGCAGAATGGCACACTCATCGGCGCCTTCGGAAGTAATACTTCGCGGGCTGCTGAAGAAGCCGGACTGGTCCTTGAAATCAAAGCTCCCCATCCCATGGCCCCTTCCATGATCTCAGCCCTCGAAAAGTATTTGAATGAAGCGAGGAAGAAATGAACCGTCTCTCTTCACAAACCTCACCCTACCTGCTGCAGCACGCGCATAATCCGGTGGATTGGTTTCCCTGGGGCGATGAGGCGTTTGAAAAAGCCAGGTCAGAAGACCTACCCATGCTCGTTAGTATCGGCTACTCGGCGTGTCACTGGTGTCATGTAATGGAAAGAGAAAGTTTTGAAGATCCTGCAACAGCAGAGATCATGAACAGGAATTTTGTGAATGTCAAAATTGACCGGGAAGAAAGACCTGATCTCGATCATATTTATATGGATGCAGTGCAGGCCATCGCCGGCAACGGAGGATGGCCGCTCAATGTATTCCTCACGCCGGAAGGCAAACCCTTTTATGGTGGAACTTATTTCCCGCCCGTGAATGCGCATAACCGGCCCTCCTGGACAAGCCTCCTGCAAAATATCTCAACGGCCTTCCGCGAAAAGCGCGGGGAAATCGAATCCCAGGCAAACGACATCACAAACCATATTGCCGGCTCCGATCCCTTTGGCCTCGCCGATCAGGGATCTTCAGATAACTTTCAGTTTTCCAGGGAGCAATGCAAAACCGTTTTTGAGAACCTGATGAGAACGGCCGACCGCAGCCAGGGAGGGTTTGGTCCCGCTCCGAAATTTCCACAGACCTTTTCCATCCGCTTTCTGCTTCAGCATTATTATTATACCCGCAATGAGCTTGCTTTGGAACAGGCCTGCCTTTCGCTCGACAAAATGATCTATGGAGGTATTCATGATCAGCTCGGAGGCGGTTTTGCCAGATATTCGACGGATACGGAATGGCTTGCTCCTCATTTTGAGAAAATGCTTTATGATAATGCCCTGCTGATCACCACGATAAGTGAAGCTTATCAACTCACGGGGAAACCGCATTACCGCGAAACCATCATACGGACCATGGAATTCATTAACCGCGAGCTCAGTGCTCCGGGAGCGGGGTTTTATTCGGCACTGGACGCTGATAGCGAGGGTGTGGAAGGCAAATATTATGTATGGGATAAGTCAGAAACCGATGCCCTGCTGGGCGAAAATGCAGCCGCATTTTCAATATATTATGATATTACAGAAAAAGGGAACTGGGAAGGGAAGAATATTCTCCGGATCAGAAACCCTTCATCGCCAATCCCCGAAGAAATTGACAGACTATGCAGGAAAATATTGATGGACGCCCGGAGTCGCAGGGTCCGGCCACAACTGGATGATAAAATCTTAATCGGCTGGAATGCCCTCATGATCACAGCTTGCTGCAAGGCTTTTGCTGCTCTTGGAACTGCCGGATACAGGAAGCTGGCCGTTGAGGCCATGAATTTTATTGAGGAAAAATTCCGCGGAGAGGGGATATTCAGGTTCTTCCATACTTATAAGCAGGGAAGGGCCGCTATCCCGGCCTTTCTGGACGACTATGCCTATCTGATTGAGGCATATATCCAGTTGCAGGAAATCACGGGTGACGGATCTTATCTTAAAAAAGGCCTGGAACTTACAAAATGGGTTGTGGAGAATTTTAGCGAAGAGGAAACAGGCTACTTCCTTTTTACCCATGAACAGCAGGATGATGTGATCGTGAGAAAAAAGGAATTGTATGATGGGGCAGTTCCATCCGGGAATTCCGTCATGGCAACCAACCTGCTTTATCTTGGAATCACTTTTGATATAGATGAGTGGAAAAAACGGAGTGCGGCTGCTTGTGCCGGACTAATTTCCGCCGTTTTGAAATATCCCGGATCTTTTGGAATATGGGCAACTCTGCTAAACGCATTATCGTATGAAATGTATGAGATTGTGTTGGGTGGGGATAAAAATGAGGGAAAACACGTTGAATTTTTGGCTGAATTCGTACCTAATAGGATATTTCAATTAACTTCGGCGAGCCACGCTGACTTTCCTCTTTTGGGAAAAAAACCGGTTACCGGCTTATCGCAGTTTTTTCTGTGCAGGAATTATTTTTGTCAACAGCCTGTAACAGAGGTCAATGAGCTGCTCCGGCTAATGGAAACCCCTTAAAAAAAACCTTTCAAAACAGCCTTAAATAACAATAAGAGGAATCCTTTCGCCGTTAATATACTATAGGCAATACTTTGACTTGTTAAAAATTAATTCTATAATTGCGATGAAGATATTCTCAAAAGGCATATTCTCAAAAGACTATTTTTGTCCAATACCCTTTAATATTATGAAAATGAAGAACCTGTCCGTTTTGATGTCACTGGCCGCGGCTATTGCCCTGACCGGCTGTGGCAAGATAGGTAAGTCCCACAAAGGATTGCCCGATGATGGCCAATTGCACGGAGTAGCTCCTGCAAACAGATACAACATGGCCAAGCCTCCGGGAATGGTATATGTTCCACCAGGAACCTTCCATATGGGCCCCAGCGATGAGGATGTTAACTACGCTTATACTGCTCGCAATAAACAGGTTTCTATCCAGGGATTCTGGATGGATGCAACCGAAATCACCAATAACGAATATCGCCAGTTTGTATACTGGGTCCGTGACTCCATAGCTGCCACACTGATGCAATATGGTAAGGAAGTGGATGGCAAATTCCAGGTTGACTGGAAAAAAGCCAGCACAATTAAATGGGGTGATAAAGCAACAATTGAAAAACTTGACCAGCTCATACTGACTCCTGAGAACCGCATTTACGGTAAAAAGGAAATTGACCCTAACAAATTATTCTATCATTCCGAAACATTCGATCTTAAGCGCGCTGCTCAAAAGATTAATGAAGGCAAGTCACGTTCTGAATTCATTAATAAGGAAGACACCAAAGTTTATCCGGACACCCTGGTGTGGATCCGTGATTTCTCTTATTCCTATAATGAGCCGATGACCAAAAGATATTTTTCTCATCCTGCCTTTGGTAATTATCCTGTGGTGGGTGTAAACTGGAAGCAGGCAACTGCATTCTGCGAATGGAGAACTCAATACCTGAATTCATTTCTGGATCGCACCAAGAGAGCAAACGAATCCCCTTACCGTTTACCAACGGAGTCTGAGTGGGAATACGCTGCCCGCGGAGGTCGTTCACAATCCATGTTCCCATGGGGTAACTATTACCTGAGAAACAAAAAAGGCTGTCTCCTGGCTAACTTTAAACCAGGTCGCGGTAACTATCCTGAAGACGGCGCATTCTACACAGCACGTGCTGATGCTTACTGGCCAAACGATTTCGGTCTGTATTGCATGGCAGGTAATGTTGCTGAGTGGACCTCATCCGTTTACTACGAAGGAGCTTATAACTTTCAGCATGATATGAACCCTGATATCCGCTACAATGCAAAGGATTCCGATCCTCCGCGTATGAAGCGTAAGGTAATTCGCGGCGGAAGCTGGAAAGATGTGGGTTATTTCCTGCAGACCAGCACCCGGACGTATGAGTATCAGGATACTTCAAAATCTTATATTGGTTTCCGTTGTGTGATTGATCTTCCCGCAACCCTGGCCAAGAGATAACGATAATTTCGCCATACGTACAAAATTTTTTAAAATAAACTACGTTTGATTCACTAACAATCAACCGGAATATCCATTCCGGAACCCTTAAAGAACCCATTAAAAACTAAAAACTTAAAACTATGTCAGCCGGAGTTTCTAAATCTACCGAAAAGCTTGTAAACATAATCGTCTGCGTTGGTGCAGCCGTGGTAATCTTTGGTGCATGGCAGAAAATCACCCACCAAAGGTTGGCTGACTTCTTCCTTACAGCAGGACTTCTTACGGAATCCCTGATCTTTCTTGTGTATGCATTCCTTCCTCCTCCCGGTGGTGAAATGCATGCATTGGCAGAAGCGCTTCCTAAACTGGCTGCGCATTCCGGAAATCCTTCATTGGAAAAGATGGATAAAATGATGCAGGAAGCTGATATCAATCCGGTATCACTGAGCCGCCTCAGCGAAGGATTCAAAAAATTCGGAACTACCATTGAAAAAATCAGTGATGTTTCCGGAGCCCTTGCTGCAACATCTGACTATACCGCAAAAACTAAGGAAGCTGTTGTTGCACTGGATAGCATGAAACATGCTTACCAGGGCGCTACTGCAACTATTTCCACATTAAACACCGCAGCAGAAAGCACTAAACAATTTCATAGCCAGGTTCAGGTCCTTACCAAAAATCTGGGTCAGTTGAATACCCTCTACGAACTGGAACTGCAGGATAGCAACAATCACCTGAAAGCCATGAACAGCTTCTACAGCAATCTGGCGCAGGCGTCTGAAGCCATGAACGGCAGCGTAGCGGATGCGAAGAAAACACAGGAACAGGTTGCGATACTGGCCAAGAATCTCAGTAACCTCAACCATGTTTACGGTAATATGCTGAGCGCAATGCAGGGAAGACAGTAAACCATTATTTAATTAACGGAATACCAATTCCCGAATAACCTTGTTAACACATTAAATTCTCCCGCTCATGTCCTTACCTAAAGAGCCCAGGCAAAAGATGATCAACATGATGTACATCGTGCTTACAGCATTGCTGGCACTGAATGTATCTGCTGAGATTCTTAACGCCTTCAAAACAGTAAATACAAGTATTAACCATTCCAACCTGGTCATTACAGAAAAAAATGACCTTACCTATAAAGCTTTCGCAGCAAATTTAAATGACCCTCAAACAAAGGCCAATGCTGAGATCTGGGCTCCGAAAGCGATGGTGGCAAAGAAAATTTCAGGGGATCTTTATGATAAGATTGAAGATCTGAAAAAGAAGTTGAAACAGGAATCCGGTCTTGAAGTGGGTAAAAATGGTGAAGAGGATTATAGAATAGCAGACCTGGATGCAGCCACCCGCTTGATGGATAATCAGGGCCAGGGTAGAGTATTGTACATTGATCTGAGGAGCTATAAGCAACAGCTTTTAGATGTACTGAAACCTGAGGAATTTGCAGGGCAGCCCCTGATTCAGGCAGACATTATAAAAGCCAAAGCTGATTTTGCAACACAACTTCCTTTGGATCTCAAAGTTCCATCATCACAATCAGGCAATGCGAGGACCAATGACTCCGTGAAAGACTGGGTAACCAATTACTTTCACATGACGCCTACGATTGCTGCTTTGACGATCCTCAGCAAATTTCAGAATGATATTAAGAACTCCGAATCCCAGATGATCGATTACTTACATAAGAAGATCGGAGAAGTAAAAGTAGTATATGACAAATTCGAAGCATTTGCAGGTACAAACGCAACTTACCTGATGCCAGGGGACGAACTGGAAGTAACTGCTGGTCTTGGTGCGTTTAGTGCGGTTGCTAAACCCGATATTTACATTAATGGTGCTAAACAATCCTTAAATGAAGATGGGGTTGCTGACTTTAAAACAAAGGTCGAAAATGCGGGCGAAAAGACAATCGACGTCCGGATTGAATATACAAAACCTGATGGTAGCAAGGCATCTGTGCCAAAAACGATCAAATATACTGTTGGTTTGCCTTCAGGCGCCTCTGTATTTCTTGAAAAAATGAATGTGGTTTATATTGGTGTAGATAATCCCATGACCATCTCTGGTGGTAGTGTGGGTAGAGAAAAAGTACACGTAAGCTTTACAAGTCCGGGTGCTTCCATGTCAAACACAGGTGGTGATCATTATGTGATTAAACCTACAACACCAGGACTTGCCAAGATCGTTGTAAATGCAAATGGCAAGAATTTTGAATTCCCCATTCGTGTTAAAAATCTTCCTTTGCCTGCGGGATTTATCGGAACCAAGAAAGGCGGAGCGATTTCAACGGCTGAATTCAAAGCCATTGGAGGATTGCTTGCCCATCTCGAAGATTCTGATTTTGAAGCGCCATTTAAAGTAGTGGGCTATAAGCTCGGTGCTATCGGAGGCGGGATACCTCAATACACGGAAGCGTCTAACGAAGGAAACAGATGGTCGGGAACTGCGGCCTCCATTGTAAGCCGCGCCACACCAGGTACCAATATCTTTTTCGATCAGATCCGGGTAATAGGTCCGGATGGTAAACAGCGGGAAATCACACCCATGGTATTTAGTCTTAAATAAAATATATAAAGGTTGCGCCACGTTATAAGTGGCAGACCTGTTTTAGACCTTTTCTCACGATAAATTTTAGTACATGAAGAAGCGTTTGATCAAATTATCCCTCCTCGCAACAGTGTTTGCTTTGGCAGTGGGAACGGTGGATGCGCAGGCGCCTACGCCCAGGAAGAAGAGTAAAAGGTCAACCGTAAAAAAGAAGACAAACACAAGTAAGAACAGTGCCGCTATTACAACGGTTGCTCCTCCTAAAGATACTGTAAAGCCAGTCCAGGAATTTATTGCCGATATCAAACTGGATACGCCGCGCAAGTCACTTCGTAACGATGCGTCTATTGAACTCAACCTGGTGAAGGACCGTACGCCTTTGGCCTACGAGCATATCCGGGAAGACGATGCCGTTTACAGGCAGCGCGTTTGGAGGGAATTGGATGTTCATGAAAAAATGAACCTTCCTTTTGTATACAAGGCAAATGAGGATAATGGTAACCAGCGATTCATAAGCATATTGCTGAATCTCATTAAGAGTGGTGATGTGACTGCATTTGATGCGACTGTGGATGACCGTTTTACTACGCCAATGACTTTCCGCCAGATCGCCGAAAGCATGGTTGGTAAACCAAAAACAATCCAGATCCCTGATATGAATGTGGATCCGGATGGTTCTAAGGGAATTACTAAGGATACCGTAATACAGGAAGAATTTAACCCTGATCAGGTTGAGCGTTATGAGATCAAGGAAGAATGGGTATTCGACAAGGAATCTTCCAGGATGTATGCCCGTATCCTCGGCATCGCGCCGGAGAAGACAATCCTGAACCCGGATGGATCATTTCGTGCAGTTACACCGATTTTCTGGGTTTATTACCCCGACACAAGACAATACCTTGCAAAGTATGAAGCCTATAATGGTAAGAACTATGGGGCCAGGATGAGCTGGGAAGAGCTGTTTGAGAGCCGTATGTTCTCCAGCCGTATTATCAAGTCAACCATTGATAATCCTGGCGATCTATTCATCAACAATTATATCAAGGATCCAATCCTCGATTTGCTGGAAGGCGACCACATAAAAGACAAGGTCTTCAACTACGAACAGGACCTCTGGTCATATTAACAATCAGATAAAAAATTTGAAAAGGCCTTCTGCATGCAGACGGCCTTTCGTTTTAACCCCATTTCCCGATTTGGGAACATCGTATTTATACTATAAGTAGTTGAATTTGTATGAATTAATTGTTGATAATTATTTTCAAAATACTCCTAGGTGTTCTTGTTTAATAGAATTGTTTTGCTATTTTTACAACGGTTTTTCATAGGATATTGGATTTTAAAAACGGGGCTGAATTTCTATTCTGGCCCCTTTTCATTTTTGGACTTCTTCATCTTCCGAAATCCTTACCCAGCCTGCGTTTTCTCTTCCCGCTGATTGGAGAAAAATGCGCATACTATTTTTGCCTTAGCGCTTCCGATAACTGCGCTCAACTCAGACTCTGTTGCTGCTTTAATATTTTTTACTGAACGAAAAGTTTTCAGCAGATGATCGGCCGTTTGCTTTCCGATGCCTTTGATGCTTTCCAATTCATTTATGAAAGTTCCACGGCTTCTTTTATTCCTGTGGAAACTGATCCCAAACCGGTGTACCTCATCCCGGATCTTACGGATGAATTTCAGACTGCTGCCACTATAAGGAAGTTTCAGGGATTCCTGATCCCCGGCAAAGAATATCTCTTCTTCATTCTTGGCGAGCCCTATAAGGGTCATCCTGCCTTTCAGGCCTAATTCCTCAATACTTTCCAATGCAGCGTGTAATTGTCCCTTGCCGCCGTCTATGATCACCAGTTGGGGCAGAGACTCTCCTTCCTCACTCAGTCGCTTATACCTTCGGAACACAACCTCTTTCATCGTAGCAAAATCATTGATCCCCTCTACCGTTTTTACATTGAAATGACGGTAATCTTTTTTATTTTCAATACCATCCCTGAAACACACCATCGCGGAAACCGGGAAGCTGCCATGAAAATTGGAGTTGTCGAAACATTCAATATGCGTTGGCAATTCTGAAAGCTGAAGATCTTTCTGCAATTGCAGCAAAACTTCTTGTCTTTCTTCCGGCGTTTTTTTAAGCAGGTGAAGCATCTTCTTTTTTTCGGCCTCTTCCCTGAAATAATTCACATTCATTTCTGACAATTCCAGCAGTTTCTTTTTATCGCCTCCCTTCGGAACGGTTATCACTACAGCTTCCTGTGGAAATTCAATGGGAAAGGGCACAATGATTTCCGGTGCCTGGCTGTTGAAGGTATCCCTCAGCTGCGCGATGGTAAACACCAGGACCTCTTCATTCGTTTCTTCCAGGTGCGTCTCGGCTTCGGTGGTATGCGTTTGTACGATCGTTCCGTTTTCAACCATGAGGTAGTTGACAAACGCCGTATCCTGATCGCGGAATATCGAAAAAACATCAGCCTGTTCGATATGCTTATTTACAATCACGGACCGCGCCTGGTAATTTTCCAGGTGCTCGATTTTTTTCCGGAGGATTTCTGCCTTCTCAAATTGCATATCCGCAGCTACTTCTTTCATATCCTGTCTGAATCCGCTGATCACAGGTCCCAGATTCCCCTTCAAAATATTTTTCATTTTCTTTAATCCTTCCATGTAATCAGCTTCTGTCTGCAATCCTTCACAAGGACCTTTACAGTTGCCGAGATGATATTCCAGGCAAACCCTGAATTTTTTCTTGGCAATATTCGAAGGCGTAAGATTCAGCTTGCAGGTACGCAGCTGAACATTCGATTTAATAAAGCTGATCAATTCTCTAACCTTGGCGACGGAAGTGAATGGTCCCAGGTATTCGGATCCGTCATCGATCTTTCTGCGGGTTAGAAAAACGCGGGGAAAAGGTTCTTTCTTGATAACAATGTATGGATAGCTTTTGTCGTCTTTTAAATTGATATTAAACCTCGGCTGATATTGTTTGATCAGGGAATTTTCCAGGAGAAAGGCATCCTGTTCAGAATTCACAAGCGTGAATTCAATAGTGCTGATGCGCCTGACCAACTCATAGGTTTTAAAGTTGGTAAAGGTTTTATTAAAATAAGAACTCACACGTTTCCGCAGATTCTTCGCCTTCCCTACATATAGTAATTCCTTGCGGGAGTCGAAGTATTTATAAATCCCCGGGTCCTGCGGAATAGTTTGTGATATCGCCTGAAATGTTTCCTGGTCCATGCCCTTAGTCGCCTCCCCATTCCACTTTTATCTGGCTCGTACTGGTTTGGCCGTGTATGGGTTTATAAATTTGAAGAATACTGAAACTCTTTCTGGTCTTCCAATACATCTTACTGAGAACCAGACTGTCTGCATTACCTGAACTCACTTCCAGATAGATCGACCTTACTTTATCCGCCGTCTGACCCGGTACCGCCAACACATCCACTCTTCTTAACCCGTAACTACTATCTTTTGTTGAATAGGTAAAAGTGAGCAGATTGGTCGTCTGGTCCAGGAACGAGGTTTCATCGAATCTTTTTTCAAAGCGGTTGCTATCCAGGTCATTCAGCAGGAACGCAGCAGCCAGCCGGTTGAATGTTTGGGTTGTTATGATGGCCGAATCCGTTTTACCGTTCTGAGATTGATATTCCATTAATTTTTGCGGAAAGGAATCCACCCACCCGATCTCAGCTTTTAAGAAATCACGTACAGGAAAATAATTTCTTTTTAAGGTATCCGTAGTTTGGGAAAGATTTGCATCAGCAGGAGCTGGTGGATTATGGCAGGCAAAATACAAAAGGCCCGGCAGCATGGTCAGCAGCACTCGTAATTTCTTCATGCGATAAAATTAGCACATGCAAACAAAACTACCTGATGGTTTTGCTGAATCCGAGCCGTATGCCGTAATTCATCAGGTTTTCCCGTAAGGGATAGCTGTCTTTGTAAGTGGAGAGGAGTTGATAGCGCACCATGGGTCCCAGTTCCCAGCGAACCTTGCCTATGCGGTAGGAAATAAATGCGTCTGCCCCGGCCTGAACATTCCATTTGCGGAAAACATCGGGTTGCTTGGAATATGTACTATAGTCGCTGGAAAGCACATAAGCGTCATTGCTCAGCAGATAGCTGGGTTCCAAAGTAGCACCCAGGTGAAATTCCAATCTGCCCTGGCCGGCAACTTTCCACTCAATACCAACGGGGATGGATAGTTGATAATATTTATTCTGAAAATGCTGAGGGTTTTTCGGATCTGCATTTCTTGCCAGGGAATAGTTCGCCAGGGAATCTGCGATATAGCCGAAATAAGAACTCAATGATGCGGAAGCCTGGGTCGGGTTTGAATTGTATGCCTTAATATAATACCTGCTGAAACTGAATTGCAGTCCCGCTTTCAGAGAAAATTTATTAGAGAGCCTGTAAAGCAGGTTACCACCAACATCATATCCCATGGCAGGCGTATTATCCACAAAGCCATTTACGTTTGCAAAATGCACAACAGTAATAGGCACATTTTGTATAGTAGGATTTATATTCTGATAATTTACGCCATCCAGATGATGTGAATTCAGCGTTGGTGTGATATAAATTTCCCAACTGAACCGGTCGTTCCGGAGATGGTCCGAATGAACCGGCGATTTTTCCGAAGCCGGCATCAGATCCGATACCTCAGCAAGAACCGGTAGTTTTTGTTCCGCGCTCTTGTCGTCCGGGGCGCTCAGTGAAGACGTATTTGCGGAAGACATGCCAGACAACATGAGGTTGGCTGTGCGACCCGGATTCGGGTTAGCGGCCAGTTCAGATCTTAACTGTACTTGTGACTGCCTTGCAATTTCCTGTGAAAGGCCCGAAGAATTTTCTTCAGGTTCGGGAGCAGAAATAAATGGAGCCCTGTTCATCTGTGCGCGGCCTGCCGATTGCTTGGAAGATGCATCAGAGCCGGCGGTTAAACCATTCGGATTAAACGCATGAAGATCAGCAGTAGCAGGAGTTTCGGGTTCAGCAGATGTTTTGGTTACGGCCCTTGTATTATGTACATTTTTTGACGGAGCGATCAGCTGGGTGCCGGCAAGAATAAGAATACCACCAACCAGAAAGCTCATTCCAACCACAAAACCCCTGCGCCTGGTATGCAGGAAATTATGCACTTCGTTCCAAACCTTATCTGAAGGATACATTTTGAACTGATCAGATTTCTCTTTCAGTTGCTTTTCAAATTCATCATCAAAATAACTTCTCTCCTTCATTTTCGGCCGTTTTGGTACGACTTCTCATAATAATCATTGGATTGCAGTAAGCCGGTCAGATTTTTCCCTGGGCTCCGGAATAAGATTTCTTCTGACAAGAATATCTTCCAGCATTTGTCTTGCCCTGGTATATTGGGAACGACTGGTACTTTCTTCAATATCCAGCATTCCGGAAATTTCTTTATGGGAATAACCTTCAATGGCATAAAGGTTAAGCACGGTGCGGTAGCCAATGGGCAGGAGGCGGATACAGTCCACGATTTGCTTCGCCTGGACAATAGAAGGAATATTTTCTTCACGAATCTGTGCCGAGTTTGCCTGGATGATATCCACACTTTCATTGAAGCGCTTATTTTTTTTCAGATGATTGATACAAGTGTGCACCATTATCCGGCGAATCCATCCCTCAAAAGCACCTTTACTTTGAAAAGTATGCATCTGGAGAAACACTTTTATGAATCCATCCTGAAGCATATCCTCTGCGTCCTCCCGGTTATGGGCAAACCTAAAACATACCGCCAGCATTTTAGGGCTAAACCGTTGGTAAAGCTCACGTTGTGCAGCAGCATGATTCTTCAAACAGCCTTGTAAAATGGCTTCTTCGGTCATATAAACCTCGTTGCCCTGTAAATTAGACAAATTTTTGCTGTTAAAGCTGCATTGCGTTAAAGATTCCGCAAGGTTTTTAGCTGTATAAAACGGATCCTGTCATCTCCTTGGGAACTTCATAACCCATGAGTTTTAGGAGTGTGGGCGCGATGTCGGCGAGCTTTCCCGGATGAAGTTTTCCACGCCATTGATTATCAATAATGAAATAAGGAACCAGGTTCAGGGTATGCGCGGTATTCGGTGTTCCGTCCGGGTTGATCATATAATCCGCATTCCCGTGATCAGCGGTAATAAAAATAAGGTAGTCGCTGGCCAGCGCTGCCGTCACCACCCTTTGAACGCAATGATCCACGGTCTCAACAGCCTTGATCGCAGCAGAAAATACGCCGGTGTGGCCCACCATATCCGCATTGGCATAGTTAAGGCATATAAAATTGGCGGATTTGTTTTGTATCTCGGGTACGATCGCATCGGTGACAGCGTCGGCACTCATCTCCGGTTGAAGATCATAGGTGGCCACTTTTGGAGACGGAATCATGATCCGTTTTTCACCTTCAAACGGGGTTTCCCGGCCGCCGTTGAAGAAGAAAGTAACGTGCGGGTATTTTTCTGTTTCAGCAATGCGTATCTGCTTGAGATTATTTTTTTCCATCACTTCACCCAGCGTCATTTTAAGATCATCATTTTCAAACATCACGTGTACATTTTTGAAATGATGGTCATATTCCGTCATAGTTGTATAGTGGAGTGAAAGTTTTTTCATTCCCTGCTCCGGGTGATCCGTTTGTGTTAGGACCTCCGTTATTTCGCGGCACCGGTCCGTTCTGAAATTAAAACACAACACGGTATCCCCATCCCTGATGCAGGTCAGCGGTAATCCGTCAGGACCCTCTACCACACTGGGTTTTATGAATTCATCGGTAACGCCGTCAGCGTAACTTTTCTCTACAATTTCCAATGCATTATTTCCTGTTTGCCCTTTTCCGTTTACGAGTGCATCATAAGCCAGCTTTACGCGCTCCCAGCGTTTATCGCGGTCCATCGCATAATATCTCCCGGACACCGTTGCAATTTTTCCCTTAGATGTCGAATCCAGATGGTCCTGCAGATTACGTAAAAATCCAAATCCACTTTTCGGATCGGTATCACGGCCATCAGTAAACGCATGTATGAATACGTTTTGAAGTCCTTCGGTTTTGCAGCAGCCAATGATAGCTTTCAGGTGATTGATATGTGAGTGCACACCGCCATCACTCACCAGCCCCAGCAGATGCAAATTCTTTTTATTGTTTTTTGCAAACCTTAGCGCTTCCAGCAACACCGGGTTTTTAACAAAGGATCCGTCCCGGACAGCCACATTGATGCGTTGCAATTCCTGATAAACGATACGACCGGCGCCGATATTCAGATGACCGACTTCAGAATTCCCCATCTGACCATCGGGGAGCCCGACGGCTTCGCCACAGGTCACCAGGGTACTGTTTGGGTAATTTGAATAAAGAGATTTTACAAAGGGAGTCTTTGCATGGCTGATCGCATCCGCCTCCGGCACTTTGCCGAGTCCCCAGCCGTCCATGATAATCAAAATTGCATTTTTCTTTGACATTTTTGCCTGAATTGTCCGCTTGGAAAGGCCTCAAAGTTAGGGCTATTGCGTTCTTTTACCCGTATTTTCCACGCCAGGATTTACTTTGGCATATTTTTAGCTTTGTCTCCGGTGAAAACTATATTCCAATGAAACGCCTTTCAGGATGGGTTCTGGTTTGTTTCACGCTCATCCTCCTTTCTTTCCGGACTTTTCCCCCTGCCGATTCATATAATCTGCAAGCGGTAGCTACAGCCTTAAAATCAGGGAACGTTAACCAATTGTCTCCTTTCCTGGATATCCGGGTGGATATCAGTCTGCCCGACAAGAGTGACACCTATAGCAAGTCGCAGGCAGAAATGGTGATCCGGGATTTTTTCTACACTCATGCAGTGCAGAATTTCAGGATCACCCAACAGGGTGAAAGCGGCGATTTCATTTTTTGTACGGGTCTGCTGCAAACCCAGTCCGGAAATTACCGCACGACTTTATTTTTCAGGCAAAAGGGAGATAAACAATTTCTTGAGGAGATCCGGTTTCAACCCGTCGACTAGAATCGGAATACAGCCTGAGGGCCGTTGCACTTTCCTGTTATTTTCACCAACACATATTTTACTGCTTCCCGCGCCATCCCCAGGGATGCATTCTTAAAGGCCGTTGCAATCCCTATAATTTTCACCAAAATCATTTTTCCTGCGTAGGCGCTGCCCCGCCGGAAAATACATTTTTCAGCGCATGCCGGATCGATCCGGGAGCGAAGATGGCAGAACTGAATTAGATTTGCTCATCAAGATAATTTGCATTGGACAGACCTATTCCCTTTTTTGATGAGCGCCTGCGCGCATTGATCGCCGCCGCCCTGGCAGAAGACATGGGGGACGGGGATCATTCCACGCTCAGTTGCATTTCTGCGGATGCCAGGGGAAGGGCGGTACTAAAGATCAAGCAGGATGGGATATTGGCCGGAGTGGAAGTGGCGCAAAAGATATTTCAATACAGGGAGCCTGCGTCCGTTTTTCATCTTCACAAAACGGATGGAGAAGCCATGCGGGCCGGGGAAATTGCATTTGAGGTGGAAGCTTCTGTTTATACCATTCTGATTTGTGAGCGGCTTGTTCTGAACTGTATGCAGCGTATGAGCGGTATCGCTACGCTTACGCATCAATTTGTAGATAAGATCAGGGACTATTCATCCAAAATTCTGGACACCCGTAAAACGACTCCGAATTTCCGCCTGCTCGAAAAAGAGGCGGTGCGCATTGGCGGCGGTCAAAATCACCGCTACGGATTATTTGACATGATCATGCTAAAGGATAATCATATAGATTATTGCGGAGGAATAAGAAAAGCAATCGAGTGCGCTTACCAATATAAGCAGGAAGTAAAACCAGGTTTGAAAATTGAAGTGGAAGCCAGAACACTGGAGGACGTCAGGGAAGTTTTGGGAACGGGTAAGGCAGACAGGATCATGCTGGATAATTTCAGTCCCGAACTGCTGCGGGAAGCGCTGGACATCATTCAGCACAGGCTTGAAACAGAGGCCAGCGGCGGAATTAACCTGGAGAATATCCGCTCCTATGCCGAAACCGGAGTTGATTTTATCAGTATCGGCGCGCTGATTCATCAGGCGAGGAGTTTAGACTTAAGTTTGAAAGCAGAAAGGGTTGACGGTTGACGGACTTTAGATGTGAATTCGCACCTGTTATCGGTCAACCGTCAACTGTCAACAATTCCTTTTAATATCTTAAACTATCATCAACCCCAAAAAAGTGTCAAAGAAAAATACTCCCGACAAAAATGGATTCGTATTCAGCACAAACCCTGATTTTAATTTCGAGAATGAAAATCCATCGGGTCATGAAACTCTGCCGCCCGGAAAACAGCGTTTACGCATCGTGCTGGATAAACGGAACCGGGGAGGAAAAACAGTTACCGCCATCATTGGTTTTATCGGCACAGCAGCCGATCTGGAATCGCTCGGGAAAAAAATAAAAGCTCATTGCGGCAGCGGCGGCGCTGTCAAAGACAGAGAAATTCTGATTCAGGGAGATCAGATGGTGAAGGTGAAGGCTTGGCTGGGGAAGGAGGGTTTTAGGGTATAGTGCGGGAATTAATTGTTGATAGTTGACGTTTGACAGTTGACCGATACCAGGTGCGAATTCACAACTAAAGTCCGTCAACCGTCAACCGTCAACAATTCCTCTTAATATCTTAAACCATTAACCTAAAAATCCACTCCCATTGCAAACTCCAACATCGGTTTGCCACTGAAGAAAGCGTTCATTTGCCATCCGGCATCGAGTCTGAGAAAGTAGCCGAGCAGCATGCTTCTCACCCCGAATCCATAGCCTCCGGCAAAGGGACCTATTCCGCCTGCTTTTAGAATTACATCCACCGGAACTGAAGTATCGTCCGTTTGATAATGCGATGAAGGGCGTGAAATATTTTTAAGCGGCCCGGCCCAGGCTGTACCCAGATCAATAAATTGAATCAGTTCAAAATTGCGCAGAAAGGCATTGTTGATCGGTTTATTGAACAGCGTGGTGAATATCGGCAAGCGGAATTCACTATTAATGGTAACCGCATTGTTTCCGTTGGCAACGTTTTGCTTGAACCCGCGCAGGTTTAGAGCGAGCGATTGATAAGCATAGTTCTGGCTAAAATCCGGATTAGGTAATTGATTTGCTTTGGGGAAAAGTTCTCCGTCCATACCACCCAGATAATAAACAATTTTCTGGTTGCCGGCAGAAAAATCTCCGGCGGCTCGCAGGGCCCAGATAAAATTGCGGAAGATCGGGTAGTAGTTCCTCGCATCAAATCCAAAGTTGAACATTTTTCTGCCTTCTCCTGTTTGCGGCTGGTTTATCTGGTAGTCGAAATCAATATAAAATTTATACCTCAATCCGTTAAGGATATTGGTTGTTTTCATTACGGTATTGTCATAAACATATTCCAGATGATTAAGCAGGAAGGTCTGTTTGTCGATGTCCTTTGATTGCAATGCAATCAGGTCAAAGGTCGGATCGCCGGTATAGGCGCTGGTGCCGTCGGGCGTTAATTTTACTTTATCCGTTCTGATACCCGGACTATATCGCAGACTCCTGACCTTGTCAAAAGGATAGCTGATCACGACCTCAAAAAGATTTTCATATGATTTGGCAGCAAAATCATGGCTCAGTGTAGAATCACCCAGGGGAATGGACCCAAGGTCGGTTCTCCTATAATAGATCAGGGAGAAATCCGTGCGCAGCTTCAGATAATCTACTCTCCCGTACCATTCACCGCCTCCGTCAAAAAAAGAACCATTGCCGGCGTCAAAAGCTGAAATACCAACTCCTCCGGTACCAACGCTGGCTGCGGTCGGAGAGCTGGAGCTCCCGCCAAAGAGTGGCAGACGCACCGCTCCCGTGATCCTTACATCTTCAAAAAGGTCAAACACTGCAGCTTTTAGCATCGCATTAAAGGCATCATTTCCGCCCAGTTGGATCGGGAGTGAACCTGTAAAAGGCTGATAACGGTTTATCAGCACATCGTTATTAAAGCCGGCCGTAAAGTTTTGTGCCGAGAATTTCCAATGATAATCGTAAAGTTTTGCTCTTTTTAAAAGGGGTTCCTGGGCCGGTAACGGACGGGGAGCATTCTGCGCAGCAGAACTATCTTTTTTATCCTTATCAAATTCACTTTCGAAAATATCATTTTGCTTCTTGACTGAATCGGCCTGCTTATTCTGCAGATAGCGCAAAGCCTGACCACTGGCCGTTTGTGAAGCGATGATGCTCTGCTTACGGTATTCGGTCTCCCGCGGATTGATGTTCCGTTTTTTCAATGCAGCCTCATCAACCTTAAGCTTATAAAGAAATTTCAGATCTCCTTCCTGCCGCACTTCACTCACCTGTCCGTTGTCCCCGGCAATCGTGGTTTCTTTCAATCCGCTCTGATAATTGGTGAGCGCAAACACGTAGGCGGAGTCCCTTGTGATAGAAAAAGTGTATATGGAATCCGGTTCTGTTCTGTGGTTCGCCTGCAGGGCGGAGTCCAGATCCTTCTGTTCGGGATTATGAAGTAGTTCGTCGCCGACCTTGTATACAGTATCTACGCCGGCCCTGGCAGTCGTGAAGAACCCGGCATAACGGTTAGCAATACCCGCTTCGTCACTAATAAAAGTAAAATGGAAATTATTGTATTGGGTCGGATAGCGGGCATCACCATATTTCAGGTGCGTGAGCTGGGAAATCTGTTTGAACTCGCTTTTGTTCCAGTTGTCAACCAGGAAAATATTATACCGGTTATTGCTGGGCAATACCGTATCCCCGGTCGGAGCAGTTCCTGTGGGGCGATTTGAAGAAAAGATGATACCCGTCTTATTGGGAAAAGAAACAAAAGAAGCGTCAAGGTCGTCATACACATCGTTGGTGATCTGCTCGAGGTCGGAATTCTGCATGCGCAGGACGAATATATCCGACTGCCCGTTTTTGACCGCACTCAGCAAAAGGGTGTTGTTATCCAGCATAAATTGCATGTCCTGCACCTGGTCGAACATGTCCAGATCCTCCACGATCCGTTTATATTTTGATACCACATCGTAAACGAAGAGCCTGACCTTACCTTCCTTATAATAGATAACGGCAAGCCGGGTGCCCTTAGGATCCCAGGCAATAAGGGGAAAGTGGGGCTGCCTTAACTTATCGTTTGTACGGACGCCGCTTTTCAGCAAGACCTTCCTGTTGACGAAATTTACATTCAGAACCACCTGATATTGTCCGTGATGGAATTCAACCACCGCGTAGGTCTGGCTGCGCGGAGCCGGGTTGGGAGCGAAATGAAAAAAGTCCTTTTTATCGCTTGTTTCTTCCACTACGGAGATGGTTCCCTTCGGAAAATTACGCCGGCCGCGGATGTCTTTATCATACAGGTCCTCTTCTTCCGTCATAAAATCCTTCAACACCTCCTTGAGTTTCTTCTTGCATATGCGCATCGAAGCGCTGTTGGTATTGCGGTACACCCGTGCGAGGTATAAAAAGTAAGTGACGTTCTCCTTTTTATATCTTGTGGCAAAATAATGCCAGAAAGCATGGCCGGCAAGGTTCGGCTTTTCGAATGCCAGATTATAAAAATTGCTGTAGCGGCCCGAGAGGATGGCCGATTTGAGCTGATCGTCCAGATCCGTATTCCAGTTTTCTGCGATATACTGGATGTATCCATCCGTAAGCCACTGGGGAAGATCGAGAAGGGCCTGGTTAGCGGCAACTTCTCCGAGGTCATCCCCGAAAAGGATGTTTTCCACTAAAACCCGGGCCAGTCCTTCCCGGATCTGGATGAGCATTTTATTGTGATCGTCAGTATAATAAACGATCATCTTGTTATTGACCAGTTTGGTTACGCCGCCCGTTGTTTGCCAGTCGAGGTCCAGTCCGATATTCGACTGTTCCATTTCATTGAAACTATTGTAAACCACAATATTCACCCTTCGCTGAAGGCCGTACTCCACCTGCTGTTCAATGCCTTGCAATTCTTTTTCTGCTACCTGGGCCGTGTATTTGGCCAAAGGATCACCATTCTGATTAAAATAAGTATTGAAATTCTGGGTCTGGTAATACTTCCATTTCATGTGCTTGAACTGGAGCCGGTTTTGGCCGAATTCAACTGTATTTACCTGGCCTGAAGCGTTCAGAAGAAAAAAAAACAGGGTGGACGCAATTAAAAATAATTCTTTCAACTTCAACTTATGCGGATCTTGCATATTATATCGCGAATTATAGAAAAACCACGGTTCAAGTTAAGACAATCCCTAAAACCGATGAAATAGATTTTGATCTGAAAAAGGCATTATGCTAACGGTAAAACGCTTCATATTCAACCCTATCCAGGAAAATACATACGTGCTCTACGATGGAAAAGATGCCTGTTGTATTATAGATCCCGGATGTTATTTTCCGAAAGAAAAAGAAACCCTGGAATCCTGGCTGAAAGATCAGCAACTCGTTCCTAAGCTATTGTTAAATACCCATTGCCATCTGGATCATGTGTTTGGGAATAAATGGGTTGCACACAAGTATGGGCTTCAGCTTCAATTTGGGGAAAATGAGCAGCCTACTTTTGATTTTGCTCCCAGATCGGCTGAGCAATGGGGAATGCCCTTTGAGCAATATAGCGGAGAAATCGTTTACCTGGGGGAAGGCGACCATATACTCATTGGAAAAGATGAGCTGGAAGTATTGTTTACACCGGGACATTCGGTTGGGCATGTCGTTTATTATAACCGGGCGGAAGGTTTCATCATCGGGGGTGATGTGTTGTTCCGGTTAGGGATCGGAAGAACCGATATTCCCGGCGGAGATTCGGAAACCCTTCTCAAGAGCATCCGGAAAAAGCTGTTTACCCTTCCTTCCGAAACAATCGTATATCCCGGACATGGTGAACCGACAACGATCGGTTATGAAAAGGAGTATAATCCTTTTTTAAGAAGTGAATAGCCCGCTTTTCACCAAACCTGTCCCCATATTTTTCTTTTCAGGATCCGGATCGCCAGTCTTGCTCTTTCCGGAAGGCTGATTTTTTTCCGTAGGAGGGGAAAGCTGCTGATATCCTTCAGGGCAAGTGCAATATAATTGGAAGCGAGGCCTTCCGATGTATTCCCGAGGTGCCTGGGTAAGAAGCCTGAAGAAGTTCCTGATCTTCCGCGGTGGAGGAGAACCTGCAAATGATTTCTGAGTTCATCCTTGGTATATGCCATGAAAAGCATTTCATTATTTGAATCGAAAGCATATCCTGGTTTTTCGTGGTGCGGATTATAATAAATGGCGGGGCGGCCAAGACAGATCGATTCCGTGATCAGGGCGCTGAACCTGGAGATCAGCACGGAGCAATCCCTGAGCGCATCGTGAACCTTCATGGCATTTGATTTCAAAACGGGAAGGTTTTCAAAATGGCCGCGATCCCGCGGATGTTGTGACAACAGAAATTCAACCTGCAATTCATTACAAACAGAAACAATATCTGCCACCCATTGGTCCCGGATGTTTTCGAAAAGACCATAAGTGAAATTTACATTCACGAGTGCCTTATTCTTTAAGGGCATTGGAGAGGGTCGCAGTTCTTCAAAGCGTGGATTTCCTATGACGGCGCAGATCCTCTGTTTCAGATTCAGGTTGGAAATGGTTGCCACGCCCTGGAAAATGGGAAAACTGCAGTGGCCCATGCGATTGGTTTTGACATTAAAATCAATACTGGATTCCTGGATGCAAACGGAATTAATTCCTTTCGCTGCAAAATCATAGATCAGTTTTTGTTCCATCAGTCCCCAGTCATTTGCCAGCACCAGCAAACTGTATTGTTCAGGTTCTGCAATGGATTTACGGACTACAGTAGCTCCAAGGCCTAATTGCGTGGCTGCCTCCGGCGCATGTTCATTACCCCTGCAGAACAATTTATATTCATGAGGTTGAAAATGGTCCAGAATAGTTTTCAGTGACCTTACAATGGTATCGCTGGCCGCAAAAAAACAAATGGGTTTTTTACCGGAGCCAATATCGGTTTCTTTAGTTGAAGGGAAACCCTCCACACGGTATTTGCCAATCCAGGATGCATATTCGATTTTGAATTCATCCAGAATACTTTCTTCGATATGAACGGCGGAAATCGAAATTGTTTCAGGAAGAAACCGGTAGGAAGATAAACCCGGCGCAAACCAGAAAGCAATGCCGTCGGGGTTCTCTTGCAGGAAGCGGCGTACAAAAGAAATTTCTTTTTGAAAAAATATCAGCTTCATGATTGCATTTTCATCCTTATCCAGGTTAACAATATATATATGATAAAAAGACTCATCGGGAACAGGGAAGCTTTTCTTTCAAAGTCCCATGCACTTACCAGGAGCGAACGGTAACTATGACTCGCGGCGTACCAGGAATAAAATCCAAGATATCCTGCAAGCATGGCAACCGGAATAGCATAAAGATGAATGAAAGGGACCAGGATCAACGCAGATACAATAAATATAAATCCCGAAATTCCGTCTGCAATATGGGAGATAATATGGTTGGTGCTCAAGTAAACCTGGATATGCATGGCACCGAACCGATGTACAAAAAATGCAATGCCTAATAATATCCACAGCGGCTGACTTACAAAAGGAACCGTGCTATGGATCCAATGCAGGACGGGATCAATGAAAATACCGGTGAGGATAAATGCGATTGTATAAACCAGGTGACTTATAAACATGCCACGCTGGATTATGGATTTAAGTTCATCCATCCGCTGATGAACACGCAGCCCGGCAAGCACCGAGATCTTGCTGTAAAAAGGCGCCATGGATACATCCCGGATCTGGTTGAGCAATCGAAGGGCCAATAGATAGGCGGCAACCTCGGGCGCATTGCCCATTTGGGCATAAATCAGTCCTGTCAGATTTGTTAAGCCGGTTGACATGAGTCCCGATATTCCGCTTCTCCAGGCAGGCTGCCATATCTTCATAAGAAAACCAGTTTCTACCGGAACCGGTTTTGAAATGCGCAGGTATAAACCGCCTTCTGTTTTCCTGCATAACCAGGCGTCCCGGAAAACTACAGCGAGCACCCAAACCTGGTTCGCAATTACAAGGTTCAGTAGCGTGGGAGCAAAAATCAAAACTGCAATGCTTGTAAAAATGGAGCCCAGGGAAGTGAAAGTCTCCACTCTTCTTATCAGGGCGATTTTATTTATGCCTTCGAGAAAATTCAGGAATATTTTTCCATAAAAACCCGCGCAGGAAACAACGAGCACAATTGCCCAGCTGATCCATGATTGCAGGATATTGGAAGCATTCTGTACGGGGTGCTGAATGGACCAGGTTCCGAAAACCAGCAGTATAATAAATACCGAAGCTGTTAACCAGCCATAAATTTTTTTCATGGCGGAAAGTATCTTCGAAGTCAGGGGAAGGTTCGCTTCCTGTGAAAGCTCGGGAGCAGAGATGCCCGCATGAAATAAACCGATATCTGCCGCACCACTGTAAGCATAACTGATCAGGCGGGAAAAAGTGGCGCGGAATCCGAAATCAGCGATTGCCTGGAGGGCAATGATGGTGGAGAAAAGATACCAAAGCACGATATCGCCTGGCGAAAACTTTCTGAGAACAAGCGGAAGTACGGCAAAAAGCGTCAGGGCCTTGGTTGAATAACTCATCCAGGTCATTCCGGTCGGGGAATTCCAGGCTCGGTTGATGAAGTTTTTCAATCCAGATCTTTTAGAACATTACTGATGCCGCCGTCTATCTGGATATTGGATCCATTGATAAATCCCAGCTCGTCTTCTGCCAGCAGGAGGGCAAGTTTGGAAACTTCAGCAGGCTTTCCTATACGCTGAATCGGATGGATCTCATTTAACTGCTGCACTTTTTTTTCATCATTGTTAAATCCTTCACGCAGCATACTGGTGTCGATGGCAGCGGGACTGATACAATTTACGCGGACCGTTCCCTGAAGGTCGACCGACAAGGCCTTGGTGAGTCCGACCAGCGCACTCTTTGAAGTTGCATATGCAATGAATCTTTGTTTCGTCAATTGCTGATGAATGCTGGCGATATTAATGATGCAGCCCCGGGATTGTTTTAATTGCGGATGAAAAAACTGGCTCAGGAGTAAAGGTCCCGTAAGATTTACATCGAGGGTATGGTTCCAGTCTTCCAATTGAATTTCGCTCAGCTTGCCCAGGATTTGCACGGCTGCATTATTGATCAGCACATGAATGTCCGGGATGGATTTATGGAAGCGGTTTTCCATGGCTATTTTATAATCTGCGTCCGTACAATATTTTCGGATGTCGAATTGTATAAACTGATCGCAATGTTTAGTGGATTCATTGCGAACATCCAGTCCGACCACTCTGTATTTGTTTTCCTGAAAGGTTTTTGCAAGGCCTTTTCCAATGCCGCCGAGCACGCCCGTTATGACTACTGTTTTCTGCATTTATTTGATATTAAGATAACCAAATAAGAGATCAATTGCTTTTAGAGAACATTTTTGCACGGCTTCCAGGGTATTGGAACCATTGTGGGTTCCGAAAATGCATTGTTCAAATGATCTCAGCGGGCTTTGGGACGGTAGTGGTTCATCTTCAAAAACATCGAGAGCTGCGGCCCGGACCTTTCCGGAAACGAGAGCGTTTATGAGCGCTTTTTCATCTATGATCTTTCCGCGCGAGATATTAATGATGTAAACACCGTCTTTCATTTTGCTGATCACAGATTCGTTGATCAGGTGTAGACTCGAAGGCGTCAGGGAACAGGTGATCAGAATGAAATCGGCAATTTCAATTTTTTCCGGAAAGAGCAGAATTTCATGGACCCCGGCCTGATGGGGAGTCAGATTTGCGGAAGGATCGTATCCGGTTATTTGCAGATCAAAACCCTTCAGACGTCTTGCAACAGCAAGTCCGATATGGCCGAGCCCGATCAGTGCAACGGATTTTCCGGTAAGCGAAATACCCTGCGGCTTTATCCAATGGCCCTTTCTCACTTCCCGGTCGATATAAAAAGTTTGTCGCGCGAGTCCTGTGAGATAACAAATGCCGATATCGGCGACTTCGCTCCCAAACATGCCAGGCGTGTTGCTGATGGGAATGCCGAGTGATCTTGCGGCTTTGAAATCTACGTTGTCAACGCCCACGCCCCATCTTACGGCTGCTTTCAAATTTCCTTTTTTCCCGGCAGCTAAAACTTTTTCTGTAACGGGGTCATCACCGATGATCCATCCATCGGCCTCGGGAACAAGATCGATGAGTTGCTCTTCTGATAAAGATTGAACGACATCGGGAAGAATAAGTTCAATGTCTTGTTTATCGAAAAGTGGTTTAAAAGAATCAATTGATTTTAACAGGGGCGGGCAGGTGATCAGCACTTTCATCTTAGTGATTGCTGTTGATATAATGATAAAGGAATTCAGCCATTTTAAAATTCAGTTCCACATCGATATCCTGGGATTCCAGTTCCGGAATTTCAAAAAGATAGGGCCGGTCGCCGATCCGGTTATGATTTCTTTCGAGGATTTCCTGGTTGAATAAATACATGCAGGAATTTTCTTCAAACACGGGGGGAAGGTCCTGGGTGCGGAGCAGGATGTGCTGGTTATGGTTCATGGGGCGGGCCAGCTGGTCCCAGAAGCGAACCTGCCTCCGGGTAACCGAAAACAGGGAATCATACATGGGGTAAACCTTTAGGAAAGTCTCTACTGCCTCTCGAATGCTTTTGGTGGAGAGTAGCGGGTTGGTGCTGTGCGTCTGGAGATAGAATGAAGCGGGAACCTGCCGGATGATATTCAGCAGGACGTCATTCATCGGAATATTTCCTTCGCGGAGATGAGCGGGGCGTTCGAGTAAAAGGACGTCTGGAAAATGTTTGGCGGCCTCTTCGAGGATTACGGGACTGTCGGTGTCAATAACGATCTTATTGATCTTACCGGAATCCCGGAGGGAGTGAATGATATGGTGGTAGAGGGGTTTACCGGCGAAGTCCCGGTAATTTTTTCCGGGCACGCGCTCGCTGGAATGGCGCATGGGTATGATAGC
>Ga0182024_10006010_pt1 | contig 26892 bp, 20 predicted proteins | sample P32metaG_FD_120480 | JGI IMG/M metagenome (GOLD analysis project Ga0182024, IMG submission 120480) | Permafrost microbial communities from Stordalen Mire, Sweden - P3-2 metaG (Illumina Assembly) | ecosystem: Environmental > Terrestrial > Soil > Wetlands > Permafrost | place: Sweden: Stordalen...
CCCGAACGAAAACAGATCCGTGCGCGCGTCCAGTTCTTTCCCGCGCGCCTGCTCCGGGGACATGTAGGCAACCGTGCCAAGCGTGGAACCGGGGCTGGTCAGGTGTTGCTCCTCAATCCCGGCAGTCGCTGTGTTCCCCGATGCAACCTGACTGGCGGAGCCACCCGCGGGTGCGACCTTCGCCAGTCCGAAATCGAGAACCTTGGCGTGTCCGCGCTCGGTCACAAAGATGTTGGCAGGCTTGATGTCGCGATGAACGATTCCCTTGGAATGCGCGGCGTCGAGCGCGTCGGAGATCTCAATCGCCAGGCTCAATAGAACATCGGTCTGGACAGGTTTCCCGCCGATGCGATGCCTCAGCGTCATGCCGTCCAGAAACTCCATGGCGATGAACGCCTTCCCGTCCTGCTCGCCAATGTCGTGAATCGTGCAGATGTTGGGGTGATTCAATGCGGAGGCAGCCTGCGCTTCGCGCTCAAAACGGACCAGGATCTGTGGGTCGCCAGCAATGCCTTCTGGCAGAAATTTCAGGGCCACGAAACGGTGCAACCGAGTGTCCTCGGCCTTATAGACCACACCCATCCCGCCGCCGCCGAGCTTTTCCAGGATGCGGTAGTAGGAGATGGTGCGCCCTGCAATGGAGGGAGTATCCGGCACAGGCCGTACATCTTAACGCTACGGCCCACAAGCAGGCAATCGCGCATCATCCCCCAGGAAGGGGCCGATCATCGGGGCTATTCCCCAAAGCCGGCGACTCCGTCATCAGTTGATTGCCCCAAATCGTCGGCTATTGGCCATCGACCGGTTGCCCAAAATCCTGTCGTCTCCCGTTGCCGTAACTGTTTGGTTCCACAAACCGATTTTCAGTCGTTTTAGCCTGGTCGAAAACTACTGTTTCTGGGCAGGATGGCGAAGCCTCGACCATCTGATCAGCGGTCACGTCAAATCGCATAGCGAGCGCGTCTGGTGGCCCTATCACTCCGCGCCGCCCTACTGCAGCTTCGAGTATTCGGCTTCGGCGGCGCGGTATATCGGAATGTCCGGGTCGGCGTCTTTCCAGAGAGTGAGAAAATCCTGATAAGCGGCACGGGCTCTGGGCATGTCACGCTGCGCCGCGTAGGCGCGGGCAAGGCCGAGACGGGCCAGCGCACCCCAGAGAAAATTTCCTACCACGCCGCGATGGTCAAGGAATTTCTGAAATTCTGCAGCAGCCGCGGAGCCGTCGTGCTGCATGAGATAAGCCTCGCCACGCAAATAGGCAGGGCAGAGCCACCCGTTTGCACCCAGCTCTATCGCGCCCGTCGCATTCAGTAATTCGATGGCCTTGTTCGGGTCCTTGCGCTCCAGGGCGACCGCCGCCCGGATGCTGGGCAGCCAGTAGCTTTGCACCAACGTATCAAGAGGGAATTCCTTGTCGAGTTTCGCGGCCAGCTTCTCCGCCCCTGCCGTGTCCCCGGCGCGCGCCAGGGCGAGAGCCGCGACCACCTCCACGTCCTGCGTCGGCGCGAGCTTCACTGCGCCATCAGCGTCTGCACGCGCCTGCTCCCCGTGGCCCATTTCCGCTTCGCGAAACGCCAGCGCTACCAGATACCCTTCGGCCGTCTCCTTGGCGTCGTTGCGCTCCGCCGAATCCATCGCCCGCCGGGTCAATTCGCGTGCGTCCTTCAACTTCCCGTACCAGGCCTCCGTCCTTGCTTGTAGATACAGCAGTTCACTTTCGGTGCCCGGTTTTCCCATGGCGACCGACACCAACTGAGCCATCTTCGCCGTGTCGCCCTGCAAAAAAGCCAAACGGTAGTGGTTCGACAGTAACCGTTCGCCCTTCAGGCCGCGCTCCTCAGCCTGCTTGAACACTGTCTCCGCTTCGTCCAACTGATTGAGGCATGTGTACAGGTAGGCGAGATTGGCTTCGCTGGTCTCGTTATTCGGTCGCAAGCGCAGTTCCTCGCGCGCGTACTCCAACGCCTTTTGGTAGTTTCCCAGGGCGACAGAAATATAGCCCAGGTTGATGTAGGACAACGTTCCCCTCGGATAGGCCTCCTGCTTCAGTTCAAAAGTTTGCGCCGCCTTTTCCAACTGCCCCGTCGCATCCAGATAGTAGATCGCCTCAATGTCGAACCGCTCCCGCTCGCTCACCTTTCCCCGCAGATCATAAGCTCTGCGCGCATAATCAACCTCCCGCCCGAACTGATCAAGGTTGGCGTAAGCGATGGACAGTTGAGCGTAAGCCTCGGCGAAATTCGGATCGAGTTCCACCGCCCTCTTGAAAAACGGCAGAGCTGCCGTTTCCCCCTGCCAGTCCATCGTTTTCACTCCCAGGCTGTAAGCTTTCAGCGCCTCCAGCGACGGCGTGGTGGCTTCCACCAACGGCGTGGCGTATTTCTGTACCGAGCTCAGCGACTCGCCCAGCTTACTTCGCAAAGTTCCTGCCGCGGCGTCCAGGGACTTCAGCACTGCTTCCTTGCCCGCGGCCTGCTCCTGCGCGTCCGCCAGCACATCTCCGGTGCTGCAATTTACAGCCTTTAGACCAATCACATACTGGCTGCCGAGACCGGCAATCGAGCCGGTCAGCATGGCCTTGCTGCCGGTGCGCTGGCAGACTTCCTGTGTGACCTCCGGCGTCAAGCGGTCCCCGGCCGAACGTCCCATCAGCTTCAAGGTCTCATTCACCTTGCGGTCGGAGACCAGGTCGAGAAAGGGCGATTGCTCAAGATGCACTGCGAGTCCCTGTTTCAGGGTGTCATCAAAGATTGCGTCGCCGGTCTTGTTGTCGAAATCGGCAAGAACAATGGTGTCCTTCTCCGTGAGCACGGGCGCACGATGAGAATGAAAATACGTCCTGGACACCAGCGCGATGACCACAATGCCAACAACGGACGCGCCCGCGACAATCGTCCAACGGCGGTGCCATGCAGGGCGGCTGGCCCCGGTGGATTCGGTGACGGGGCGGCGGATGCGGGAGGCGGGGCCGGTAGGGTCGGTAAGAGGGGTGCCGGAATTTAGGGCGCGCTGGAGGCGCTGAAGGTCTGCGAGCAATTCGCCAGAGGAGGCATAGCGCGCATCGCGCTTTTTTTCCATTGCTCGGTTGATGATGGCTGCCAGTTCGGGAGGGACGGCAGAGTTGAGCTCCTCGATTGGGCGGGGAGATTCAGCGAGGATGGCGTGGAAGATAACGCCGCTGGTGGCGCCACCGAAGGCCTGTTTGCCAGTGGCCATTTCGTAGAGCACGGCGCCGAAACTGAAGATGTCCGTGCGGGCGTCGAGAGGTTCGCCGCGCACCTGCTCCGGTGACATGTACTGGACGGTGCCGACAGCAGAGCCGGGCATGGTGAGTTCGATTTCAGGCGCGGGAGATGAGTCCACGGTCGGCGTATCAGGCGAAGCAGGGTCAGCGCGCTTGGCCAGACCGAAATCGAGCAATTTGGCGTGGCCCTTGGCAGTGACAAAAATGTTGGCCGGCTTGATGTCGCGATGAATGATGCCGTGCTCATGCGCGGTTTCAAGAGCGGCGGCGATTTCGACGGCGACGCCCAGAAGTTGCAACATCTCCATTGGCCGACTAGCGATGGCGTGTTTCAGCGTCTGGCCTTCGAGAAGTTCCATGGCCAGGAAGACGCGGCCATTTTCGTCGCCAATGTCGTGGATGGTACAGATGTTCGGATGATTCAGCGCGGAGGCTGCGCGAGCTTCGCGCCGAAAGCGCTCAAGAGCTTGCGAATCCTGGGATAAATCCTTAGGAAGAAATTTCAGGGCCACGTGGCGACACAGGTTCAGGTCCTCGGCTTCATAAACCACGCCCATCCCGCCGCCGCCCAGCTTCTCGACGATGCGATAGTGCGAAATGGTTTCGCCAATCATCGGGAGAAAAACTATCCTCGGCGCGTATCTTAGATTGCTGCTGGCGGGCACGTCAATGCAGCATGCTCCGCTTGCCCAGATTCAAATGATTGTGAGGCGCCCACAACGTACTTTTGGGCAAGCGAAAATCCTAGGTTTCCAGCAGGCTCAAGAATGGGGTTTTTGGGCAGGCAGGGATTTTTGGGCAACCGCGGTCAGGGCAGGGGCGATCCTTGGCCATCTAGGCCAACTTTGCAGCAGATAATCGCACGTGGGCGCCCCATGCGCGACGTGTGGCCAACGTCCCAAGCCTCAGCGCTGCCAGAGCGCGTCCTAGCGGCTGAATCCCGAGAGCGTCGGTGGCGGTCTGCCCGAGTTAGATATGCAGACGAGTGGATGACGTCCGAGTGCGTCGTGACTCAGGCCGATGCTCGAGGTCGCCGCAAGCACCGAGTGGCACGATTTCGCAGGGGCCTGCTAGGTTCCCTCGGCCACCATCGTTACCTCCCCTCGGACGCCCTGCCGCGCCGATTACTCCAAATCTCCCACCACGTACAAGCTTCCCAGAACCCGCTGCGTTTCGTAGACATATGCCTTGCTGCCCTCGTCGTACTGCAGAGCGATCTTGAATTGACGTTTGCAGCCATAGGGATTGCCTCCGAGCGCCGTGATCCGTCCAGAATCAGCGACCCTGCGTAAGAATCCCCGCGTATGAGGTGCCGGCCACGCGCTCAGTAGAGACATTAAGCCACATTTCCGGAAGCTTGTTTCCCATTCGCTATCCGCTTCTTGACCGGGTAAACTTGGCCGGCTCACTCACATGCCACTCACTGCAGGAGACCGCCTCGGACCGTACGAAATCCTCGCCCCCATCGGCGCGGGCGGCATGGGTGAAGTGTACCGCGCCCGAGATACCAAGCTGGGCCGAGACGTGGCTCTGAAAGTCCTGGCCCAAGCTTTTGCCGCCGATGTCGAGCGCATGGCGCGCTTCCGGCGCGAGGCGCAGGTGCTGGCCTCACTCAATCATTCCAACATCGCCGCGATTTACGGGTTCGAAGACTCGAGCCACGTACATGCGCTGGTGATGGAGCTGGTGGAAGGGCCGACTCTCGCGGATCGCATCAAGATCGGCGCGATTCCCATCGAAGAAGCGTTGCTCATCGCCAAGCAGATCTGCGAGGGGGTTGAATACGCGCACGAGCGCGGCATCATCCATCGTGATTTGAAGCCTGCGAACATCAAGCTGGCAAACAATGACGCCGTAAAGATTCTCGATTTCGGATTGGCAAAAGCTCTCGACACCGATGTTTCCTCGACAGACATATCGAGTTCTCCGACGATCAGCCGCATGGCTACGCAGGCGGGAATTATTCTGGGCACCGCGGCGTACATGTCGCCGGAACAGGCCAAAGGCAAATCCGTGGACAGACGCACCGACATCTGGGCGTTCGGTTGCGTGGTCTACGAAATGCTGACGGGCAAGATGGCTTTCAGCGGTGAAACGGTCACCGACACGCTCGCCGCAGTTATCAAAAGCGAGCCGGATTGGTCGCTGCTTCCCCCCAACACGCCGCCCGCGATTCGGAATCTCTTGGTGCGCTGCCTGAAGAAGGACGCGAAGCAGCGATTGCAGGCTATCGGCGACGCTCGAATTGCCATCGATGAAGTCGTCTCCGGCGCGCCGCAAGATTCGTCCCCATTTATTCCTAGCGCTGTGCCAGTGCCTTCGACGCGGTGGTGGATAGTTGCAGCCGCCGCGTTGCTCGCCTTGGCGGCTGTGGGCGGGGCGCTCCTTTGGCTACGTTTGCCGCAACCGATCGCGCTGGACGCCTACATTCTTCCTCCAGAGAAGACCAGCTTCACCCTCACGTCGGACGATGCCGCCGGTCCGGTGGTGCTCTCCAAGGGTGGAAAGCAAATCGCGTTCGTCGCCGCCGACGACAAGGGCAATGACCGTATCTATGTGCGCGACCTTGACAACAGAGAAGCACGGCTGGTGCCGGGTACGGAAGGGGCGGAATATCCGTTTTGGTCAACCGACGGAAAATCCCTGGGCTTTTCTAGCAGTGGAAAGCTTCGCCGCGTCGGGGTGAGCGGCGGCCCGGTGCTGGATATCTGCAACGCCGTGCGGCCGCGCGGGGGTACTTGGGGAGCGGATGGCACCATTCTGTTCGCGCCGGATGCAACCAGCAGCATCTTCCGGGTGTCGGCCAGCCCCGGCTCTACCCCTGTGCAGGTGACGACACTGGACGCCGCGCACACCACGAATCGATGGCCGGTGCTGTTGCCGGACGGAAAACACTTCCTCTACTTCGCAACCAACCATTCCGATCCGAGGGCAAGCGCGAGTAACGGCATTTACTTCGCGTCGCTGGACGGCAGGGAAAACCGCTTCGTGGAGCCCGCCGAATCGAATGCGGTATTCGCCAGCGGCCGCCTGCTATGGGTTCTGAATGGAGATCTGCTGGCCCAAGCTTTCAATCCCAGCACAGGCCGCACCAGCGGGGAGGCCATGGCCGTGGCCCAGGGCGTGGGCATTAACTTCTCGACGTGGAGGGCGGCTTTCGATGCCAGTGACAATGGCGTGCTGGTGTATCAACCGGGTCTGGCAACGGGAAACACCACACTGCAAATTCTGAAGCGAGACGGCAAACCGGAAGGCACGCTGAACGAAGCGAGCCGTGTGCAGGATTTTCGGATCTCGCCGGACGGACACAAAGCCGCAGCATTGACCGGAGATACGTTGCCCAATATCTGGATCCTGGATTTGGACAAGGGTACCCGGGTTCGGTTTACCTTCGAAGCCACCGCCGATGGCATGGCATGGTCGGGCGACGGCCGCCAGCTCTATTACGTTTTTCGAGGCAAGCCCTATCGGATATACCGCCAGGAGGTAGGTGGCTCGGGGAAGAAGGAACTGGTGCTGGAATCGGCAAACGCCTTGCACGTCTCCGACGTTTCCGCGGACGGCAAGTATTTGTTGTTTGCACAGGCCTACGGAAATCTTTCCCTCACGACCTGGGTGATGCCACTTGCCGGCGGAGGCCAAGCGCGCCCCCTAGTGGACGAGGCGCTGGCCGCCTATTCCGCTCGCTTTTCCCCGGATGACAAATGGGTGCTCTACCACACCACGGAAACCGGCCACTACGACCTCTATGCCACCTCGCTGTTGCGGGGCGGCAAGCTGCAACTCACAAGCAACGGCGCCGAGAGGTCCCGTTGGAGCGGTGACGGCAAGGCAATCTACTTCGCGACCATGGATGGATCGGTCTTCGAAATGCCGGTGACCGAAACCGACGACAGCCTGCAACCGGGCATCCTCCAGCTTCTCTTCAAGGGCTCCACCTTGAGCGCGACGTCCTTCTTTGGAGTTTCCTGGGATGTGATGCGCGATGGACAGCGCTTCCTGGTCAACACCGCCGGGCAACAAACCGACGGAACGGCTGCCGTCATCGTCCTTAACTGGCCGGCGAGGTTGAAGAAATAAGATGAGCTGCCCTGCACGGGGTGAGCACCATTTCCCCCCAAGGCGAATCGACGGTCTATCGCGACCTGATACTCCGAGCGGATGCTGCCCACCTAAAACTGACTCTTGCCCAAAAACCTGCCTTCCACCGTCGCTGTAACTGTTTGAGTCTTCTAGGCCCCTTTCAGCCAATCCAGGTTGGTCAGAATCATGTGTTTGTGGGCAGACCAGGTGGCCAGGGCATGTATCCCACAGCCAACCTCGCAGTAGATCATCGCCCGTGGGCGGCGTGTGCGCGACGTGTGGCCAACGTCACGGGCGTCCGAAACCCCGAAGCGCGTCCTTCCGGTTAGGCCCGTCGGCAACCCATGGCAGCCGTTCCCACTGCTTTCCGCGAAACATTGGCTCTCCTCTTCGGCGCTCCTAGCTCAGAGGTTTTCCAAGTTTTTCGCCCCCTATGGCTGCTATCAGGCTATCGCAGCGTGCCAGTCCCGCTTGGGTTAGTGACTGCTCCGGGCGCGCCCACGTTCCCTGCCAATCGTAGAGGATCGCCAGCTGTTGTTCCCGCGGCAGCTCCCGCAGAAATGTCCCGCGCTCCGACGGTGACAGGTTCCGCAGCGTCGCCCCGAGCGAGGAAGGCAAGGAGCTTTTGGAGGATTTCGTTTCGGAGTTCACTGGTCATCTCCGAGCTTTCGCTTCCCTGGTGCTCGAAGATTTGCCGGGGCGGCCCCTCCACGTAGTAGAACAGCGTGCGCGTGGCCATCTCACCGCCCATAGCTGAGCGCTCGACGAGCTTGTCAACGACGAACTGCCCTCAGTTGCGCCCGAGCGGATCGCCCTCGATGGGGCTTCTCAGCTTCTCGCGGCAGAGCTTTCCGAGCAAGAATCGCACGCTGCCCCCGGCGGGATTTCCGGAGCATCCTTTCGGCCATGAGGATTTCGTCGGTTCCCTGCGGCATTTCTCTTTTCCGCTGTCGGCAAGCTTCAGGTCCCCCGGCGTGGTTCTGTTGGCCATGTCAGGCCCCCCCAGCTTCGCCTTCAATCCCATATCCTGCATTCTCTGAAGCGTGACCGCCACGAATCGCCGGTCGATTTCGATGCCATAGCAAACGCGCTGCGTTTGTTCGGCGGCGACCATCGTGGTGCCGGAGCCGAGGAAGGGGTCGAATACCGAGTCACCTTTCTCGCTGCTGTTGCGCACGGGTCGGGCGACCAGCTCTACTGGTTTCATGGTGGAATGCTGTTCGGATGTTCGCGGCCTCGGGATTTCCCACACGTCGTCCAGGCTGCGCAGGCCGCAGAAGCTCGACTTGCCTTTGGAGGACCAGCCGTACCAGATCGGCTCGTAGCGCCGGTGTTACTTGCTGCGGCCCAGCACGAAAATATCCTTGGCCCAGATCACCGTCGCCGACCAGTGCATCCAGGCCGCGCGCATGGCCGCGTCAATCGCTAGCCATTGCTCACAGCCCATGACGCAGTAGACGTCGCCCGAGCAGCTCGCCGCGATGGTTGCGCCGATGTTGGCCAGAAAGGAATCGAAGTCCGTCTCCGGCAGAAGTGCTTGGGGCGCCGTGGCGCGAGGTCAGCAGCTGGGTAAGTTGTTGAACCCTTGCAATAGCTCTTTGGCTTCAGGCCCGGGGGCCAGACAAAACGTTCGATACGTGTTGACGAAGGGGAGCCAACCTTTTCTATTGTTAACCCACATAGCGGCTATTTTGCTCGTCATATAAGCTCTTTTGGGTCAATCCTGTTTTTTTCTTATTAATACCCCTGCCGACTAGTCCTTCGCTAACACGCCACGTTTATTAAATCTTCCGCCCTCCCCGCATGCGGTGTACAGCCCGTTGCTCCTGATATTCCCGCCACGTCAGGATCACAATGGCAATATCAATTAGAGTGAGCAGGGCGAGCATTAAGGAATGAGTGTGCGCCAGCCGGTATAGCTGATAAACACTGAAACCGCCAAATACCAAAATCATAAGCGGGTACGCCCACAGCCTGTTCATCCAGATGGCAATTACCAGCAGGACTTTGGTAATGCCGTGGGACGCTAGAAACAGGGAAGGGAATAGCTTGCTGCCGCTGGCGAACTTTTGTGACACAGCCTGCGCATGGAATCCGAATTGCTCGCCAGCCATTCGAAAGATTTCATGGCCATATAGCGTACGGAAGACGCGAACCAGTAAGGCCGGCGTGACGAACCAAATCAGCATTCCCCCAATGCATTCCAGTACGCCGTCGAGCGCTTTCAGGAAAATGCCCACTTCAAACGCGCGGTGCTGAAGGGAATGATCGTATCGGCCCGTCTGCGTCTTGCCAGTCATGTCAGAACGAATTCCACCTGTTTCGCGCGCAAACCATCAGCACGCGGTTTCATAAGACACATTGTACACAGCGCTAACCGCGCGCTTCGGCATTGCGGCCGAATCTATCTGCAGCGCGCCACGACCAGCGTAATATCGTCTGCCTGGACGCCATTGCTGAATTTCAGCACTTCCGCAATCACCGAATCCATTAATTGGTCAATCGGCAGGTGGCGGAGCATTCGCAACGCTTTCTCCAGCCGGACGGTCCCAAAATCATCCCCTGCGGCATCATTCGCTTCGGTCACCCCATCGGTATATAGCAGCAGAATGTCTCCAGCATTCAGCTGCACCTCCGACACGGAGCAACTCCAATCCTGAAAAAGGCCCAGCACGGTTGACGTGGACTCCAGCATTTTCACTTCGCCGTTGGCGCACAGCAGGAGAGCCGCCAAATGACCGCAATTCACATACCGCAACCGGCGGCTGCCATCTTCATATTCGGCGAAAAACATCGTCGCATAGGCGTCGTCGGTAGTATTTTCGAAAAACAGACGATTCACCGACTTTAGCAAGCCCGCTAAATCATCGACGGCCGCCCCATACTGGCTGCGCAGGTTGGCCTGCAGATTAGCCATCAGCAGGGCGCCGGAGATCCCCTTCCCGGCAATGTCCGCCAGCACGATCCCCAGCCGCCCGGATCCACGGCCCAGGAAATCGTAGTAATCGCCCCCCACTTGCCGTGTCTGGATGCATCTGCCCGCATATTCAAGCGTCGCGAGCTGGGGAAATGTCTGCGGAAAAAGTCGCGCCTGCACTTGCCGGGCGATTTGCATTTCGTGATCCGCGCGCCGTTCAATTTCGATTCGGACCGCCATTTTTTCCGCCAGGCCGATGTTCTCTACGGCGATGCCAGCCTGGCTGGCCACGCTGGCCAGCAGCCGTTGATCATCTCCGGAATAGGGCTCCTCGGAAATTCGCGGCCCCAGAGCGATAATTCCCGCCAATGTTCCGTCGCGTCCAGGTATGGGCGCCAGGAATTCCGGCATCCCGCCGCCAAAAGCAGAGAGATCCGACCTGTATTCGTCGACGGGAAACTCCGAAAGATTTATCGGCTGTCCGCGGGTTGCTAGGTCCTGGATAAGGCCCAGGCTGGCGGGGAGCTGAGCGATGGCCGCCGAGGCCGGCGCGTCCTCGCATTCAAATATTCCTTGGGCATTGGCGAAATATACGCTGATAAATTCCGGGTGCAGTGCCCCATTGATTTCCCTTGCCAGCACGCTTGATATTTGCGCGCGGTCGTTGGCTCGCCGAATGTTTTCCGCCAGCCGTTCGAGGATCATGCGCGCGTCGTAGGCGTTGCGGAAGAAGGCCCTGTCAACCCGCTCGGTCACTCGCCGCATCGGTTTCGCCGATACCGCCGCCAGCATCCCTCCAAAACCCACGCCGATGGCCATTGCTACGTTAACGTTCACACGAAACAAATGCGGGAACACCGTGGTGAAAATCGCGCTTGCCGAAATTATCAGCAGCAGTATCAGCACACCTAAGCCGCGGCGCACCAGCAGATACCGCGCGCTCCTTTTCAACAGGAGGGGAATCTCCAGCACTCGGTGCTTCACCACTGCATAGGCGAACGATAGCGGAAAGATAAACAAAATCAGCACCAGCGTGGTATCAAGCCAGAAGGACGGCTGAAATCCCCGGAAATCAATCGCCGCGCGCTCTATGGCGATCGGTAAGACCCCCACGAATGTGCCCCACAGGATGTATCGAATCTTGCGCCGGTCTTCGACTGTCGGCGCCCGGAACGCATTTCCCGCCAGCGAAACCAGCCCTAATGCAACGAACCCATAAATGCTGAGAAGTGCCACCTCTTCGGCCTTGTGGCTTCCCACCATTGCGGTAAAGAACGCCGGTGGGGTGGGTTGGCCTATGCGCAGGCCCGGCAGCGCAAAGAAAGCTCCCGCCGCCGCGGCGCCCCACTTTAGCCAAGGAAACCGGCGGTCCAGCGGAGATCGAGTCGGAAAGACGGCGAAGAATAAAAAGAAAAGGGCCGGGAAAAATCCCCAAAAAATCGCCCGGTACGCCAGTGCAAAGCTTCGCAACAACGACGCCATGGGAACCATCGCGGGAAAATCAGGCCCGGAGATGAACGCGCAAAAGAGCAGGGCCAGCAGCCACGCATTGCGGTCGTCCACTCGCAGAAACAAAACCGTGAGACCGACGGCCAGGAAAATAACTGGAAATGATCCGGTGATTTGCTGAGCGGACGTCCTGGCCAATCCCTCGTTCGACGAATTTCGCCTGGCCGTCCGGAAGATCCCATGCAAGGTTAAGATGCCGGAGGTTTCGGGTCTGCTGACCGTCAATTCAATGGAATCACCTGGCGATGCGTTCATCCAGATCTTATTGAACGGCTCCATGTTCAGCAGTTTGATTCCATTCAGCGCGATAATCCGGTCTCCCACGCGTAACCCGGCGTGCTCGGCTGCGCTGTCCGGATATACCGTCTTTACCGTTATCCACCGGTCTTGTGTCAAAAACTGAGAATCGAAGCCCAGTTCGACGGGCGCGGCTTGGTGGCGCACCGCGTACATCCAGGTGCACCCATAGAGAACCGACACCACAGCCAAAATCACGGCGGCTCCGAACAGCAGGCGGCGCATCATCGTTGACTTCGGCAATGGAATGTCCATTCTCCTAATGTGGTGATTCCTTCCTGAAGGAGTATATCAATCGCGATGCGGGCGAGCGCGCTGCGACAAGGCTATTGCACTCTGTCTTCCATTTGGCCTAACTGAGAAATACGGACTTTTGCCCGCGGGGCTCAAACTTTGCTGTTTGCCGGTCGTTACTCTCGCTCCGTTGGGGAGCTAAACCACGCCAGCCAGAATTACCCGGGAGAAAACCGAAGACGAAATAGCGGAGTGGTTCTTAGCTTTTACTGGGCAGGGAAGACGCGGATTTATCTACACAAATACAACTGGAATCGGCTTATGCCTTTCGCTGTTCAGTAGCTACTAAAATTGTCCCGCCCACCAGGACTAGCGCACCGAGGAACGAAGACAGCGGGATCAAGGGGCGGTTCGTCTTGGTCCGCATATAGGAGGTTTACGTTTACCATCTTCTTCTGGGGCTGCGAGGGTATCTTAATATTCCTGCAGGATGACCCTGATTACGATCAACGCGATCCCGCCACCATGGCAGCTCTCATCTCGAGATCTTACCTGGACGCGATGCTTATGGTTTCCGGTTCTTTTACGCTCGCCGCATCAACCCGCCGATCAGACTGATCAGGAAGAGAATGATAAAGATATAAAATAGGATCTTGGCAATGCCGGCCGCTGCGACGGAAATTCCCGTGAACCCTAGCACTGCCGCCAATATGGCGATGATGAAAAATGCGATGGCCCAGCGTAACAATTGTTCACCTCCTGATGCTTACCTTTGGATTTGCCTCGGGAATTACTCAGCCTCGCTGCCGGGCAAGGCGACGCGAACGTTATTATCTTACGTAGCGTAAGCCGCACGAATCCATACCACATATTCCCTACGCTCTAATGGGGGCCATAAACTATCGGTGCTCCTTATGGGGTGCAATGCCTAGCTCAACGGTTCGACACATGCCTGGCTATGAGAGTTGGAGCTTTCCCCCCCCCCAAAAAACAGTCTTGTCTTGGGCGTAATCATCAATTACTCTCTTGCTGGAACGCGGCCACCCAGTTTGGAAGGGCGGCGGAAAATTGCGCATTTTGCGGTGTAACCGGTTACACTTGCACGGCTGGATTAAGGGGGATGGCATAAATGATTGAGCCGCTTCGGCTACTGGTTGCTGACGACCACGAAATCGTCAGAAAGGGGCTTCGCTCCTTGCTCGCGGAACAGCCCGGCTGGCAGATCGTTGCAGAGGCCAGCGATGGCCGCGACGCTGTGGAAAAGGCCAAACAGCTTAAGCCCGACGTTATCGTTCTGGATATCGCGATGCCATCATTAAATGGCCTTGAAGCCACTCGGCAAATTTTGAAGGGTGCTCCCAAGGCTAAAATCCTGATTCTTTCCATGCATGAAACCGATTCGCTGATTCGCGAGGTTTTGGATGCCGGCGCTCGTGGTTACGTGCTGAAATCAGACGCTGGGCGCGATCTCGTTTCCGCCGTCGAGGCTTTGCGCCGCAATAAAACTTTCTTCACCTCCAAGGTTGCTCAGATGGTGCTCGATGGTTTCCTCAAGAAAAAGCCCCAAACTAGCGAGAAAGAAACGCCCAAGGATCGTCTGACCCCCAGACAGAGGGAAATCATCCAGCTCCTCGCCGAGGGCAAAACTAGTAAGGAAGTCGCCTCCGCGCTGAATTTGAGCGTGAAAACGGCTGAAACCCACCGCGCCAATATCATGATGCGGCTCAGTTGCCATAGCGTCAGCGAACTGGTTCGCTACGCAATTCGCAACAAAATCATTGACCCATAATTTATGGCAGGGAAATAATTCTCGGGATTATCACGGTCTATCCTACATGAATTTCAGTATTGTTCGCGCGCCGTCGCTCTGTTGTAGTTGTTCTTTATGATCCCCCTAGGCGACAAAGCCCAAAGTGCTCAGGGCATTCATGATCTTCGTATCGTGGTGGTTGATGACCATGATGCGGTTCGCCGCTTGATTCGAGAGATATTGGAATCCGAGGACAACTGGGTCGTGTGCGGAGAAGCGGCTGACGGCATCGAGGCTGTTGAACGTACTCGCGAACTTCAGCCCGATCTCGTCGTTATGGACATCATTATGCCGCGCCGCAACGGCTTCGAGGCAACTCGGGAAATTGCCCGAGTTGCCCCGGGGATTCCGGTATTGATGACTACATTGTATGAATTCCCCGAACTGTGGCGTCAGGTTCGCGACGCCGGCGCGCAAGGGTGCCTTCTTAAGACGGAATCCGCCACTTCGCTGATTCCCGCGGTTAAAAGCCTCATCCAGCGCCAAACATTTTTCCCCGTCTCGTAAGGATCGTTTCTATCGGCTCGTTACCTTCCTTTGATTTTATATTTCAGGGGAAATGGGTATTGGCTGTGGGCGCTAATTGTGTTTTTCTGACCCCAAGCACCGAAGGAGTGCGAATATATCTGCATTCAAGAGGAGACTGGATATGAACTGGGAACAGTTTGAGGGCAAGTGGAAGCAGTACCAGGGCAAGACCCGCGAGAAGTGGGGAAAGCTAACCGATGACGATTTGGCCGTGATTGACGGCAAACGCGAGCAGCTTGTCGGAAAGGTACAGGAGCGCTACGGAATCGCAAAAGAGGAGGCCCAGCGCCAGGCTGACGACTACGTACGTGCCCTGCAAATTGAGGTCGAGCACGAACGGGAAGTTCGCGACGCGAACCGCGTCTGATTCAACATTCTGGTACGCGTGGCAAACGTATTTACTTATTAGGGGCGCGGACATATCGTGCAGCGGCCTTTTTGCGTATTATGTTTTTTGGGAACCGTTGAAGCACCTATATGTTTACACACCCCCTCAATTGCGGCTGAATATATCGGGGCACGGAATGGACACACTAATGATTCTTTCGAGCATAAGCGCGCTTGAATCGCATGAATCATATGAGTCATAGGCACTGGGTCGTTCGGCGGAATAGGCGGTTGCTGGGCCTCTTGCTCGTTTTATTGCTCGTTCCCAATGTCAGTCATAGCTATTCCGTCTTGAGCCATGAGGCGATTGTGGATTCACTGTGGGAACCAGCCATCAGACCCCTGATCCTCCAGCGTTTTCCGAATCTGACCGCCGAACAGCTACAGCAGGCCCGGGCCTATGCCTATGGAGGTTGCATCATTCAAGACATGGGCTACTACCCGTTTGGCAGCCATTTGTTCACTGATCTTCTTCATTACGTCCGCACGGGCGATTTCGTCATGGCCCTTCTGCGGGATTCCCAGGATCAGAACGATTACGCCTTTGCGCTGGGATCCATGGCCCACTATTTTTCCGACACCGTAGGCCATCCCCTGGCCATTAATCCCTCGGTTCCCATGCGTTATCCCCGGCTTCATCAGGAATTTGGAGATTACGTCACCTACGCCGAAGCCCCCAAACAGCATGTGTTGGTCGAGTTTTCCTTTGACGTTGTGCAAGTGGCCGGCGGCGCTTATCTGCCCAAGGCCTACCATGATTTCATTGGCTTTCAGGTGGCCAAGCCTTTGCTGGAGCGCGCATTCCTGGAGACCTACGGCATTCAGATGAAGGATGTGTTTTTTAGCGAAGACATTGCCATTGGCACGTACCGCTATTCTGTGGCTCAGTTGATTCCCAATGCCACTCGCGCGGCGTGGAGCGAAAAGAGCGCGGAAATTCAGAAACTCACACCCGGCGTCCAACGCAATAAATTCGTCTTCAGGATTTCTCGTAAGGACTACGAACAGCAGTACGGAAGCGTCTATGATCGGCCCGGCTTTCGCGCGCGATTCTTGGGATGGCTGCTGCGTATAATCCCCAAGATAGGGCCTTTCAGGACTCTGGCATTCAAGCCTCCTCTTCCGAAGATGGAGACGCTGTTTTTGCAAAGCTTTCAGTCCGTCCATCAGCGCTACGGCGAAACCCTCCAGCAGCTTCAGGCCGGAGATGAGTTCATTCTCCCCAATGAAGATCTTGATACGGGAAATCTTGCCTGGCGCGGTGAATACCCGCTAGCCGATAAGACCTACGCTGACTTGATGGATAAGCTGGCGGACCACAAGTTTGCCGGAGTGACTCCCGCATTACGGGCCGACATTTCCCACTTTTATTCGAATCCTTCACCCGTGCTGGTTTCTTCCGGAAAGAACGTCCGTCGGTGGAACAAAACTAAACAAGAGGTCGACGATCTGCGCGCTGCCACGCTCGCGCCGGCGAATTGATTAGCCGGTCCTGTGGGTTATCCGCGATTAGCACTTCAGCAAAGCGAGACCGCGCGCCTGACCTTTGGCGAAAACGCTAGGTTTAGGTGCCAGCAACGTTGTACGAAATTCGATAGGGCAAAGTACATGGTTTGCCTTATGGGTAGATATTCGTTCCTGTAGATACTAGACTATGCTGCGGCTTACGGGGCAATCCATCTGGATAATGGGCCGCATAATGTCAACGTCACTCACTCGGAGATATTTAAAAAATGAAATCACTTTGTTTTGCTTCTGCGGCGACTGGTTTACTGGCCTGTGGTTTGATGGCCGTTCCGTGCGCCCGAGCGCAGGACTCCAACGTCGTTCCTCTGTATCAAGTGACGCCGGTTTATCGCAGTACAGTCGCCGTGAATTATACCCACCGCAGCGGTTCGACGCCGATTAATATTATCGGGACCCCCCTCCTGCCCCAGGTTAAGGGCGGCGCGGAAATCAACAGCAAGAAGGGAAGTATCGAGATTAACGCGCGTCTCCAGAATTTGGCTCCAGCAACCCAGTTTGGTTCGGGCTATCTCACTTATGTTCTCTGGGCCATCACTCCGGAAGGCCGGGCCAACAATCTTGGCGAATTGCTGGTCAGCGACGACGGGAAGAGCAATTTGACCACCAGCACCAGTTTCCAGTCTTTCGGACTGATTGTTACCGCCGAGCCGTTCTATTCCGTTTCGCGACCCAGCGATGTCGTGGTCGCCGAAAACCAGGTTCGCCGCGATACGATTGGCACAATTGAGCAAATCCAGGCTAAATATGAGCTTCTTCCCCGTGGCCAGTATGTTGTCGCTACGGACTCTGCGATGGCAATTCCCGTCGTATTAAATCCCAAAGTTCCGCTTGAGCTTTACGAAGCCCGCAACGCCGTTCGGATCGCGCGATTGCAGGGGGCTGATCATTATGCGCCAGATTCGTTTCAGAAAGCCAGGCAGGCGTTGCAGCAAGCTGAAGGTTCCTATGCTGCCAAGCAAAATAAAAAGATGGTCATTCAATCCGCCCGGCAGGCTGCTGAGGCCGCTGAAGATGCCATCCTGATTACCGAAAAAAAGGAGCAGCAGGAATTGCGAGAGCGCCAGCAGGCTGAGGCTACTCAGCAGGCCCAGTTGAGGGCCCAGGCCGAAGCCCAGAAGGCTCAGGCCGAACAGGACCAAGCCGCTGCACAACAGCAAGCCGCCGCCGCGCAGCAACAAGCCGCTGCCGCAGACCAGCAAGCCAAAATGGCCCAGCAGCAGGCCCAAATGGCCGACGCGCAGGCTCAGCAAGCCCGCCAGCAGGCTGCCCAGGCGGAGCAAGAAAAGCAGCAGCTTCGTGAGCAACTCCGCGCCCAGTTGAATGCCGTGCTGGAAACTCGCGAAACCGCGCGAGGTTTGGTTGTGAACATGGCTGACGTGTTATTTGCCTCGGGAAAATATGAACTCAAGCCCACAGCTCGCGAAAAGCTTTCCAAGCTTTCCGGAATTATTCTCGCCCATCCCGGTTTGACTTTGCAGATTGAGGGGCATACCGACAGCGTCGGTACCGATGAATTCAATCAGCAGCTTTCCGAAAAGCGGGCCAATGCGGTTCGGGATTACTTGATTGGTCAGAGCGTGCCGCCCGATTCCGTAACGGCGGTCGGTCTTGGCAAGGATCAGCCTGTGGCCTCAAATGATACGGCGCAGGGCCGCCAACTCAACCGCCGGGTAGAAATCATTGTGGCTGGTGACATCATTGGCATTCCAATCCAGGCCCATACTACGCCGCAGTAGTTAACAGGCGCGGTTGCTCGCAGCGTCGGACCCAGTAATCCAAACTGGCCCTGTCGCATTCACACGAAAAGGCCGGAGGGCAGTATGCCCTCCGGCCTTTTCGTGTCGCGGTCTAACAATTTTTAGTCGTGCCGGGCGTTATGCTTGTCTCGGTGGATGTCGCGGGACATCTGCTGCGCATGTTGATGCGCGGCTTGCTTTTCCGCCGGGGTCAAAGTGCCGCCATTGGCTTTCCGCTCGGCATCAAGCGTACGGCCCATGTTGCGCTGCTGTTCCTCGAGTTTGGAAGCTTCACCTGGCGTTAAGGAACCGCTCTTCACTCCCTGAGCAATTCGGTCCTGTTGGTTCTGCTTTTCCTGCTGTCCCGTATGATTTGTATCGGTGGCTGGCGGCGTGGCCGCGGAAGACGGTGGCGTCGTAGTCGTGCTCTGTGCGTTCGCCGTCAAAGCAAAAGCCGATGTCACCGCGATCAGCGCAAACATCTTAAGCCCCTTCAGATTTGTCATAGGTTTCCTCCTGGGAATTTGTAATTTGTTCGATGCCGGGTGTACCTAATCGGCCGTGCCTATCCACCATGATTTAACCCAAACCGCGGTGCATTGTTGTGGAAAACCTTTGGCCAGGATTCTACCCCTGACCTGGATAGCATCGCCCTACTTGTGGGAAAGGGTGGGACTCGGTGCCTGCGTCAGGCGGGCGCTAGCGCCGAGATAGCGGTTTTCCGGTTGCCATTTTGTCCAGAAGGCGCTCCGTCCCGCAAAATACTTTCTCCCAGGCTCATCGCTCGGCCAATAGCCTGATCCATATCGTAATAGCGGTATTCACCCAGACGGCCGCAGAGCAATAGCTTGGGAATTGCGTTAGCGCGTTCGCGATAACGGGTATAGAGGTCCGCGTTCACCTGATCGGGGAAGGGATATTCGTGACGATCGGGTTCGTCCGAATCCTCTGTGCATTCCCGTGTAATCACCGTCCCCCGCACTCCGCTTAATTGTTCGGCGGGCATCATATGCTTCCATTCCAGCGTGCGAATGTGTGGCCCAGCGCCTGGATCGGGGTTATTTACCTGGCCGCACGGTTGGTAGGAATCCGTATCGGGCATGTAAACATGTTCGCGCCTCTGCGTCCGGTATCGCAGACGGCCTTCGTCGTAATTAAAGAATTCGTCAATCGGCCCGGTAAATACCAGCAGCTTTCGCGCCGTAACCTGAGGATCTTCCCGCTTGTACGTGCGGTTCAATTGCACGTCAATGCCCTTGAGCATGTTCTCCATGAATGCGGCATATCCGTTCCGTGGAATGCCCTGGTGCTCCTGCTTCATCAGGCGGGGATCGTCATCCTCGCGAACGTCGAAACGCCGCGCCAGTCCCGTGCTCAACGTTGCGGCCGGCACTCCCCACTGCTTTTCCGAATAACCCTTTACGAACTTGCGGTAAATCAGCTCCGGCATCATCGCCAGCGATGCTTCCTCAAAATTGGTCGGCGTGCCGTGAAAGGAGGGCTCCCACGTCTCGCCGATTACCCGGCGAATATAACTCGCGGCGATGGGCCAGTTTTCCAGTTTCCCGTCCACAATCGTTTGTAATGACGCCACGTAGGGGGCGAATTCTGTAAAGCGATTTACATACCGCCAGATTCTCGCGGAACCGGTGCGGAAATAGTGGGGGCCGTAGGTGTGAATGCGAATACCGCTTTCATGCTCGTGGTCGTGGACGTTTCCGCCCAGATGACGCCGGCGATCCAGGACAGCCACTTCCCGGCCCGCGTCCGTCAACATTCGCGCCAGGGTGGCGCCTGTAAGGCCGGAACCAACAATAACGTAATCGGCTTGCATCCGCCCTAGTGCGCCCCTACGCCCTTGAAAACCACCCCGGGGGTTTGGAGCAGCATTTTCAGGTCGAACCAGATGCTCACGTTCATCACGTATTCAATGTCGTATTTTTGCATCTGTAGCGCACTCAGGTTATTGGAACGATCGTTGATTTGCCACAGCCCGGTAATGCCGGGGCGCACCAGGCAGCGTATCCGCCGCAGCGCCGGAAACGGCTGCAGCATGTAGGTTACCAGCGGCCTTGGCCCCACCAGGCTCATATCTCCCTTCACTACATTGAAAAGCTGCGGCAATTCGTCAATGCTCGTTTTCCGCAAAAATGATCCCACTGGCGTAATCCGCGGATCCTGCTCATGCTTGAACAGAATCCCTTTTTCCGCCAGCTCAGCCACTTTGTCCGTATTCAAATGCTGCCCGTGATCCACGTGCATCGAGCGGTATTTCAAGCACATAAAATGCCCTTCGTTCAGTGCCCATCGCCCCTGCTTGAAAAAAGCCGGACCTGGGGAGAACAACTTTGTCCCCAGCACGGCCCCGATTAGCACCGGGGAAAGAATGAAGATCAACAGGCTCCCGCCCACAATGTCCAGCATCCGTTTTAGGAATAGATGCACGCGCACTGATGGCCGCTGAAGCCGTGCCGCAGCCGCTTCGTAAAGCTGCTCAAGCATTTCATCGTCATTGGTGCTCAGGTCAACTTTGGTAATGTCCGCCGCTAGATGATCCGTATATACATCACGCGCGTCTTCCACAGCGGTGTTGCCGGGATGAATTGCGGTTGGGGTATCCATAGGTTAGCTATTTTCTTCCGTGGAGGTTGTAAGTAGTTGCCACGTAAACAATGCTACGAATGCCGGATTCCGGAAAATATACCGTTTCCACAGGCGCTTTGGTTCCACCACCAGCCGGAAAAACCATTCTAATCCCGATTTCATCATCCAGCGTGGTGCCTGCGTGACCCGCCCTGAATGAAAATCGAAGGCCGCCCCAACGGAAAGAATCGCGGCCGGGATACGTTCCCGGTGCTTCACCATCCACGTTTCCTGTTTGGGGCAGCCAATCCCCACGAACAGAATTCGTGCGCCCGAATCCACAATCTGCCGGGTATATTCGTCGTCCTCTTCCTGCGTCAGCGGACGAAACGGCGGCGCAATCCTGCACGCGATTTGTATGCCCGGGTAACGCCCCCTGAGAAAGTTCACAAATTCCCGCAGCGATTCCGGCGTCCCGCCATAAAGGCCTATTGGCACGCCCTCCTTCGCCGCCGCCTCACACACCCACAAGGTCAAATCCGGCCCGTAAACCCTTGTGGCGCCCTTAATTCCCATCAATCGCAGCGCCCAGGCCAGGGGTTGCCCATCCGACGTTACTAAGTCGCAGCTATTCATTTGGGCACGGAATTCCGGCCGGCTATGTGATTCCATCACATTATTGACGCAGGCCAATGATATCGCCCGGTGCTCGCCTGCTTTGGCCCAATCCAGCACCCGCTGGGTCGCGTCTGGATAAGTCGTATAATCCACACGCATACCGAGAATAAAACGATGCCTAGGCTGGTCCTTCATCAACAGTAAACCGGTTCCAATGAGCTGAATGCCTGAGGGATAGCCCTCTACAACTTGGCTTACATCGTGCACAAATTTCTCCCGTGAGTCAAGGAATCCCGAAAATTGTAGCTCCCGTTGTGACGTTTTCATAAACGGGGGTTGGCATTCGCCTCATTTGTGATCCTAGGCCGCCTTTCCGGCATTGTATATGGCCTACCCGTACCCTCCTATGCAAACCATAATTCCATCAGCCCGATAGCCCTCTCGGGTGACCGATACCGAAATTTGTAGGCTTTCCCATGAATGCTCTAGATGTCTGCGCCTCTAATATGTTCCACGCGTAGTGGCGCGACGCCCTTCGGCATCCATTAATGACTTTCCGCGTCCATCTCATTTCAACCGTGGTAAGCGCACTGCAACGTGGGTAGAATACTTGACGAACCGCAAGGCATCGCACGTAAAGCAGAGATCACGGGGGAGTGAAATGAGTATTGCGAATGGTGGAAAATCCGGCGCGACGCTGCGCACTTGGCTGGCTTTGGCCGGAATTCTATGTTTGGGAATAATAGCCGCGCTGTGGCTGGCCTCCAGCACAACCGGCTACGCGGGCGCACCGCCCCATGCTGCCATTGCGCCTTCTGGCACCCATCATGCCGTCCCGCGTCCGGCGCTGGATCAGTCCACCTCACCCCGCGAAGGCCGTCTGCTCCGTTTCCCAGACATTTACAAAGATCGCATCGTCTTCACCTATGGCGGCGATTTGTGGCTCGTTCCTTCCACGGGAGGCGTTGCCCGCCGCATCACGTCCAATCCCGGTCTCGAATTGTTTCCCAAGTTTTCTCCCGACGGCCAGCACATCGCGTTTACCGGCCAATACGACGGGAATTTCAACGCCTACGTAATGCCTTCCGAAGGCGGCCAGCCCAGGCAGCTAACCTACGTCCCTGATTCCGTTCACGTTGGCGAACGCATGGGACCCAACAACGAAGTCATCAACTGGATGCCCGACGGCAAGAGCGTTCTATTTCTTTCGCGTCGCGATACGTTTAACTCCTGGTTTGGCCGTCCATTTACCGTGCCCATTGATGGCGGTCTGCCCGTGCGTTTCCCGCTCGACAAGGGAGGCCTTATCTCCTTTGCCCCCGACGGCCATCAAATCGCCTACAACCGCATCTTCCGTAATTTTCGCACCTGGAAACGTTACACCGGCGGCATGGCCCAGAAGATTTCTATCTTCGATTTGAATTCCCATCACTACGAGCAGCTCACCGGCTACGACGGCACGGACACTTTCCCCATGTGGCATGGCGATACGATTTATTTCGATTCCGATCGCGGCCCCGAAAAGCGCCTGAACCTTTACAGTTACAACGTCGGCACCAAGGACATCAAGCAGCTCACCCATTTCAAGGATTTCGATGTGAACTGGCCCAGCCTCGGCCCCGATTCCATCGTCTTTGAAAATGGCGGCTACCTCTATGTTCTCGATCTCGCCACCCAGCAGACCCGCAAACTCACCATTTACGTTCCCGGCGACGAAGACCAGGCTCTCCCGCATTGGGTTCCCGCTTACAAGACGATTCAGTCCTTCGACATTTCGCCCGAAGGCAAGCGCGCTGTTTTCACCGCGCGTGGAGATGTTTTCACCGTTCCAGCCAAAGACGGCAGCATTCGCAATCTCACCCAGACTTCCGGCATCCGCGAAAAAAACGCCGTTTGGTCGCCGGACGGAAAGTGGGTCGCCTATCTTTCCGATCGCTCCGGGGAAGACGAGCTTTACATCACTCCCCAGGATGGTTCCGGCCCCGAGGAACGCATCACCACCGATGGTTCCGTATTCCGGCTGCAGCCTTTCTGGTCGCCCGACAGCAAAAAACTCGTTTTTGCCGACAAAGACCTGCGCTTGTTTTTCGTTGACGTCAACGACAAGAAACCGGTTCTGATTGACCAAGGCCATTATTTCGATGTTACCGATTACGTCTGGTCGCCCGACAGCCGCTGGATCGCCTATTCCAAGATCGGCAAAAATACCAACGGAGTGATTTACCTGTATTCTCTCGCCGACAAAAAATTTACTCCGGTTACCACTGATTTTTACGGCAGTTGGAATCCCATGTTCGATCCTGAAGGCAAATATCTCTATTTCCTTTCCAATCGCGATTACAACGAAGTCATCGGTGTTTATGATTCCGAATTTTCCAATCCCAAAGCTACCCGCGTTTTCACAGTGACTCTGCGCAAAGACGAGCCTTCGCCCTTCGCTCCCAAGAGCGACGAGGAAAACGCCAAAAAATCTCCGGAGGACACTTCCAAGTCGCCCGATACTTTGGCCGGTGATTCTGACAAGAAACCGGATCAGGACGAGGACACCAAGAGGGACAAAAACGGCAAAGACGGCAAGAATAGAAAAGACGACAAGGCCAAGGAACGCCAGCCCATGAAGGAGGCCTTGCGCATTGATCTTGATGGCATCGAAGACCGCGTCCTCGCCCTTCCCATGCCTCCCGGAGTGGTCTCCGATCTTGGCGCCGCCAAGGGCTACGTCTTTTACCTCGATTCTCCGGTCTCCGGACTTTCCGGCCCCATCCCCGGCGAAACATCGGCCATTCACGCTTTCGACATGAAGGAAGGCAAGGATCATGTCCTCCTTGAGGATGCCGACAATTTCACCGTTTCCTTCAACGGCGAAAAAATTCTGTACGCCTCCAAGAAGCGCAGCGGCGAGGAAGACGCTCCCGATCACACCTACGGCATCATTGAGGCCAAGCCCACCGCTCCCAAAAAAGCTGGCGAAGGCGCGCTCAATCTCACCGCCATGAAAATGGAAGTGGATCCTCGCGCCGAATGGACCCAAATTTTCAACGAATTTTACCGCCAGGAGCGCGATTACTTCTTCGAGAAATCAATGAACGGCGTGGATTGGACCGCTGAGCGCGACAAATACGCCGCGTTGCTGCCATACGTAGCCACTCGCTTCGATTTGAATTACGTTCTGGGCGAGATGGTCGGCGAGCTTTCCAATTCCCACACTTACGTTGGCGCGGGCGATTATCCCGACCTCAAGCCCGTCAATGTCGGAATGTTGGGTGTTGATTTTGAATTGGATTCCGCCAGCGGCCGTTACCGCATCAAAAAGATTTATCGCGGCAAGAATTGGGATAATGCCGTTCGCTCCCCGCTTACCGAGCCGGGCGTGGACGTCCGCGAAGGCGACTACCTTCTGGCGGTCAATGGCCGCTCGATCCAGTCCCCTGAAAATCCCTACTGGGCTTTCGTCAATACCGCCAATGACAATGTAGCTCTCACCGTGAACTCCACTCCCACCGAGGCGGGCGCGCGCCACGTCACCGTGAAAACCCTACAGACCGAATTTAATCTGCGCGAGCTGGATATGATCGAAACCAATCGCCGCAAGGTTGACCAGGCCACCAACGGCCGCGTCGGTTATATTTACCTTCCCGATATGGAAGACGTCGGCCTCAACGCCTTTGTCGAGCAGTTCTTCCCCCAGATCCGCAAGGAAGGCCTGATCATTGACGTTCGTTACAATGGCGGCGGCTTTGTGGATCAGCTTATCTTCGAGCGCTTGCGCCGCATTCTCGCCGGCATGGGCGCCGCCCGCAATTTCGAAAGCGGCACCACTCCCGATACCGTCTTCCACGGCCCCATGGCCGCGGTTACCAATGAATATGCCGCCTCCGATGGCGACATCTTTTCCTACTACTTCAAGTATTACCACCTTGGTCCGCTCATCGGCATGAGGACGTGGGGCGGCGTCCGCGGCATTCGCGGTTACATCCCTCTGATAGACGGCGGCTACCTCACTCGCCCCGAATTTGCCATGTATGGGCTCGACAGCGAGTGGGTGGTGGAAAATCATGGCGTCCAGCCCGATATCATCGTGGATAACACTCCCGACCAGGTACTGGCCGGCCACGACCCTCAGCTCGAACGGGCCATCAGCGAGGTGATGAAGCAGCTTCCGGCCCAGCCCCAGGGACTGCCCCCTCGCCCCCCTGATCTCCCCGCCTATCCCTCCGGCCCCGGCTTCTAGCTCGGGCTCCTTTCGGTTTATGTAGCGGCGGGCTTCACGCCCGCCATCTTGCCTTTGCTTGCTCTTGTAGGGCCGGGCTTCAGTCCCGGCCGCATTTGCTGCCGTGCAAGGACGCCCCGCGGTCCTTCGGTTTGCATAACAGCAGGCGCACAGCAGTAAAGCTATTGTTGCTGAGGTGGTTGGTTCTGTTGTGGTTGCTGTTGGTCCTGCTGTTGTTGGTCCTGCTGTTGTTGGTCCTGCTGTTGTTGGTCCTGCTGTTGTTGGTCCTGCTGCTGTTGGTCTTGCTGCTGTTGGTCTTGCTGCTGTTGATTCCGCGCCGCCGGGGGTGGAGGCGGAGGTGGTGGATAGGGTGGATACCCGTACGGCGGATATGGGTACGGCCCGTAGGGCCAATAGCGGACAAAGCGCGGGCGAGGATAATAACCGTAGGCGTAACCCGGGCCGACGCTAAAGCGCAGCCGCTTGGACTTGATGGAGCCGGTCCAAAAAGCCGCCGGTCCGCTGGCGTTGCTCGCGGAGGTCGCCACCGGCTGGGCCGTGGCTCCGCCGGTGAAGCGCGCTTCAATCGCGTAATAGCCCGGCTTCAGCTTGGTATCGAACTTGCCCGAAGGCGGGAACCAATAATCGTCGAGGTTTACCGAAAAAGAATACTTGCTGCCGGCGGCAATGCGAACAATCAAGGGAGTCGCGCCACTCGCGGCTTCCTTGGTTTCGCGAAGGGCCAGCGTGCGAGGGCGGTCCTCGTCGCTCAGCACCAGGGCGATCTTGTCGGGATACAGCATCCTCCCATTGCCCACCGAGGTGCCCAGGTTCACGTCCAAGTCGGTCTTGCCGGTGTTTTGCAACGCGACATTGAACCGGATGCCAGTCAATTGGCGGATTCGCGGAGAGACCGGATAGACCGCCATGCTAAGGCCGTTTTTCTGCTTGCCCCAGGGCACCCAACTTGAGTCCTGCGCGGATGCGGTGCCCGCCAGCACCAGTCCCGCCACCAGCACCAGCCAAATGGATTGGCGCGCCAGGGAATTGTGCCCCATGGGATTGGGGATGCTTTTTGTATTTTTTGTGATCGAATTCATGTCTATTTAAACACGTGGCCGCCGCCAATGTTGCGCCAGGGATCTTGCACAGGATGGCCTTTACCACCCGGCCCCGCCCACGCAGCCCGCCACACCCCTCAACACCAGG
>Ga0182024_10006011_pt1 | contig 26891 bp, 29 predicted proteins | sample P32metaG_FD_120480 | JGI IMG/M metagenome (GOLD analysis project Ga0182024, IMG submission 120480) | Permafrost microbial communities from Stordalen Mire, Sweden - P3-2 metaG (Illumina Assembly) | ecosystem: Environmental > Terrestrial > Soil > Wetlands > Permafrost | place: Sweden: Stordalen...
AAGCTTCTAGGGCGGGTTCGATTCCCGTCGCCCGCTTGAACGCACCACGGGGAGTGGCGCAGTCTGGTAGCGCACCCGGCTGGGGGCCGGGCGGTCGCAGGTTCAAATCCTGTCTCCCCGATACGAGAAATACCTGCAAAAGGCCATTTTATGGCGCTCGGTGCGCTTTTCAAGAATGCGCGACGGGGAACCAACGGGGAACAAACTTGCGATAAGACGCCCGCAGTGGATTTGGGCGGGAGCGAGAGCGGACGTGGCCAACGACGCGACGGCGGTTGCGCTACTGCTTTCACGCGAAAGCGACAACGAAACCAGCGGCTCCCCTCGTGACCCCTTTCGCGTGAGGCTGTCGCGTAAAGGGCGAGCGACGCGGGCGAAGTAGAGGGTTGCTGGCTGTCGCAGGCGAGAATCGCCGCCGCGGGGTGCTGTTCAGGCTGTGATCGTGGCTAGGTGGTGCCTGTGGAGTTTGGTGAGGTTGTGGGTCATCAGGATGAGTCGCCATTCGGTACGCACTGCGGATCTGCCTCGTCGTTGGAAGCGTTCGAACCGCCGGTTGTGTTTGGTGTGGCCGAACGCGCGATCATTATGAGCGCGAGCGACGCGAGGTCGAGCAGATCGACGAGGTGATCCGCTCACTCGATCAGCCACGCGTCGACGCCGGCATCTCAAAGACCGAGCTCGCGCGTCGCATCGGCCGCAACCCGTCGAGTATCCGGCGGCTGTTCACCGCGCAGACGGCGCGGCCCGAGCTGCCGCTGATCGTCTCGATCGCCGACGAACTCGGCGCGCGGGTCGAGATCACCGCCGGGCCGCCTGCGCGCCCAGCCCGCTCCCGAAAGCGCATCCCGGCTTAATCACAGGTCGCGCGCCGGGCGCGCAGGAGGGCCACCGCGTGCCGCCGTCAACGAGTGGATCGACGGCTACAACACGATCCGACCCCACCGCGGTCGCATGCTTGGCCTTGGTGTGGTCGTCACAGAGCCACAAGACCGGCCCGCTCCCATCGTGGCGAGGACAGCCTCACGAGCAGCCGTTCTTGCGACGAGACGCCTCCAACGATTCGTGTCAGCCCCGGCGCGGCCGTGTTGCGTGATCAGGTCGCGAGTCGATCCATCACACCCTGTCCCCAACCGTGTCGCTTCGGCCCGACTCGTACGTCCGTTGACGGCGACTGAGTCCCGGACCGCGCCGGCATCTCAGTATTGCGCTGGTTTGCAGGCACAACGCAGATTACTCATAATGTAGCCGCTGGGCATCACATCCACATATGGATGATAAAGGCTTGCGTTGCCTTCGGACTCCTGTTAGACAGCTCCGCACAGATGAACGCGATTACGGTTCACGCCCTCCGGTGGCTCCTCGCGATGCCGACTTTACGTCAATCGTCACTCGCCTCGGAGAGAGCCCGACCCGCACTGGCTTGGCAAGAGCGAGCGGCCCCAGGACACGCGCCGTGCGGTAGGAGAACCTCAAACCCCCTCGCCTTACATCAGGCGCCGTGACTCACACGCATCCGCACCTGACGGTCACGGCCACCGCCGACGAGCCGGATGCCGCCGCTGCCAGTCCAGTATTTATTCTATGTACTTCGCGCTCTGGCTCCACCCTGCTGAGGTACTTCCTAGATGCCCATCCCGAGCTGGGCTGCCCACCCGAGACGAACATCGGAGCTGTGTTCGAAGCGGTTCGCTTCTCTGTCACTGCAGTCTCTGGGGGCCCCGACGAGGAGCAGATCCGCGGCGCCGAGGAAATGGCGGCGGACATCTGTCGCTCCGTCGCCAGAGATGTCTTTACGCCTTATCTCGGGCGTCATTCGAAGAACCGGTGGTGCGATAAGTCGCTCGTAAGTGTTGACTCCGCCGAGGTGCTGCTGACCGTGTTTCCCTCAGCGCGGTTCGTGTGCCTCTACCGCGACTTTCGCGACGTCGTCGCCTCGACACTCGAAGCTTGCCCGTTTGGCGTGGCCGGCTACGCAGTTGACGGCTACATTCGCGACACGCCAGGGAACTCAGTCTGTGCGGTGGCGCGCTATTGGGTGGACAAGGTTGAAACGATGTGTGCGTTTGAACAGGCGCACCCGGACCAAACCTATCGGCTTCGGTACGAGGACTTCGTCTCGGCACCAGATGTAGAGTTTCAGCGGCTCTGTCATTTTATAGGCTGTTCTGAGCCGCCAGCGTCGCTGTCCCATGCGGATGTACTGCACCGGTCGGCCGCGTTCGGGCCGCAGGATTATAAGATACTGTATACGCACGAGGTATCGAGGGGGTCCGTCGGACGCGGGTGGGCGATTCCCACGCAGTTTTTGCCGGATATGCTTGTAGCGCGTATCGACGCTGTCAACGGGCAGCTGAAGTACGCCCCGGCCAGGGACGGTGTGGTGCATCGGGACCGCTTTGCGGACGACACGCCCCGGGCTCCTGGTGTAACGACGCTCCGGTATGACACCTCTGAGGAAGTCATGATCCGTCACGTCCGCCCGCGACTAGAGCTGTTGAACGGTGAGGCCGCGGCGAGTGCAAGAACCGCGCTGATCCGAATCGTCGACACGGACGTGCGCTGGCGACTTGATCTGGACGCTCGAAGCGTTTCGCGCGACGGTACCGACGCGGAGGGAATGATCCTGATCGACGAGGCAACGATTGTTGACTTGGCTAACGGGGACATCAACCCCGGTGTGGCTGCGCGCCATAACCGCTTCATAGTGGAGGGTCTCGGTCCCGATAGCAGCGCGCCGATGCTGCGCAGGCTTTCCGGCTTGGGTGACGTTGTCCTCGCGCTACTCGCTCAGGAACCGACCCCCCACTCAGACTGCGCACAAAGACCGGCGGCATAACAAAGGAGGGGAATCGTGGGTATTGGCGTTGTGCATGGCGGATTACTCGTGACGAACATCTGTAATACGGACCCCTATTGTAAGCAGTACTGCAACGCTTCGTGTAACTCCTGGGCGCTTGCGTATCCACACTTTCATCGGTGCGGCGGCGCATCAGATTGCGCCGCGCAGGCCTCCCTCAATCCGATTCCGCACGCGGTCTGTCCTGTGGTGTTCGTGACGGCCTGCGTCTACCCAAGCACGGCGTTCGGTGTCGGAGTGAAGTCGTGCGGGCCGGCTAAGAATCAAGACTTACACGTGTCGACATGCTCGGCGAGTACGTACCCCGAGGCCATCGCGTGCGCGAATACGACGTTCATGGCGTCGCTGTTGAACAAACCGCACGGGCATTCAACTAGGTGGTACGGCCACGCGAAGGTCAAGATCAGCTTCACGACGTAGGTGTTGTCACGCACGGTGGTGATTGGTGTCTGGCGTACACCGCGACCGTAGCGCAACAGCAGTCACTTGGCGCACAAAGAAAAGGGGTGACACGAGGTATGAGACCGCACGTATGGCGTGCCGCGCAAGCGCGGCAACATGTTAGTCGTGACCGGATGGGTGGCGCAGTAGGCCGGCGAGCCTTTTTGGGAGGGGCACTTGCGTCGGTGGGGGGCCTTGCCGGGGCGAGCGCGTCTGCTTGGGCAGCGGGAGCTCCTGGTGTTGATGGACCGCCCCTGACGACGCCGGACGGCCGTGTGATTCAAACCGGGCCGCGTCTTGCCGCCGATGGTTTGCCGTGGGCGAGTGTGACAGGCATCCTGGTCGGCCAGATTGATGGCATCCTTCTGCTTCGCCCCCTGAATGTTGGAGCCGGAGCGAGCCTCGCGCGGATAATGGTTGTGGCGGACACGACTGTATTTGCGCAGGAGCAGATACGGCAAGGCGACGCGTCACTGTGTACAAATGGCGACAATCTTTTCGTCACGACGGTATTTGATGGGCTCGGGCGTCGAATCGCTACCTCGGTTTATGCGAACATTCAGACGTATTGGGGCACGATCTCAGCGGTGGCCGGGAGCAGCGTCAAATGCGCGACGGCAAGCTACGGCGACGCGCCTAACAGTTCGGTTGACGTCACGTTGACCCCAGCCACGACGTTTGACCCGAGGCCACCGCAGGTCGGGGATTACGCCTACGTTATGGCGACCATGACTGCCCAGGGCGTGACTGGGCCTATTTGGGCGACGCAGGTGCTGGTTTCGTCATCATGGTGACTGCGCCCGAAGACCGGGTGGGCGCAGCGAGTTGCGAGACCCGAGGCTAAGCGATGGCCTTACTAAACGTCATAGCGAGCCTTCAGGCTCTTGTACTCGGTTGCCTCGTGGCCGTCGCGGGTGTGGTCAAGCTTACCTCGCGAGTCGATGTGCGACGGCTCGCCCTCGCTGCATTGGTCAGGCCACTCCGGCGCGGGGTGACATACGACCGGATCGCGCTGGTTTGGCGCAGTGTGGGCGTGGGCGAGCTCTTTGTTGGTGCCATATTGGTGAGCGGGGCGGATCCGCGCGTTAGCGGGATCGTGGCAGTCGCATTTGGAGCGATCGCGCTGGCTTATGTGGGGTCCGCTATGCGTTGGGCGCCCTGGGCGAGTTGCGGCTGCTTTGGTTCGGAGCGCCCGGTTGGGCTTCGTGCGGTCGGACGCTGCGTCGCCGTGCTCGGCACGGGCGTGTTGCTTCTTGCGTGGGGCGGCTCGCCGTGGCGTGCGGTGCACTTCGCCGGCTTAGTCGCTGCGGCGGCGCTGTGTGCGGAATGTGCCGTATGGATTTGGCTGTCTGAAGAGCGAGAAGGCGTTCTCCGATGGGGACGAGCGCGTTTTGGACGCCTGCGATGGCCGTTAGCGACTTCAAGTCAGCACGACGTAGCGGATCTCGTGGAATCATCCCCGTACTGGCAGGCCGTGACAAAGGCCGGCGTGGCAAAGGAGGTTGAAATCGCTGGAGGGTGGCGCGACCGGTCGTGGGCAGTGTGCAAATACGACGCGCGCTGGGCCGGGGAGCCTGCAACCATTTTCGGCGGAGTGGCTCGGCATAGTGCGCCACCCTATGTGCGGATCGTAGTACTGGCGGCTCGGGACGACGCCGTAGCGGGCGCCGAGCTCATCGCCTCGTGGGAAGCGGTGTTGGAGCTGGCGGGCGCGTGACGAAGGCGAGCGCTGGTTGACCATTAGAGTCGGGTTAGTCGGGATTGGTGTGGCGGTGTAAGGACAAGGTTTTCCGGGGTTGGCCGCGTGTCATTCGGGTAAGGGGCCATCGATTGGACGCCTTGCGGCGCCGGCAGCGCGACATCGCCGATAGTGGTGAGGGCCATCTTCTCGAAAGCGCCGAGCACCGTCCACACCAAATGGTCATCCTCGACCGAGTGATCCGCCAGCGACGGAGGCATCACTAGCACCCGCTCGAGATCACACGTGAGGAAGTTCTGGCTCATCACAGCAACCCCGCCGGACAGCACGGCCGAAACCCGACAGCTCGGGCGAAGACTCACCCGCGTTTCGGGAGTCGCCGGACAAGCATGCGTCAATTCCTAGCTGCGAGGTGCGGGTCGCGAGGTGTTCGGCGGTCATGTCCCACCTACTCGGATTCGAGGGCGGGGACCGAGCATGCGTACACGTCGGCAAACGTCGGACGCGGTTATGCGCTGCGGGCGGTTGGCGAGGTACCGCGCGAGCATCCGTGCGGGGAGGATCGTGACACCGTTGCGCCGGAGCTCGGTGCGTCCGGCCAGGTATGCGTGACTGAACACCAGCAGTGGCTCGACTGCGCGGTCGAGCATGCTGAGGCGGCGGATCCTGAGCCCTTGGTCCGCGCCATTCGACATGGATCCTCGGGGACCACAGTGAGCCTGGAGCTGACCGCCTTTGTCGCGGCGCTCCAGCGTGTCCGAGAAAATCGCTGGGCGGTTTCCGCAGTCGGGCGCGCCTCGGTCATGGGGTTCCCGGTTTACCTGGATGGGCGGCTCCATAGCACTTGTACGCGGCCGTTCGTGTGGATCTCGATGAGGCCGGTGAAGGTGCCGTTGCCGAATCCGCTTGTCGAGGCGAGGTAGACGTCGCCGTGGCGATCGACGGCAATGCCGTTTGGTTCCATCGAGGCGTTACGCCCATGTGGCAATAGCGACCCGTTGGTTCCGAGGTAGTGGGTTCCGTAGCCGAGGTTGATGATCGTGTGCAGGCCTCGGGGGGTGACGCGGACGACCTTGAAGTAGTCGATCGCCAGGATCGTGCCGTTCGTAGTGCTGGCGAGGCCTGCCTCGGCGTCGTAGGGATAGGCACCGGGAAACGCCTTGGTCGAGCCGTTTGGCTCGACGATCAGGAGCTCTTTGCCGTGCTGGCCTGAGTCGCACGCGACGTATAGGGCGCCACTCTTCGAGAAGGCAATCCCGCTCGGAGGAAGGCAGGACTGCTGCTTGAGGACAGAGTCGAACGAGGGGTTGACAAGGTGACCGCTGCGCGTCAGCTCGAGAACTGGCCCTGAGGAGCTTTCGCCGCAGGCTTGTCCACTGAGATAGAGATTGCCGTCGGGCCCGATCGCTCCGGAAGGCGTCTCGAGCGCTGCGCGCCCGACCGCGGTGGGGCTAGCGTCAATTCCGGCGCAGGCACCAACGAGGGTATTGATCTTGCCGTTGGGGGCGACCTTCCGAACTTCCGCGGTAAAGCCGGAGCGGATGGACTGAGTGTCTCTCCCGTCGAAGATGTAGAGGGCGCCGCGCGCCGCCAAAAGGCTCTGCGGAGCCTCGATCTCGGCATCCAGAGCGGATCCGCCGTCTCCCTCGACGCCCGCGACGCCGGTGCCGACTGCAACCCGGAACCTCCCGTTCGGCAGGCGCATCAGGATGTCGTGGCGCCCCGCGTCGCCGATGTACAGAGCGCCGTTGGAACCGATGGCGAGTGAGGATGGATCCTTCGGGACGACCTGCGCTTCCACCGGCCCAGCGGCCGCAGACGAGCCTTGGCCCTTGTGCGCGGCGAGCGAGCCACCGCTCGCGTGGACCACGAGATAGGCGAGTGCAGCGGCGATGCCACACGCTGGGAGCGCTACGAACGCGTGACGTTGTCGCCGCCGGCGCTCCAACATGCGAGCCTCGCGGAAAAGAGCTTCCAATGCCCCATCAACACGCCGCTGTGACGGCGGTTTGAGCACAACCGACATTGAAGCTACTATCGTTGTTCTCATGAACTCTGTCAAGGGCCCACGAGACGACGATCACCCCCGGATCGCGTTCGAAGCAGTCGACCGCGGCGACCCGACACCCCTGCACGAGCAGGTGGCCGCGGAGATCCGCCGCGCAATCAGCGACGGCGAAGCAGGCCCCGGCGACCGCATCCCCCAAGCCAGAGACCTCGCCGCCGTACTCGGCGTCAACAGCAACACCGTCCTGCGGGCCCTCAGGCTGCTACGCGGCGAAGGCCTGCTCGAAATGGGACGCGGCCGCGCAATCAGAGTCACCGGCAGCCCCGACCGCGACGCCATCATTACGAAGACCAAGGAACTCATCGAGCTCGCCCGCCATCACGGATACCAAAGCGACGAACTCGTCGCCATCATCCACCGACTCTCGTAGACAATCCGTCGCAAGCACGAGCACACGCGACGGATTGTCTCTGCATCCGCGTTGATCCGGCGAGTAGTCAAGGCGTGCACCGGTGAGCGCGTGACCCTTCCCCTGGACTCAACCGCGTGGGCGCTACCGAAACAGTGTCCCGAACTTCGCGATTCTGACGTGACCTGTGACCACTTGAGCGCGCCTCACGTCTCGTGAAAGAGCGCAGAAGCCCTGCAGTCAGGCAACTTCTAATCTGAGGGTCCCAGGTTCAAATCCTGGCGAACACGGACGGGTAGTCGGCGTCGGGCGTGCCAGCCGGGCGCGAGGTGGCTGCCCGTGCTTCCGCCTGCGCCGCATCCTCGCCGTCCCGACCACCACGCCCAGCCCGATCATCTCCATCAGCAGCCATCCCTCTCACACCGCCGCGCCCGCTATCCAATCAGCCGCCACGCCACCTATCCAGCCGCCATCTCAAGCGCAAAAGCCTTCTCAGACGCTCGCTTCGCTCGCGAGACGCTCGCTTCGCTCGCGTCACACAGTATCACCCAAGGTGACATTGTATACAATGTATACATGGGTCGAAGAGGGCGACAGCGCGCAGAGACCGAACGGCTGCAGGCTTCGGAGCCGCGCGACCGGATGGCCCGCGTGCAAGCAAGCGATGAGGTCTGGGCGGCCTTCCGCGCCCAGCTCGGCGTCACGCCGGTCAGCGTCGCGCTGGGCCGCTTGGTCGAGCGCGAGGTGGGGAGGACCGCTCGCGCGTCGGCGACTGACGGTGAGGGTGCCCGTCTCGCACTCGAGGATGCACGCGAGGTCGCCGGGGAACTCGCCGGCCTGATCGCACGGCTCGAACGTACCGAGCAGCACTCGGCGGCGGGCGGGGGCGCTCCCTCAGGTCGTGACTAGGGGTCGGGAAGTGGTCCGTCTTTGCGTGTGCGCTTCGGGGTCGTGAGCGGACGCGCTCAGGGTGCTCGCGTATCGTGCCTATGACAATGCGGGTTGACTGCTGATGGCTGACGACGACATCCTCACCGTGGCGGAGGTCGCCGCGCAGTTCCGGGTGACGCCGCAGACGGTTCGCTCTTGGATCGAGAGCGGGAAGCTCAAGGGTGGTCGCGTCGGAAAGGCGTACCGGATCTTGCGCGGCGATGTGTACGCGATGCTCGAGACCGCAGCGAGTGAACGCCGAACCGGTGAGCCAGAGGTGTGGGCCGAGCGCGACAGTTCGCTTGGACCGCCCGGCGGAGCAAGCGAGTTGTGGGCTGGCGGCGGGGGCGGTCCGGTCCTAACGCCGCCGCGCTGAGCGCTGCTCAGGCGCTGCGGCGCGCTTGACCCTCGGGGATGAGCAGTCCGCTGGTGCGGTCCTCGAGCGCGACCTCGACGGCCAGCGCACCGGCGGCATCGGCGAGCAGCTCGTGCGCGTTCGCTACCTCGATCAGGTCGGTGCCTCCGCCGGCACGGTTGAGCTCGGCGACCGCAGCATCGAACCGCTGCCACAACGCTTCGGGCCCGCGTCTCCCGCTGCCGGCCTGCAGCTCGTAGGGCGGCTTCTCAGTCGTCGCGTGTCGCGGCCACGAGTACCCGTGCTCCCCTGCCTCACGACAGACACGTGCTTCCTCGCGCGACACCGCGGCAAGCGCTGCAAGGCGCGCCGAGAACCCGGCGTCCGGCGGCGCGAGACGGTGCGCCTGAATCACCTCTCGCCACCGCGCCTGGGTCTTGGCGAATGCCCGCTCAACCAGATCGTCCCTCGCAGCCACGGCGCCGCATGATAGGGATAGACCGTTCCAAAGCGGTGTAACCAGAGACAATCCATTCTAACCACTGCTATTTCAGCCTATCTGGTACAGTGAGCGCCCTTTCGCCACCAGGAGCCCTGAGGTTCGTGCTCTCACCGTTCACAGAAGCACCACGACTGACCAGCGAGTCAGGCCACAGGCATGTACCGACGCGTCGAGCTTGACTCCGAAACCCAGCGTGGCGCAGGCGACGAGTTGCTGACCGCGGCGGAGGTCGCCGCGCTTCTACGGATGACTCCCGCGTGGGTCTACGAAGAGACCAGGCGCAACCTCATCCCGCACATGCGACTCGGCCGTTACTTTCGCTACCGCCGATCCGCGATCGAGTCATGGATGTCCGAAATCGAGACCGGCACCACGTCGAAGAAGTCGAAGCCGCCGACTGCCGCACGCCGACGCCATACGCAGGCATCGTTGTTCCCAAACAGCGTCGGCACTCAACTGGCGAGCAGGGTAAAGGCCGAGGCGCGGCGTATAACCCAGCCGTGAACAAACGCGGACGCGGCACCGGCCACCTCTACGAGAAATGGGGCTCCTACTACGGGCGCTGGCGAACGCTTGACGGACGCAACGTCAACCGCATCGTCGGACCGATCCGTACACCAGGGTCCAACGACGGTCTCACGCGCCCCCAGGCCGAACGAGCCTTCCGCCGCCTTCAGGACGCCGAGGAGCGCACGCCCCGCCCGGCGAGGGGAGTCGAGATCCCAACGGTCGACGAGGTCACCGACTCACTCCGCCAAAAGCTCACACTCCGCGGAGCTCGTCGCTCATACCTCGAGGGCTGCGAATCGATGCAGCGCATCCACATCTCACCGCGGTTCGGCGATACGCCGGTGAGCGATGTCACGACGGCGCGCATCGAAGCCCTCGCCACGGCGATGCTCGATGACGGCCGCGCGCCAAAGACGGTCCGCAACGTGCTGACGTTTCTGCACTCGGTATTCGAGGAGGCGCTCGATCGTGGCCTGATTCGCGAGAACCCCGTCCGCCGTGCGACGCGCCCAGGCCGCCGTCGAACCGGCGACGCTAAGGCCGACCTGCAGTTCCTCAGCATCGAGGAACTAGAGGCCGTACTCCGCGCCATCCCCAACGAGACCGTCACGCGCGCGCCGGCGCCGTCGCGTCGCGGCCGCTCAGGTTCCGCGCCACCGCCCCCACCAGATGTGCTCGGTCCGGTGCTGCGCGTCGTTGTCCTCACTGCGGCGATGACGGGCCTACGGCAGGGAGAGCTGCTCGGACTCCGCTGGCGCGACGTCGACTGGGGCGTGCAACGCATCCGCGTGCGCAACACGTTCGTTCGGGGCGAGCACTCCGGCCAGGGCAAGTCCGAACTGTCGACGCGCCGATCGGTGCCGATGACCGATCGCCTCGCGCGCGAGCTGGACGTCTGGTCGCAGCGGACGGTCTACCGCAGCGACGACGATCTCGTCTTCGCTCACCCGCAGACCGGTAACCCCCTGGACCGCAGCAAGGTGACGAAGCGCTTCAAGCAGGCCTGCCGCGACAGCGGGGTACGCGTGATCCGCTTCCACGACCTCCGCCACACATTCGCGACGCGCCTCGCGGCCTCCGGCCAGCCGATGCGAACGATCCAAGAGTTCCTCGGACACGCCGACTCGAAGACAACCCAGATCTACGCCCACTACGCGCCATCCGAACGCGAGGTCGAGATGGTCAACAAGGCGTTCGCCCCAGACGCCGCGAACGTGGAGGAGACGGACGTTGGGCCGACGAGGCTCGACGATCGGCCGGTGCCGAATGGATCATAAAGTTCGATGTCTGCGACACAAGACGCTATAGTGATCGAGATATGGAACATTATCCCGAACTTGCCGCGAGCCCGACGGATCCCCGTCAGCCGTCAGGTGTCGCGCCTGCGCCCGTGCGGCGTGCGCTGCGCGAACTCGGAGCCAACGTCGTCGGGTGGCGTCGGCTTCGCGGGCTGACCCAGGCCCAGGTGGCCGACAGGGCGGGTGTATCTCGCGGAACGGTGATCCGCCTGGAGCGTGGTGATGGGGGCGTGAGCATCGAGACGCTCATACGGGTTCTACGTGCTCTCGGGGTGCTCGGTGAGCTCTCGCCGGCACTCGACCCCTATCGGACTGATGTCGGACGGCTCAGAGCAGATGGGCAGCTTCCCCTGCGCGTCCGTCCACGATCGCTGACCTGACGCAATGGCCGATTCTCACGTTGAGGTCGTGGTCCAGCTCGGCGGCGAGGACGTGCTCGCTGGCCAGCTCTGGTCTCATCGTCGACGCCAGGAGTCCGCCACCTTCGCATACGCGGCCGAGTTCTTGGCGCACCCGAACGCATATGCACTCGATCCAGTGCTCCCATTCACGTCGGGGCAGCAGCAGACACCAGCCGGGCAGGCAATTTTCGGAGCCTTCTCTGACTGCGCCCCGGACCGATGGGGACGCAGACTCGTGGAGCGAGCAGACAGACAGCGTGTCCGAGACCACGGCGGCACACAGCGGAGCTTCGGCGAGATGGACTACCTGCTTGGTGTGCGGGATGACCTGCGCCAAGGAGCGTTGCGGTTTCGCGATCCGCTCTCGGGCACTTACCTAGCGGACGAGCGGTCCGGTATCCCGCATCTCCTCGACCTCCCAGTGTTGCTCAATGCGGCGGATCGGCTGGAGCGTGATAAGGCGAACGAGGAGGAGCTCCAAATGCTGTTGCGCGGCGGTAGCTCTCTCGGTGGTGCAAGGCCGAAAGCCCATGTCATTTGCGAAGACGGTCGAGTCGCAATAGCCAAGTTTCCCAGTCCGCGCAACGACGACTGGGATGTCATGCGCTGGGAGGCCGTGGCCCTCGAGCTCGCGCGTGACGCCGGCGTCATGGTTCCAGACTGGACGGTGCACGCTATCGACGACAAAGCAGTATTAATCGTCGACCGCTTCGATCGCACCCACGGTCGGCGCATCGGCTACGTCAGCGCGATGACGATGCTTGAAACAAGCGATCGCGAACAAGGGAGCTACCTTGACATCGCCTCGGTCATTGAGAGTCAGTCGCCGAACGCCACGAGTGATCTGTCACAACTTTGGCGTCGAGTCGCATTCTCAATCCTGATCAGCAACACCGACGACCACCTTCGTAACCACGGGTTCCTCAGAACGAGCACGGCCGGATGGTCACTGTCCCCCGCGTTTGACCTCAACCCCGATCCAGGTCCGGCGGAGAAGCATCTGCGCACGGCGATCGACTACGAGACAACGAGCGCTCGGATTGACGTTCTCATGGACGTTGCTGAGTTCTTCCGACTGACGACGGCTGAAGCCAGCGGCATCGTCAGCGAGGTCGTCAACGTCACAAGCGGGTGGCGTGCTGCAGCAAAGCGGAATGGCCTAGATCGCAGAGCCATTGACGACATGGCCCGTGCCTTCGAGCATGACCAACTCGCCGCCGCGCGCGAATTGGCGAGTTCGACGACGCGTCGCTGACCGCGTGTGGGCGGCTCCGCGCACTGCCGCGCCTCGCGGGGGAGAGATCGTCACTCATGCGCCGACGGCGGATCCTCCTACGATCTGGAGCGACGAGCCTGGGCAACAGCACCGAGATGGCCACACCTGCGACGTCGCCGACGGGGAACGAAACGGGGAACGAACTGAGGAAAACTGAGCCGCACTCAGACGCAAGAGACCCAGTAAATACGGGCCTCATCAACCAGGGGATACCCCATCCCTCGGGCTGGGGGCCGGGCGGTCGCAGGTTCAAATCCTGTCTCCCCGACTACGGTGCGGCTCCTGCAGGGGGCCGCACGATACGAGAAAAGGCCCGTTAACGCGGACCTTTTCTGTTGAAGCCCGCCTGGCCGCGCGCCCCCTTGACTGGACATCATACGTATGCTTAGATGTCCTTGAGCGCAATGTGGCACGTGTGGCGTGTCTGTCGACACTTACGCTGCCAACCACACATCTCCCTCGTTTCCCTCTGTATGACTGCGTGTGGCCGGCCCTTCGTGGTCGGCCACACGCCGTTCCGGGGTCCCGCGTGGCGCACGCGTCGAGGTGGCGGGGCCGTCGTACCGTCGCGCTCCGTTCCAGCGCTGCGCTCCACGACGTGCTGCGGCGCTGGATCCCGTCGCCGCGCGAGAGCGGCGTTTCGCGGCGCTTCCCGCCGGTTGCGGCACCCGGGCGAGTGGTGTCCATCCGCTGGCGTTCACAGCGGTCCGTGCGCACCCTTGGGCTGCGCAGGTACGCGTCCGCGCGCCCACCACCCGAGTGTAGGATTCATCAGATGTATGGTGTCAGTCTGGCTGGACGGCTCGCGCCGGCAGGTCCTGAGTGATTAGCCGCGCAGGCCTTTCGGCGGCTGCGTCCCGCCGAAGGGCACGGGCGATGCCTGTTGGTCCGCGCCGGCGGTCACCCGCTGGCTATCTGTTTGTCGGCGGCTACGCGGTGTTGCTGGTGCTGGTCGGTATCTGGCCGGCGGGGTACGCGCTGAATCTTGCGTTGACGTCGTTTGACGGCGCGTTCAACGGTTTTGCAAACTTCGTTGGCACCTGGGACCAGGGTTTCCTGATTCCGGCGTTTGAGCACGTCGGGGAGTTCATGTTGGTCTGGTTGACGGCGCTGGTCGTGATCGTGATCGGTTTGTCGCTGGTGATGCACACGCTTGCTCGGCGGGTCAGCGCGCCCCTTCGCTTTCTGTTCTACATGCCGGCGGCGTTCGCTGGCTCGGCGAGCGTGCTGGTCTGGCTGTTCATGTTGCAGCCGGGGTTGAGCCCGTGGGATTTCGTGCTCCATGCGCTGGGCTACACCTCACTCGGCGATTCGCTGAGCTCCGGCAAACTGCCGATCGTTTACGCGATGATCGCGTTCTGGACCGGGGCGGGTGGCTGGATCCTCGTGATCCACGGCGCTCTGACGAACGTTCCCGAGGAGGTGTTGGAGGCCGCGTCGCTCGATGGTGCGGGCCCTTTGCAGACCGCGCTGCGGATCAAGCTGCCGCTCATCAAGAAGTGGGTTGTCTACATGCTGATCGTCGCGTTTGCCGGCGGGACCCAGCTGTTCGCCGAGCCGCAACTGATCAGCGAGGCGAGCCAGAAGCTCGTCGATCCGGTGTGGTCTCCGAACACGCTCGCGACGTTCCTCGCGTTCCAGTACGACAACTTCAACTATGCCGCCGCGATCGCCATCGATCTGCTCGTCGTCGCCCTGGTCTGTGCCGGGCTTCTCGTGTCGCGGACAGGGCTCTTCACGGCGGACTAGTAGATGCGACCGGTCACCATCTCGGTCAAGGTCGACGTGTCGATCACGCCGCGTCCGTGGTCGCCGCGGCGGCTGTTGACGTGGGGTGCCCGGCGGCTGGTCGTGTGGGGCGTGTTGGGCGTTGCCGCGGTCTTCTTCGTTGTGCCGATCGTCTGGCTGTTGCTCGAGTCGACGACGACTGGGGGGCTCGGCGCCCCGTTGGGGTTCGGCTCGCTAAGTCAGCTCGCCGTGAATTGGCAGGTGCTGTTTTCCGGCTCTCTCGGCCCGACCCTGACATGGCTTGCCAATTCGACGCTCTATTCCGGCTCGGGAGTGCTGATCGCCGTGGCCGTCGGGATACCGGCCGGCTACGGGCTCGCGACATTCGACTTCATCGGCCGGCGTCCGCTGTTGTTCGCGACGATGATCGCGATGCTGATCCCGAGCAACGCGCTAGTGCTGCCGCTGGTGCTCGAGGCCCACTCGCTGCACGTGCTCAGTAGCCCGCTGGCCGTGATCCTGCCCTACGGCCTTTTCCCCTTCGGCGTCTACATCGCCTACGTCTACTTCAACACGCCCCGCGTCCACGGGCTTCTGGCCGCCGCGCGTGCCGACGGCTGCAGCGAGTGGCAGGCCTTCAAACACATCGCGCTACCCCTTGCGAGGCCCGTCACCGGGCTCGTAGTGGTCCTCGACTTCATCGCGAGCTGGACGAATTACTTCCTGCCCTGGGCGATGTACTCGCTATTCGACGTGCCCGGCCGCTTCCCCGTGACGCTCGGCATCGCACAGCAGCTGATGGCGGGACCGACCTACGGCGGGTACCTGCTCCGCGACCTCCAACTCCAGACCGCGTCGTCCCCCTCGGCGGAGGCGCTGCTGATCCTCGTCAGCTGCGCACCCGTGATCATCGTCCTCGCCATCGCGCAACGCTGGATCGTCTCCGGCCGACTCCAAGGCGTATTCGTCTAGGACGTCTTCCCTCCAGCCGGATCTCAGAGCCGGCCGGGGCGGCGCGTCCTCCGGCGCCGCTCGCGGTGGTTCGTTAGCGTTGGACGCGCGCGCTCGAGAGCGTCGCGATGCTCGAGCGGAGCGACCTGATTCTCGAGCTGCCCGTGGTGTGGCCCCGTCATTTCGACGATGTCGTGAGCCTGGCCGCGCGGTTTCCGCGCCTGCGCATCGTCATCGACCACCTCGGGAAGCCGCCGATCGGCAGTCCGGACATGAGCGGATGGGCGGACGCGCTCGAAACCGCCGCCGCGTTCCCGAATGTGTACGCGAAGGTGTCCGGACTCAACATTGCGCTGAGCAAGCCCGATTGGCGGGTCTCCGATCTGCGCCCGTCCGTCGAGACGGCGCTCGCATGCTTCGGTGTGGACCGCCTGATGTGCGGGAGCGACTGGCCTTACTCGCTGCTGAACGGGGAGTTCGACCGCGTATGGGGCCTGACTTCCCAGACCCTCATCGACGCCGCTCCCGAAGCCGCCGACCGCCTGCTCGGCGTCAACGCCGCTCACATCTACCGGTTCACCGACCCGCTCTGCACGTCATGAGCCGCCCGGCGAGCACGGCGGCACGTCTCCGTATCACCGATCAGCCAGGTCGGGCAACGCCTACTTTGTCCGCGCCTTGCGCTCTATCCACGACTGCATGATGTGGTCTTGCATCGCGGTGCCGGCCCCTTCCGCGTCGCGCGCTCGTAGCCGTTCGTAGATCGCGACGTGACCGCGGTGAGACGTCACAAGGTGTTCGCGCGTCGTGGTTGCTCCGTGGTAACGCGTGCTCGCGCGCGCGTACTGGTGGATTGATCGAATGATCGACCGGCCGAGCTGATTGCCGGAGCCGATGAGAATCATGTCGTGGAATTCGCCGTCGGCGTCTAGATACTCCTCGGTGCTGTCGAGCATGCGCTCGAGCCTTGCCAGCGCGTCGCCCAGCGCCTCGAGCTGGGTGTCGGTCATCCGCTCGGCGGCGTCGCGCGTCATCTGGCGCTCCAACGCGACGCGGACGTCGATGAGGTCGTCGAGGATGCGCAGCGTCTCGTCATGGCGAATTGCCGCCTCGAGGACGAGGGGATCGAGAAGGTTCCATCGCTCGGGCGGCTCGACAGTTGTCCCCTGCCCTTGTTTGACGCGCACGAGCCCCTTTTCCTCGAGCACCTTGAACGACTCCCGGATAACGGTGCGGCTGACGCCAAACGCCTGACAGAGCGCGATCTCAGTCGGAAGCGTCGTGCCCGGCGCTAGCTCACCGCTTGCGATCTTGTCCGCCAACGTGGCCAGCACAACAGCGCCGAGACGGGCGGGCCGGGGCGGCATTGACGTGGCGATAACTGCTTCGAGGCTAGTAGTCATTGATGTCGGTCCTCGATGGCTAGACATCCTACGAGACTTGTACGACGACCCCGGGGTGCCGCGGAACGAATTGCGCTCGCAATCCTGACCGGCCGTCCCCACGTGCGCCCCGGGGGCCCGCCCCTGAACGCGCCGCGGTCGTGTCGTGCCGCTCTTCACGGTTGGCGGTTGTAACCTCGATTTGGATATGACATCATACGCCTGTCGTCGTAGCCACCGCCGTTCTGGCGGCGGCGGTTTGGCAACGGTCTGCCCTGGGGAGGGTTCGTGCGTATCACCGACATCGATTGCTTCGACGTGTTCGCGCCCGCGGCTGATCCGCAGTTCGAATGGCGCGACGGCCTCCGCGGAGGCCCGGTGGCCGGACGCGTCGCGGTCTTGCGCCTGCGTACCGACGAGGGCGTCGATGGCGTAGCGCTGGTTCCCCGCCGGGGCAGCGCCGTCGTCGTGGCCGACGCGGTGGAGCGGATCTTGCGCGACGAACTGATCGGGGCGGATCCGCTGCAGCGCGAGTGGCTGTGGCATCGCATCTGGGAACTCGACCGCACCGAGGAGTTGTCGCTCGATCTTTTGGCGGTCGTGGACACGGCGTTGTGGGATCTCGCCGGCCGCTTCTACGGTGCTCCGGTCTGGGAGCTACTCGGCGGGTTCCGCCGCGAGATCCCGGCTTACGCCTCGACTTCGACGTTCGACACGCTGGAGACCTATCTCGAGGTCGCAACGCAGTGCCTCGAGCTCGGCTACCCCGCGCTCAAGCTCCACGCTTGGGGTGACGCGCGACGCGACGCCAAGCTCTGCACCGCGGTCCGCGAGCACGTGGGCGATGACGTGCCGCTGATGTACGACGGCTCGGCCGCGTTCGATCTCGCCGACGCCGTCTACGTCGGCGACGCGCTGTCCGACTCCGGGTACCTCTGGTACGAGGAGCCGATTCGCGAGTTCAGCATCACAGCCTACAAGTGGCTGGCGGAGCGCGTTCGCGTGCCGTTGAACGTTGCCGAGACCTCCGACGGCGCACACATGAACACGGCTGATTTCATCGCAAGCGGCTGCGCAACCTATGTGCGCGTCAGCCGTGAGCTCAAGGGCGGGTTCACCGGCGCGATGCGGATCGCACACCTCGCCGATTCGTTCCGGCTTCGCGCGGAGCCGCACGGCCCGACGATCTACTCACGACACCTGTGCATGGCGATCCCTAACTGCACGTATTACGAGTCGCTTGTAACGACGAACCCGGTGAAGCGCGAGGCCGGCATCAGCCGAAGCGGAATGGTCGCCGCACCGGCGGGCCCGGGGGTAGGCCTTCAGCCCGGGTTCGAGTACCCAGCCGAGCTCGAGCAGTACGTCGTCGACCTCGACGGCGTGCGGCTCTCAGGGCCCGACAAGGCGCGTGCAACGTGATCGCGCTTCCTAGGGGCGTCGCGCGAAGGCATCTCCGTCTTGTCGCGTGACGCACCGCACAGGACTTACCGAATGACTCACCGTATAGCGATAATCAGAGAGGAAAGGTGCAACACCTTATGAGTTCATCTATCAGGATGAAGCTCCGGAGAAGCCGCCAGCGCGGGCTTCGTACGGCGCTCATCACATGCTCCATGCTCGGTGTCGCCGGCGGGCTGTTCGCCGTCGAGGGCGCCACCAGCGCCGCCGCCAAGGCTTCTTCGAAGCCGCTCATCGTCTGGATCGACACGTCTCGCGTCGCCTACGAGAAGGCCTATATGGCGGCCAACCCCCACGCCAACATCAAGTGGGTCATCTACAACGGCAACGCGAACGGCACCGGCGTGCTGCAGTCGAAGTTCGCGCTGTGGAATCGCACCGGCTGGCCGTCGAACGCGCCGGACGTGATGTTCGACACGCAGAACTACGACGCGGTCCAGCTGGGTACGGCGCCGTACAACGATCTGCTCAACCTCAAGAGTGACGTTCCGAAGAAGGTTCTCAACGGTTTCGCGAAGGGCAGTCTGGCAGCCTGTACAACGCCGAGCGGCCAGATCGTCTGTCTGCGCAATGACAGCGCTGCGGCCGTGCTCTGGGTCAACCCAGGTCTTTACAAGCAGTTCTTCGGCACTGCAGCCGTTCCGACCACCTGGGCAGGGATCCTCGCGGACGGTCAGGCGCTCAACACCGCTCACGCGGGTTATCTCGTCGGGGATATCGGCGACGCCTTCGACGAGGATTACTACCTGTGGGGCAATGAGTGCCCGCTGGACCAGGTGACTGGGAAGGGGAAGATCGAGATCAACCCGAGCTCGAGCAACTGCACCGGGATCGCGAACGCGATCGATTCGTCGGGCGACATGGGCAAGTCCCTCAGCCAGACGAGTGTCTTCGCTTCGAGCTTCAACCCCAACAAGGTCGTGATGATGGTTGGGCCGCTTTGGTACGGAACCGCCGTGTTCCAGACCGGCGCGACGGGCGGCGTGCCGACCGGCACGATGACGGCATACCCGCCGCCGGCCGCGGTCAACGGCGCGCACGCGACCGGCGCCCTGGGTGGCGGTCTGTGGCTCGTGTCGAAGCATGCTCCGAATCAGAAGGCCGCCGCGGCGTTCGCGCAGTTCATGGCGACGAGCCCGAAGATTCAGAAGGTGGGCGTCGACGCCGGCCTGCCGCAGTACGTGCCGGATGAGGCCAGCTACCTCTCGTCGCTCGGCTCAGTCTTCGGCGATCCGAGCACGACCGAGGCCTCCTGGAAGACGGCCGCCTCCGAGGTGTGGACCGGCTGGAGTCCCGTGCCGTGGAGCACGGACGCGGTCTGGGGATCGACGGCTCTAGCGAACCTGACCGCGAACCCGCCGGCGTCGTTCGCGTCGCAGCTCCTGCCGTACGCTGAGGGGTTGGCCAACCAGGCTCGTCTGGCTGGATTCACGGTCAAGAGCCCGGTTTCCGCCGTCGCCAACGGGTCGTAACGGTCATTAGGCAGTAACCCAATCAGTAGTCAGTAACGCAAATGACGAATCCTTCGGCCACGGTTGTCCCCGACGAACGCGTAAGCGCCCGTCGGGGGCGCCGGGCCGCAGGGCGTCGCAACGACGGACCGGCCGGCGGCTCGCGTACGGCGGGCTACTTTTTCGTCGCCCTCTACGTGGTGCTGCTCCTCGCGCTCGGCATCGCCCCAACGGTCTACGCGATCGCGCTGGCGCTCAGCGCGCCCGGAGGCCTCGGTTTCGCGCACTTCGTCAACACGTTCAACCTCTTCGAATTCGCGCCGGCGTTTGAACACATCTTCGAGTTCGAGGGGATCTGGCTGGCCAGTCAAACCATTTTCGTCGTGATCCTGGCGCTGATTGTGCACACCTTGACGCGTCGGGTCAGTACCGCGTTTCGATTCGTCTTCTATCTCCCCGGAGCTATGGCAGGCGCGGCGAGCGTGGTCGTGTGGCTGTTCATGTTCGACCCGAACACGAGTCCGTGGGCGTTCATATTGCATGCGTTCCACTATCAGCTTCTCGCGAACACGGCCGCACCGGGCAACCTTCCGGTCCTGTTCGCGATCATGGCTTTCTTCACCGGTGCCGGGGGATGGATCGTCATCATGTACGGCGCGCTGAACAACATTCCGCAGGAGCTGATCGAGGCGGCGGAGATCGATGGCTCGGGCGCGATTCAGACCGCCCTGAAAATCAAGCTTCCCCTGATCCGCAAGTGGATCGTGTACATGCTCGTTCTCTCGTTCGCTGCCGGGTCGCAGCTGTTCGTCGAGCCGCAGATCCTGGGCGTCGCGACCGTCGGCGAGGTTTCACCCCAGTGGTCGCCGAATCAGCTGGCATACAACCTGGCTTTCCAGTACGACAGATTCAACGACGCCGCCGCGATCTCGGTCGACCTTCTCGTGATCGGGCTGCTCGTTGCGGTGCTCCTCGTCTGGCGCGGGAAGCTGTTCGAGGTCGAGTGATGCTCGCGCGACGCTACGCCCTCCGCCTCATCGCAATGATCGTCCTGCTGGCGTTCGCGGCCTTCTTCGTCGTTCCGATGATCTGGCTGCTCCTCGCGCCGACGAAAACGGATTACCAGATCGTGCACGAGTCTCCGTTCGCGTTCGGCAGCCTCAGCCAGTTTGGCCACACGTTCCACAAGGTCATCACCTATCAGGGCGACCTGATGGTGACTTGGCTGAAGAACTCCGCGATCTACGCGTTCGGCGGTACGGCGCTGGCTCTGCTGGCAGCGATTCCGGCGGGCTATGGTCTCGCGCTGACGCAGTTCATCGGCCGCCGCGCTCTGCTCGGCATCACGCTCGTCGTCATGATCATGCCGGCCACCGCGCTCGTCCTCCCCCTGTTTCTCGAGGCGAGCGCCGTCCACCTGATCGGCACGGTCTGGTCGGTGATCCTGCCGTTCGCGTTCTTCCCGTTCGGCGTCTATCTCGCCTACATCTACTTCTCGTCAAGCATCCCGAGGGATCTGCTCTCGGCGGCGCGGATCGACGGAGCCGGCGAATGGGGCGTGTTCCGACACGTCGCCTTGCCGCTCGCGCGCCCGATCGTCGCGCTCGTCGCTTTCTTCGCGTTCGTGGCGGACTGGAACAACTACTACCTGCCGTTCGTGATGACCTACGACAACTCGCAGTACCCGGTGACGGTTGGTCTGCAGATCCTGATCTCCTCCTCCCAGGTATTCACCCCCACAGCTTCGGGAAGTGCCTCCGTAGAGATCTTCCGGCCCGACCTCGCGATGGCCACGCTGATTTCAATCCTTCCGATACTGATCATTTTCATGTTCGCGCAGCGCACCCTCGTCAAGGGAATGCTCGCGGGCGCGACGAAGGGGTAGCGGTGGCGATGCCTGCTCAGCGCAGTCCGGTGACGCGACTCGGATCGGTGATCCGTCTCGCGCCCGGCGCGGAGAAGGAGTACCGCCGCCTCCACGCCGCAGTGTGGCCCGGGGTTCTCGCCCGCTTGGGCGAGGCGCACGTAACGAATTACACGATTTTCCACCACGGCGACATGCTGTTCGCCTACATGGAGTATCTCGGCGACGACCTCGAGAGTGACATGGCCCGCGTCGACGCCGATCCTGAGACCCAGCGCTGGCTCGCGCTCACGGATCCACTCCAGAGCCGGCTCCAGACGGCCGCCGACGGCGACCGGTGGTGGGCCACGATGGAGGAGATATTCCATTACGCCGGTGTGTGTTCGGAGGACACAGCAGCACCGGTCTGAGAGCCGGGGCACCGGCTGTTGTCGCGATGACGAGTCCGGTGCCTGGAATCGCGCGAGTGCCTCTCGGCCGCTCCGGCGTCACGGTCAGCCGTCTCGCCCTCGGCGGTGGTCCTCTTGCGGGCCTGTTCGCGCCGGTTGACGATCGCGTCGCAGCGGGGACGCTCGAGGCCGCCTGGGACTCGGGGGTGCGTGCCTTCGACACGGCGCCGCATTACGGGCGCCGGCCTCTCGGAAGAGCGCCTCGGCGCGTTTCTACGCGACAAGGTCCGCTCAGCTTGCGTCGTTTGCACGAAGGTCGGTCGCCTCCTCGTGCCGACGGACGACGATGTCGAAGGCGTCGCGAGATTCTTTGGTGCCTCGCGCCGATCGCGTGTCTGGGACTTCAGCCGCGACGGTGTCCGCCGCTCGCTCGAGCAGAGCTGCGAGCGGATGGGGCTGGACCGCGTCGACGTGCCCTGATCCACGACCCGGATGACCACTGGGACGTCGCGATCAACGAGGCGTGCCCCGCTCTCGAGGAACTACGCAGCGAGGGGGTGGTCTCGGCCATCGGCGTCGGCATGAACCAAACGGCGATGATCGAGCGTTTCGTGGCCGAGACCGACATCGACTGCGTCCTGATCGCCGGCCACTACTCGCTGCTCGATTCGTCCGCCGCCGAGAGCCTGTTCCCGGCATGCGTTGCGGCCGGCGTAGCGGTGCTGGCGGCGGGGGTCTATCAGAGTGGAATCCTCGCCAATCCGCGGCCCGGAGCCATGTTTAACTACGGGGCGCCTTCGGCCGAGATCAGTGCTCGCGTGAGCGAGATCGCGCGAGTCTGCCGCCCGCGCCGTGCCGCTCCCGGCCGCCGCGCTCCACTATGTCGTCGCGAACCCGGCGGTCACGGCGGTTGTCGTCGGCGCGCGCTCAGCGCGCGAAGCCGGCGAGAACGCGAGACATCTCAACACCGTCGTGCTACCCGAACTGTTCGACGAGCTCGCCACGCTCGGCCTCGTCGCGCCGCCGTTCGAAGAGCTCCAGATTGACCTCCGTGTCGCACGTGATCGCGTCGCCGAGAGCGGGCGAGTCACCGATCCCAAGATCGAGCGAGTCGTGGTCACGCGAGGCTGTGGGAACCGAGGGCTGCGGGAACCGAGGGCGACACTGCGACTGCTGCCGAGGGGTCGCGATCCGGCTCCGCCGCGTCATGCAAAATCAGCTTTCCGTGATTCGTGCACCGGTTTGGGCGTCGAAGAGCAGCATGGTGCCTTCCTTGACGTGCAGTTGGATCTTGTCGCCGCTCTTCGGGGCGTCGTTGGGATCGACGCGCATGATGATGTCGGGGGCCTTGGTGACGGCGGCGTCCGCGTTCTCGGCGAGCTGCGAGTACACGTATGCCTCCGCGCCCAGCTCCTCGATGAGGCCGACGATGACGGGGATGCCAGCACCGTTGCCGTGCAGTTGGAGTGCTTCGGGTCGCAGGCCAGCTGTGATCCTCCCGCTGCCGACCTTGCTCTTGAGGGCGCTCGGGATCGGAATGACCGTCGTGCCGATCGCCACGCCGTCGTCGCCGATGGTTCCGTCGATCAGGTTCATCGCCGGCGAGCCGATGAAGCCGGCGACGAAGGAGTTGACCGGCGAGTCGTACAGCACGCGGGGAACGTCGACCTGCTGGAGCAGACCGTCTTGCATAACTGCGACGCGGTCGCCCATCGTCATCGCTTCGACCTGGTCGTGAGTGACGTAGACGGTCGTGACCCCGAGCCGGCGCTGGAGCGCCGCTATCTGGGAGCGAGTCGCGACGCGGAGCTTCGCATCGAGGTTGGAGAGGGGCTCGTCCATCAGGAACACACGAGGCTGGCGGACGATCGCGCGTCCCATCGCAACCCGCTGGCGCTGTCCGCCGGAGAGCTGGCCGGGCTTGCGGGTCAGGTAGTCCTCGAGATCGAGGATCTTCGCGGCCTCTGTGACGCGCGCCTTGATCTCCGCCTTCTTCAGCTTGGCGATCTTCAGCGCGAAGCCCATGTTCTCCGCGACGTTCATGTGCGGATAGAGCGCGTAGTTCTGGAAGACCATCGCGATGTCGCGGCTCCGCGGCGGCAGATCAACGACGTTCTTCTCGTCGATCAGAATCTCGCCTTCGTCGACCGCCTCGAGGCCCGCGAGCATCCGCAGACTCGTCGTCTTGCCGCAACCCGACGGCCCGACGAGCACGAGAAACTCGCCGTCATCGATCTGCAGACTCAGCCGGTTGACAGCCTTGCGATCGGTCTTCGGATAGCTCCGAGATGCGTCCTTGAACGTCACAGTAGCCATGCAAGTCCTTTTCTCGCGATCGGCGCGGTCGGCGCACGCTTGCATACGTGTGCCTGCAAACAGGCAGACGTATGATGACATGTGACTCTAGCCGATTTTTGAGCTGTCGCGCCTCTTCTTGGTCAGACTTGCTGGATGAATGGTCCCGAGGAGCAGGTCCTCGCTGGCGGCAATGTCGGTGAGGGCGTTGTCAGGGTTGGATCGACGGTGCGCAAGCCAGTGACTGCTGCGACTCCGGCGGTTGAGGCGCTGCTCGAATACCTGGAGTCTGTCGGCTTCTCTGACGGGTTAGCTCTCGCCATCACGCATGATCCAGCCGGGCGAGTCGAGCCGGATTGTCTTGTCGCCGACCAGCTCGCGGAGCGTCTCCTCGAGCGAGTAGAGCGATGCGGTTCCCACTTGCTGTTCCCTCTGGCCGCTCACAGTTCGATCGTAGCGAGGCGGGGCAAGACCGCTTGACACCCCGCCTGTAGGACGCTCTCCGCCGCACGGTGCCGCGAGGAGGTACCTGCCTTAGCGGGCCAACCGGCCTGCCAACGACGAGACGGCGGAGGAGTTTGCGCGGGAAGGACCCCGCGCAGCTGCGCCTCTTTGCGAGAGCGGTGTCGTGGACGCGCCCGGCCCGCGCTTGCAGCTCGCTCATTGGGAGCGCTTGGGTCAAGACGGGCCGCGTGATCGCATTTTGTGGGAGCGATCACGAGGCAAGAGCTGTCCGCGCGAGGTTCTGGTGCGGGGCTAGTCGATCGGGCGCGTCGCGTGGTTCGGGTAGTTTCGGGGACCGTGAAGGCCGCCGCCGTCCTCTACGTCAGAGACATCGATCGCGTGTCGGCCTTTTACGAGCGTTGCCTCGGATTCGTTGTTGCCGATGCCGCTGACAGCTATCGCGTTCTCGAATCGGAGACTTGGACGTTGTCGCTTGTGGCCGTTGCGGATGAGGTGGCGGCGACGATCGACATCGCGGTGCCTCCGCGCCGGCGCGAGGATGTGCCGGTCAACCTTGCGTTTGCGGTTCCGAGCATCGAAGACTTCCGGCATGTCGCGGCCAGTCTGGGCGGTGGGGTCGACCGGGAGGACGACGAGTGGGACTTCCGGGGCTGCCGGCATTGCGACGGCGTGGACCCAGAGGGGAACGTAATACAGCTGCGGGAGCCGCCGGCCAAACAAGCGTAGCCCGAGCTGATTGCGGATCGCGTCCTAGGTACGTGACTGCATTTCACGGGAGCGTTCGTCTGAGTCCGACGGCAGGGACGGCGCATCATCACGACGCCCATACGCTCCCCGGCCCGAAGCCAGCTGGTCTTTGACCTCCAGACACACCTGCTTTCACGAACGACGAGACGTCTGCCGGGCGCTGGGTCGGGCTTTCCGTTCGAGATGGCCAGCGTCAGGAGCAGCAGTCACGCCGAGACACCGGCTCGGCGACGAAGCGGCAGCGAGCGGTCTGACTCGCGTAGGGGTTCGGCGGCTGTTGCTGTAGCTCGCGATGGGCGCGCACGCGTAGAGTCACGCCGGTGACCGACCGGTTCAGCGCTTGGATCGCCGCCTATGAGGAGGCATGGCGCACGGAAGGCACTGAGACCCTGCTCGAGTTGTTCACCGCCGATGCGACCTACCAGGCGGCGCCCTTTGACGATCCGCTCACCGGTCTGGACGCCATCGCACAGTTCTGGGAGGACGAGCGTGAAGGACCCGACGAGAGCTTCAGCCTGAAATTTGAGATTGTTGCCACTCAGGGCGATACCGCCGTCGCGCGCCTAGAAGTCGTCTACGGCGCGCCACCAAAGCGCACCTACCGGGACCTCTGGATCATCACGCTCACCGACGACGAACGCTGCTCTGCCTTCGAGGAGTGGCCGTTCCATCCTAGACAGGCGCGCACCGCGTTCTGAAACCTGCCGGTGCCACGCGCCCCGGAAAGCATCCGGGCGCCCGCTGACCTGACGCGCCTGGTGCGCCCGACTTCTGGATCACGAAAAATGTCGCGCTTATCGGTGCGATGATCTCCGCTCTCGTGAGCCCGGTGGCACGACAGCTGGGCGTGGTGGCCGCAGGGCATGCAGTCAGCGCCCGCGTAGGTGCTGACGTTCTGCGCGCTGGCGGTAATGCAGTTGATGCGGCGCTCGCCTCAATGCTCGCGTCGTTCGTCTGCGAGCCGCTGCTCACCGGCCTCGGCGCTGGCGGCTACATGCTCGTTGTGGCGCCCGGGCAGGCCCCGACATTGCTCGACTTCTTCATCGAGGCACCTGGAAGAGGGAGCGATGCGTCTCGCAGTGGCTCGCTGCTGCCGGTTCGCGTCTCGTTCGGCGACGCGGTGCAGACCTTCAACATCGGTGCCGCGTCGGTCGGAACGTTCGGCATGCCGGCTGGCGTGTGTGAGGCGGCACGCCGGTTCGGACGAGTTCCACTCGGGCAGCTCGTCGCGCCGGCGGCGGCGCTGGCCCGTGACGGCGTTGAGCTCAACCGGCAGCAGGCCTACGTCGTCGAGATCCTCGAGGCGACGATCAACTCCACCGCCGAGGCGGCAGCGCTGTTCGCTCCGGGCGGGCGGCTGCTGCGCGCCGGGGACCGTCTGCGCCAGCCTGAGCTCGCCGACGCGCTCGAGCGGCTGGGAGCCGAGGGCGCGCGACCGTTCTACGAGGGCGACATCGGAGTCGCGATCGTCG
>Ga0182024_10006012_pt1 | contig 26884 bp, 24 predicted proteins | sample P32metaG_FD_120480 | JGI IMG/M metagenome (GOLD analysis project Ga0182024, IMG submission 120480) | Permafrost microbial communities from Stordalen Mire, Sweden - P3-2 metaG (Illumina Assembly) | ecosystem: Environmental > Terrestrial > Soil > Wetlands > Permafrost | place: Sweden: Stordalen...
CCGGCTGAACCTCGGCGGCGATGCCGGCGACAAACCGGTCGAAGCGTTTTCCGGCGGCGAGCGCAACCGGCTTCTGCTGGCGAAAATCCTCGCGCAATCCTCGAACCTGCTGATTCTCGACGAGCCGACGAACGATCTCGACATCGAGACGCTCGATCTGTTGGAGGATGTGCTGGCGGACTACGACGGGACGCTGCTGCTCGTGAGCCACGATCGCGATTTTCTCGACCGGCTCGTCACCAGCGTCATCGCCGTCGAGGGCAACGGCATCGTCGATGAATATGTCGGCGGCTATACCGACTATCTCCGTCAGCGCCGGCCGCCTCAAGCCGCCGCGCGGAAGCCGGAACCGCGGACGGCGCGGCCCAAACCGACGGCGCCCGCCCGCGAGCCCGATCGCCTCAGATGGAAGGACCAGCGCGAGTTGGATACGCTGCCGGGCCAGATTGCCGCGCTCGAAATGGAGAAAGCCGCGATCGAGTCGAATTTGGCCGATCCGGGCTACTACGCCGCCGACCGCGCGGTGGCCGAGGCGGCGTCCCGGCGCCATGCCGAGCTTGTCGCCGCGCTCGCGGAAGCGGAAGAGCGCTGGCTCGATCTGGCCGAGCGCGCCGAAACGCTTGCGCGGCGATAATTTCACCGGAATCCGCCATATTGAGAATCCCTCCCCCTAGATGGGGGAGGGAGGAAATGTCGAGCAAAGCGAAGGCATTTCGGGTGGGGGTGATGGCTGCGGACGGTCACCCCCACCCGCTCGCATCCGACGGATGCTCGCACCCTCCCCCATCGAGGGGGAGGGGCGATGATTCACCTGTCTAGGCATCTCTCTTGGCTCCATCTAACGACGGACTCCGCCGTCACCGCGGCACGGCGCGCCAATCCATCTCTTTCGGGATCACGTCGGCGAAGGCGCGAATCCGTCGCCAATCGGCGGCCGCCCCGAAATCCCGCGCCTCGCCTTCCGCGTGGCGGCGAACCGCATCGAGCATGAGCCGCCGGGCGCGGACGATCGGGACGTCGCTCGATCCCAGAAACTCCTTGGTCCGGTCGGCGAAGACACCCTGCCCCATCGCCACCGCGTAATCCTCGTGGCGCAGGACGGAAAATCCGGAGAAGCTGCCGTCCTTCATGCGCTGCCGGCTTTGGCCGAAGCGCGTCTCGATGCCGCCCATGCCGCGCGCCAGATCGTCCGGGTCCTGGCCGGATTCGGGATTGTTCGGAATCGCGAGCGGCCGAACCGGATTGTAGAACACGTCCCATTGGGCCGAATGCTCGTCGTCGATCGGGATCGACATCGCCACGAGATGGACGCTGTCGCGCCCGCCCGTCGAGGGGATGAACGAATACCAGGGCAGCGCGAATTCGCGCACCCGGACATAGTGAGAGCCGTCGGGCGTGTTGCGCACCGCCGCTTCGCGATAGCCATAGGGCTGGTCCTCGAATTCGAAGCGCGGGCTGAGGTCATAAGCGGCTTTCTCGAGGTCGGCCCTTTGGCCGGGAAATTGATCGACCCAATCCTGATGCAGGATGCCGACATGGGCGCTGTCGAGCTGGCCTTCCATGCCGTTGAGCCAACTGCTGTGAATGATGCCGAGCCGAGAGCCGACATGGCTGTCGGGGAGGCTCGTGAATTCGAAAGCGGGAAACGCCGCCGGCTCGCCGCCGCCGAGCCAGACCCAGACGATGCCGGCCGCTTCGCGGGCGGGATAATGGTTGACCTTGACGCGCGCGGCGAAGGCGTCGCCGCGTTCCGCCGGCTCCGTCGGGATATCGACGATTTTGCCCGAGACGTCGATCTTCCAGCCATGGAAGATGCATTGCAGTGCGCAATCGGCGTTGCGCGCCAGCGTCAGCGATACCCCGCGATGCGGACAGCCCTCGTCGAGAATTCCGATCCTGCCGTCGGTGGCGCGGAAGGCGACCAAATTCTGGCCCAGGAGGCGCACGCCCATCGGCGGCCCATCGGCGACGAGATTCCGGGCCCGCAGCGCCGGAACCCAAAAGCGGCGCATGAATTCGCCCATCCCCGTGCCCGGTCCGACACGGCTCAGCAATTCGTTTTCTTCCCTGGTCAACATCTGCCCGTCTCCCTTTACGATCCGCATCATAGCGAGCGGCACGATCCGCCGACACTGGATTTGCGCCGCCTTGACCACGGCCGGGCGCGCCGATAGCGTCGCCGGAACAACCGGGAGGACCAGCGTGTCGAAAGAATCGTTCGAGCAGGGCCGTGCCATCCAAAGCGAGATTTTCGGCGAGGAATTCGTCAAGCGGGCGTGGGAGCGGCAAACCGACCTCACCCGGCCATTCCAGGAATTGCTGATCTCGTTCTGCTTCGGCGAAGTGTGGTCCCGACCCAACCTCAGCCGCGCCGAGCGCAGCATGGTCACGATCGCGCAGATCATCGCGCTCAATCGGCCCGAACAACTGCGCAATCACGTGCGCGGGGCGATCGCCAACGGCCTGACCAAGGAAAAAATCGTCGAGATCGTGATCCACAGCTTCGCCTATGTCGGCGCGCCGCTATCGGTCAACGCGCTAGCGACGTGCGTCGACGAGTTCCAGAAGATGGGTCTCGTCGAAGCGCCAAAACCCGCGAGCGGGGCAAAATCATGAGCGAAAAAATCGGATTCATCGGGCTCGGCAATATGGGCCGCCCGATGTCGCGGCGCCTCGTCGAGGCCGGCTTCGCCGTCCAGGGCTACGATCTCGACCGCGCGCGGCTCGCCGATGTCGCTGCCTCCAATCGCCTCTCCGCCGCGACGGGGCTGAAGGAATTGGCGCGGACCTCGGACATCGTCATCACCATGTTGCCCAACGGCCACATCGTGCGCGAGGTTGTGCTCGCACCGGACGGGGTTGCGGCCGGACTCAAATCCGGCGGCGTGATCGTCGATATGAGTTCGGCGGGCGCCACCGGCACGGCCCAGCTCGGCGCCGAGCTGAAAAAGCGCGGCATCGTTCTCATTGACGCGCCGGTCTCGGGCGGCGTCGCCGGCGCCGAAGCCGGGACGCTGTCGATCATGATCGGGGGCGACGACGAGGCGGCGATCGCGCGGGTTCAGCCAATCCTCGCGGCGATGGGTAAGAATTTGTTCCGCTGCGGCAAGCTCGGGGCAGGCCATGCCACCAAATCGATCAACAATTATCTCGGCGCCATTGCCTGCGCCGCGACCGCGGAAGGCCTGGTCATGGGAACCCGCTTCGGCATCGATCCGCAAACCCTGCTCGACGTGATCAACGCCTCCACCGGCGTCACCGGCGCGTCGCAGCGGCTCTTTCCCGGTCAGGTGATGAACCGCAAATTCGGCGCCGGTTTCGCGCTCGCCTTGATGGCGAAGGATGTCGGCCTCGCCGCCGAACTGGGGCGCTCGCTCGGGATGGACGCCCCCTACGCCAGCCTGTCGGAGAAATTATGGGCGCAGGCGCGCGACGCCATGCCGAACGCCGATTTCACCGAAATGGCGAAATGGATCGAGCGGCAGAACGGCGTCGAACTGAAGGGGCGGCCGTCATGAATTACGACTACATCATCGTCGGCGCGGGCTCGGCCGGCTGTGTGCTCGCCTCGCGATTGACCGAGGACCCGCACGTCAAGGTGCTGGTGCTCGAAGCCGGCGGCCGCGACCTCCATCCCTATGTCCACATGCCGCTGACCTGGCGCACGATCTGGCAGGGTCCGCTCTATAATTGGATGTACCGCACCGAGCCCGAGGCCCATCTCGACAATCGCAAGGTCGCTTTGCCGCGCGGCAAGGTGCTGGGCGGCTCCTCCACCATCAACGGCCTCTTGTATATTCGTGGCAATCCGCGCGATTACGACACCTGGCGCCAGATGGGCAATTACGGCTGGAGCTATGACGAGGTCCTGCCCTATTTCAAGCGCTCGGAAAACAATTGGCGCGGCGAAAGCAAGGTGCATGGCGCCGGCGGCCCGCTCCAGGTCACGCCGGTCGATGTCAGGCATTACAGCTACGAGCCAATGAAACAGGCCGCAATCAATGCCGGCATCGGCTTGACCGACGATTTCGCCGCCAATCCCGAGGGCTTCAACCGACTCGACGTCACCGTCGGCAAGGGCCGCCGCTCCAGCGCCGCCCGCGCCTATCTTTATCCCGCGATGAAGCGGCCCAATTTGTTCGTCATCATCAACGCGCTGACGCAACGCGTTCTGGTCGAGAAAGGCCGCGCCGTCGGCATCGAATATGTCCAGAACGGCCAGCGCTTTTCAGCGCGCGCGGTGCGCGAGGTGATCCTGTCGGGCGGCTCCTACAATTCGCCGCAGCTCCTTCTCCTCTCCGGCATCGGACCGGCCGCCGACATCGCCAAGCACGGCATCAAGCCGATCCACGATTTGCCCGGCGTCGGCAAGAATTTGTCCGAGCATCCGATCGTCGGCATGCAGTTCGAGGCCTCGACCAGGGACACCTTCGTCCAGCAATTGCGTTTCGACCGGCTGGCGCTGCAGGCCGTGCGGTATGCCGTGACCCGAGGGGGCCCTTTCGGCAATCAGGTCATCACCGCCAACGCCTTCGTCCGCACCCGGCCGGAGCTGGACACGCCCAACATGCAATTGTTCTTCGCCCCGGTGAGCTTCAACACCAAGGTCTGGATGCCCGGTATCCGCAAGGCGGAGACGGTTGGCCTCGGCGGCTCCGTCTGCCTGTTGCGGCCGGAAAGCCGGGGTCATGTCTCGCTGCGTTCCGCCAATCCCTCCGATCCGCCCAAGATCACGCTCAATTTCATGAAGGAGCGCGCCGATCGCGTGGCGACCCGGGATGGCCTGCGGATGCTGCGCAAGGTGTTCAACACCGCGCCGCTCTCGGACATGGTGAAGCTGGAAACCATGCCCGGCGCCGAAATCGATTCCGATGAGGGTCTCGACGCCTATATCCGCAAGGCGGCCGAGGTCTGCCACCATCCGGTCGGCACCTGCAGTATGGGCGCCAACGGACAATCGGTGGTCGATCCGGAATTGCGGGTGCACGGAATCGAAGGCCTCCGCGTGGTCGATGCGTCGATCATGCCGACGGTGCCAAGCGGCAACACCAACGCGCCCACCATCATGATCGCGGAAAAAGCCTCCGACCTGATCCGCGGCCGGCCCGCCATGGCGCCCGCGGAGCTTTAGGGCAGGCTAGTCCGGCGACAGGTCAAACCCCGCTAAGCCCGCGAGTCGCAGCACGAAAAACGCCAGCGCGAGGCAGGCGCCGAACGGAAGCGCGGTGCCGGCATCGAGGCGGCGCCCGGCCAGGACCGCAACGCCCGCTCCGAGCAGACCCGCCGCCGCCGCGCCCAGGATCACCCAGGCGAGCGCCGCGGCGCCCAGCCAGGCGCCGGCCGCGGCCAGCAGTTTGGCGTCGCCTTCACCCAAACCCTCGCGGCCGCGCCATCGGCGATAGAGATAGGCTATGCCCCGGAACAGGACATATCCGATCGCGGCGCCGAGCGCGCGATCGGGCAGCAGCTCCGGCGCCTCCCACGCCGTCACCGCCAGCCCCGCCGCAAGCAGCGGCAGGGTGATGACGTCCGGCAGCAGAAAATGCTCGGCATCGATCCAAGCCAGCGCCAGCAAGATCCAGCCGAGGGCGCAATCGACCGCGAGGCGCGCAATGCCTTCGCCGGCGGCGACATCGACGCTCGCAGCGGCGCAGGCGACCAATAGTGCCATCAGCTCGATCGCCGGAAAGAAGAGCCCGAGCCGCGCGCCGCAATGACGGCAGCGACCGCGATTCCAAGCCCAACTCGCCAGCGGCACGAGGTCCCGCACGCCTAGAATCGCGCCGCAATGGTCGCAGGCCGAGCGACCCGTGGCGATGCGTCGTCCTTCGGGCAGCCGCCGAACGACGACGCCCAGGAAACTGCCGATAAAAGGCGCCGCTAGGATCGGGAGCAACCAATAGGGCAAATACACCTCCGCGGCCCCCTTAATCCAATTTCACTTGCGAATTAGCGCTTTCTAGGAAGTATTGTGGGCAATTCGACACAACCGAGTCGCAGAGGCAAGTCCCGTGGTGGCAATGCTGGTGGACCCGACCACAATCGCGGTCCCGACATCCGACGATCCGTTCGCCGCCCTCGACGAGCTGTTGATGGCGCGGGGCTTTGCCGACGCCAAGACGCTCGAGCGGGCCCGCCGCGTCGCCGTCGAAAGCGGCCAGCGGCTTGACGCCGTGCTGGTCCAGCTGGGACTTATCAGCGAGCGGACGCTCGCCGACGCCTTCGCCCAATTGCTGCAACTGCCCACCGCCGGGCCCACCCGCTTCCCAGTCGAACCGGTCTTGCCGGAACGCCTGCGCGCGAAATTCCTGCGCAAGGTGCGGGCGCTGCCGGTCGCGATCGAGGACGATCGACTCGTGCTCGCAATGGCCGATCCGCTGGACGATTTCACCGCCCGATCGGCTGCCGTGGCGACGGGATTGCCGGTCGTCATCGAGGTCGCGGTGCCGATCGATCTCGAAGCCGCGCTCAATCGGCTCTACCCTGAAACGGCGCCCATCCGCATGGACGAGATGGGCGAAGGCGCCGAGCCGATGGAGGAGGACGCGGAGCGGCTGCGCGACCTCGCCAGCGAGGCCCCCGTCATCCGGCTGGTCAATCAGATTGTCGCCCATGCGGTCGAGACGCAGGCGTCCGACATCCACATCGAGCCGCTCGAAGACCGCCTGCGCCTGCGTTTCCGCTATGACGGCGTGCTCCACGAGGCGGAAGCGCCGCCGAAGCGCCTGGCGGCCGCCATCGTGTCACGCATCAAGATCATGTCGCATCTCGACATCGCCGAACGGCGCCTGCCGCAGGACGGGCGGCTCAAGCTCGCGGTCCGCGGACTCGATGTCGATTTCCGCGTTTCGACCATGCCGTCGCTTCACGGCGAGACCGTGGTGATGCGCGTCCTCGACCGCAACGCGGTCGAGTTCCATTTCGCCAAGCTCGGCCTGCCCGACGCGATCACGGCCAAGCTCAAGGAATTGTTCGATCTGCCGAACGGCATGGTGCTGGTTACGGGCCCGACCGGCAGCGGCAAGACCACGACGCTCTATACCGGACTCTCCAGCCTCGATTCGGTCGCGCGCAAGATCGTCAGCGTCGAGGATCCGATCGAATATCAACTCGGCGGCATCAATCAGATTCAGGTCAAGCCACAGATCGGCTTGAATTTCGCCACCCTCCTGCGCTCGATCGTGCGGCAGGACCCCGACGTGATCATGATCGGCGAAATCCGCGATCTCGAAACCGCGCAGATCGCGGTGCAGGCGTCGCTGACGGGGCACCTGGTGCTCTCGACCTTGCACACCAATTCGGCCGCGGCGACGGTCACGCGGCTCAAGGATATGGGGCTTGAAGATTACCTGATTACCGCCGTCCTCAAGGGCGTGCTGGCCCAGCGGTTGGTCCGGCGCCTGTGCCAGCATTGCACCCGGTCGGAACCCGCGCTGCCGGAAATCGTGCGTCGCTTCACGCTCGACAAGCGCACCGACCGGCGCCCGATTATGCTCAACCATCCGGTCGGCTGCGCGCATTGCCGCCATACCGGCTATCGCGGCCGGCTCGCGATCTGCGAACTGCTGCTGCCGAACGAGGAAATCGAGCGCCTTATTTTCTCGGGCGCGGACCATGTCGCGATCGAGCGCGCCGGCGTCGCCGCGGGCATGCGGACGATGTTCGACGCCGGGATCGATTCGGTCCTGTCCGGAATCACCACCATCGAAGAAGTGGTGCGTAGCATCCGCGCGGAGAACTGATCCATGCCGTCCTTCCGCTTCACCGCCATCGATCCCGGCGGCCAGATGCGACACGGCGTAATGGAAGCGCCCAGCGCCGCCTTCGTGATCGACCGGCTCCAACGCGACGGCAACATCCCGATGCGAGCCGAGCCTGCGGGATGGCGGAATTCCTTCGGCGCGCTCCTGTCATCGGACACGATCCGGCGACGCGGCCTGTCGCGCGACGAGGTCGCGGTCGTGCTCCGCGAACTCGCAACCATGCTGGCGGCCGGCCAGGACGTCGATCGCGCGCTGCGCTTCATCGTCGAGACCGCGTCGAGCCGTCGGCTTTTCCGCGTCATGGAACAGGTGCGTACCAAGGTGCGCGGCGGGAGCACCCTCCATGCCGCGTTGGGCGAGCCGCCGGCAAACTTCCCGCGCCTCCATGTCGGCCTCATCCGGGCCGGCGAGGCGGGCGGCACGCTGGGCGATACGATGGGGCGGCTTGCCGATCTGATGGAGCGCGAGCGGAGCCTCGCGCGCGCGGTGACATCGGCTTTGATTTATCCGGCGCTTCTCGTGACCGCCGCCCTCGCCTCGATCATCCTCTTGGTCTCCTATGTGCTGCCCCAATTTCTGCCGCTGTTCCAGGAAAGCGGCGCGCAACTGCCCACGCCGACCCGACTCTTGATGGCCTTCGGCCAGACCATGAGCGCGGCGTGGCCGTATTTGCTCGTTCTGGTTTTGCTCGTGGCGCTGCTGGGGTCGCGAGCGATGGCGAATCCCCGGCTCAAGCGGCCGGTCGACCGCATCCTGTTGCGGCTCCCGGTCATCGGCACCCTGTTGCGCGAGAACAACGCGGCGCGGTTCTGCCGCACCCTCGGCACGATGATCGGTAACGGCGTGCCGCTGATTTCGGCGCTCGGCATCATGCAGCACACGATCGGCAACCTCGCCGTGCTCGATGCGATCGAGAAGGCCATGGCGAGCGCCAAGAGCGGCGCCGGGCTCGCGCGCGCGCTCGAAGCCGAGCGCATCTTGCCCGTGCGCGCCACCCATCTTCTGCGCCTCGGCGAAGAGACCGCACAGCTCGCGCCGATGGCGCTGAAGGCGGCCGAAATTCACGAGGAGCGCACGCGGCAGTCCGTGCAACGCATGGTCGCGTTGCTGGTGCCGGTCATCACGATCGTCATGGGCGCGGTCGTGGCCGGCATCGTCGGCTCGCTGCTCATGGCGATGCTGAGCCTCAATGACCTTGCCGGGTGAAGCCGAAAGCCGCGTGCTCAGTCGAGACGCCGGTTTCACCTTGATGGAAATGATCATCGTCATGGCCATCATGGGGCTGATGCTCGGCCTGCTCGTACACCGCATCGGCCTCACCAACACCGGCCTGAGCCTGCGGGGCGCGACCAACGAACTGGCGGCCGGGTTGCGCGAAGCGCGGTCGGCCGCGATCGCGACCAATCGGCCGGTGAGCATAGCGATCGACCCCGCGCAGGGCGCCTGGCTTACCCCCGGCGGCGAGCGCAAGACTCTGCCGCAAACCGCCAGCCTCAAGCTCGTCACCGTATCGAGCCAGGCGCGAAAGGCGGACAAGGGCGATATCCGCTTCGACCCAGACGGCAGTTCTTCCGGCGGCCGCATCGAATTGACGGAAGGCAAACGCCGGATGCAGATTGGCATCGACTGGCTGACCGGCCGAGTTAGCGTCGCCAGTGGCCCGTGAACGCGGCTTTACCCTTCTCGAGGTCCTGATCGCCTTCGTGATCGCGGCGATTTCGCTCGCGGCCATGATTCGGGCCGCGGGCTTCGGCCTCGCCGCCGCGCATGAATCGGCGCGCTACCAGGAGGCGCTGTCGCGGGCGCAATCGCATCTCGCGGCCCTCGGAACCGACGCCGGCGCTCTCGCCGGCACCCGCGAGGGCGACGATGGCGGAGGCTTTCGCTGGCGGCTCGAGATCGCGCCCAACGCCGCGCCGCAGACCAATCTCGGGGCGGCCCAGCAGAGTTCGGCGCCGCCCTTGTATTTTGTCATCGCCACGGTGTACTGGCGCGAGGGCGAGCGCGCGCGCGCGGTCAGTCTCCAAACCGAGCGGCTCGGGCGGGCATCGCGATGAGCCGGCAGCACGGCTTCACGCTCTTCGAGCTCCTGATCTCCCTTGTCGTGCTCGGCCTGATGATGGTGGGCGTGATCCAAGGCGTCCGTTACGGCATCAAGAGCTGGGAAGGCCAGGCGCGTCAGGTCAGCTCCACCGCCGAACTTGACGGCGTAGACCGTGCCCTGCGCGATCTCTTCGCCGGGATCGATGTGTCGTCCGTCGACAAGTTCTCGGGCGCCGAGACGCAGATTTCCTTCGTCGGTCTCCTGCCCGAGGCTTTGCCGGCTCTGCAAAGGCGCGCCGACATTACGCTTCTCGTCACCGATGCGCATCGTCTGGTCCTGCGTTGGACGCCCGACCCTCATGCGAAACAACTCGTGCCGCCGCGCACGATCGAAACCGAACTTCTCGACAATGTACAAAAAATCGATTTGAGCTACTGGGTGAGCGGCGATAATGGCAATACGGGCTGGCAGACCAGTGCGTCCGGCGGCTTTCCGACGCTCATTCGCATCCGCCTTGTCATGATGCCTAAAGATCCTCGCCATTGGCCGACGATCATCGCGGCACCCACGGTGACGCCCGCGACCTGATTCCGCGCGATTGCGGGCTTTCATCCCGGCTTGCCGACGTCTAGAATGTATCGAGGGGAACGGTCGGAGGAGGTTTCGAGGAGCCCATGGGGCTTGTTGGCGACTTTTTTTCATGGTGGACGGGGCAATTGGGCGATTTGGCGCCCCAAGCTTGGCGGCGCGACACCCGTCAGACTCATGCCGCCTTGATCCTGACCCCGCAATTTTCCGACGAAGCCGTCCCTGCCCTCATGGCTAGGCTCGATCGGCGGGGCCGCGCGAAAAACCTCGGCCGCGTTATGCTCGACGCCTCCGGAATAGCAACGCTCAAACGCGCCATTTCCTCGCTCGGGCGAAATTACGACACGCTCGTCGAAGTCCCCAGCGACATGCTGCTGGAGAAGAGACTTACCCTGCCGCTGGCGGCCGAACGCGATCTCGATCGCGTGCTGGCCTTCGAAATGGACCGGGAAACGCCATTTTCGGTGGAGGAAGTCTACTGGGACAGCAGCGTCGAGATCCGGGACCGTCAGCAAAAGCGCATGATCGCGCGCCTTTCGATGGTGGCGAAGGCCGAGCTGGCGGATATCGTCGGCGCCCTGGTCTCGGCCGGCCTCGCGCCACGCGCGCTGATGAGCACGACTCGCGAGGGACAGGCCCGATCGATCCCGTTGCGCCATGAAGGCGGGAGCCGGGGCGGCTGGGTCACTTATTCGGTTCCGACGGCGGCGGTCGCTTGCGCAATCCTGGCGGTTGTCGCGGGAGGCCTTCCGTTCCTTCGCCAAGCCCTCGCGCTCGGCGATGTGGAGGCGCGAATCGAAGCCGTGAGGCCCGCCGTCGAGGCCGTCGATCGGTTGCGCGGGCGTATCGAAGGCGATCGGCAACAGGCCGACGCCCTGGCGGCCCAGCGCGCCTTCTTCGGCGATCCGCTCGCGATGCTGGCGGCGGTGACCGCCGCGCTCCCCGACGACACGCGGCTCACGGAGCTCAGTTTTGCCTCGCGCAAACTGGTTTTTACCGGTCAATCGCAGGCCGCCGCCCATCTGATCGGCGACATCACCGGCAACGGGCTTATCAAGAATCCGACCTTTTCGGCGCCCGTGACGCGCATGGAGCCGACCAAGCTCGATATCTTCACGATCACCGCGGATATGGGTCCCTAAGATGATCGCCGCGCTCCCGACCGGCCCCACGGGCCGTATGCTGGCCGTTGGTTTCACGGTCCTCATCGTCCTGGTGCTTTGGCTTGGCATCGCGTCGCCCTTGCTCGCGCTCTATCAGGACCGCTCCGATTCGCTGGTGCAGCGGCGTATGCTGGCCGACCGCATGGAGTCGCTCGCGGCCAGTCTGCCAAAACTGCAGGCTCAGGCCGCGGCACAAGCGGACGACTCGCATCCGCCAAGTTTGATGCTCGAGGGCGCAAGCGACCCACTGGCCGCCGCGGCCTTGCAAGAGACGCTGGAGAAGGCGGCCGCGAGCTCCGGAACGAGCCTGTCGAGCGCCGAAAGCGTTCCGGTTCAGATCGTCGGTTCGGTCCGCCGCATCGGCCTCAAGGTCAATGTATCCGGCGCCTATCGCGCGCTCATCGATTTCCTGGTGCGCATCGACCAAGCGGAGCCGCCGCTCCTCACGGACGAATTGCAGATCGAAGGCGCGCTCAATCCCGGCGAGACCGATCCGCAGCTCCAGGCCTTTGTGACGGTCTATGGCTTCCGCGCCGGGGACAAGCCGGCCGCCGAGAAGCAAGCCAAGGACAAGCCCGCCGGGGACAACCCGTCATGAGACGGCCGGCGGCATTGTGGATTCTGGGAGGCGTCAGTTGCGCGCTCGTGGCGATCATCGCGGTGGAGCTTGCCGCCCCCCCGGATTCCGATGAACCTCCCGATCGGGCGATCGCCGCGCGCGCCAGCGAAGCCGGCGAGCCTGCGGCCCTCGAGGCCGATCGTTCGGCGCAAGCGCCGGAGCTGGAGAGCCAAATTCTGGCGCGGCCGTTGTTCGCCGCCGATCGCCGACCGCCGAGCGTTCCCAGCTCCGGCGAAGGCGAAGCCGTACAGACCTCCAGCGATCTGCCGCGCCTAGCCGGCATCGCAACGGGTATCGGCATGAGCATTGCAATCTTCCAGCCGAAGGATGCCGGAAAGCCGATCGCGGTTGCCCAGGGCGGCGAGATCGCCGGCCGCAAGGTCCAAGCGATCGATCCCTTGGAAGTGGTGGTGCTGGGACCGGAGGGTGAGGAGCGTCTCCACGTCGTCCCCGACCCAGCTCTCGCTCACCAAGGGAACGCCGCCGACCAACCGGTCGACGAAGTGCAGCAACCCAGCCGCCGCATGCCAATCCGTCCCGTCCCCCACGCCCGTCCGCCGGGTCTCGCGGGGCCGCCAGAACGGAATTTGCCCGGACGCCCCGGACGGCCTCCCCGTCCGACGCGAGGCCCACGCACGGTCATCCAGCCGGCGCCGGGCGGGCCGATCACGCGGCCCGCCGGTTAATACCGCGGCGGGATCGCAATTCGGCGCGCTGGCTACCACCACTCCAAATTCGCAGCCGCGGACCCTTTGCCGGCGGCGGCGTCTCCGCTAAGTTGCGACAGCCATCGACGGAGAGTCTCGTGCCCGCCATCGCGCGTATCCAATCGTTCGCTTCGGATTTGACGCGCATTCGGCGCGACATCCACGCCCATCCCGAACTCGGTTTCGAAGAGCGGCGGACGGCCGACCTTGTCGCCGAGCGCCTCGCTTCCTTCGGCATCGCCGTCGATCGCGGGCTCGCCGGAACCGGGGTGGTGGGAACGCTCACTTGCGGCGCTTCGCCTCGCTCCGTCGGCTTGCGCGCCGATCTCGATGCCCTGCCGCTCCAGGAGCGCAACGGCTTCGCGCACCGCTCGCGCCACGAGGGCAAAATGCATGCCTGTGGCCATGACGGCCATACCACGATGCTGCTGGGGGCCGCGCGCTATCTCGCCGAGACGCGGAATTTCGACGGCACGGTGCATTTCATCTTTCAGCCGGCAGAGGAGGCGATGGGCGGTGCGGAGCGCATGGTGAAGGAAGGGCTGTTCGCGCGTTTTCCGTGCGAGTCGGTTTTCGGCATGCACAACGTGCCGGGCATGCGTGCCGGCACCTTCGCCGTGCGGCGCGGGCCGACCATGGCGGGCGGCGCGGTGTTCGAGATCGCGGTCCAGGGCGTCGGCGGCCACGGCGCCCTGCCGCACGCCGCCATCGATCCGGTTCTTGTGGCGAGCCATATCGCCGTGGCCCTGCAAAGCATCGTCGCGCGCAACGTCTCGCCGCTGGATTCGGCGGTGATCAGCGTCACCCAGATCGAGGGGGGCCACGCCTTCAACGTGATCCCGGAAAGCGCCCGAATGCGCGGCACGGCGCGCGCCTTCCAGGATCGGACCATGGAAATGTTGGAACGCAACATGCGCCGCATCGCGGAAAACGTCGCCGCCGGCTTCGGGGCCAGCGCGACGCTCGATTTTCGCGCCATGTTCCGGCCGCTCGTCAACGATGTCCGGGAAGCGCAGTTCGCCGCCGACGTCGCCGCCGCCCTGGTCGGCGAGGAGAATGTCAATCGCGAGGGCCTGATGATCATGGCCTCGGAGGATTTCCCCGAAATGCTCAGGGACCGCCCCGGCGCCTTCATCAATATCGGCAACGGCGAAGGCGAGGGCAGCTGCGAGGTGCACAACCCCGGTTACGACTTTAACGACGCGATCCTGCCGGTGGGCGCGAGCCTGTGGGCGAGGCTCGTCGAGGCGAAATTGCCGGCGCGCTGACGGTTCAGTGCGCCCAGCTTCGCCGGATCATGTCGGCGCCCTTTTCCGCTATCATGATCGTCGGCGCGTTGGTGTTGCCGCTGATCACTTGCGGCATGATCGAGGCATCGATCACGCGCAAGCCCGTCAGACCGCGCACGCGCAACTCGGAATCGACCACCGCCATGGCATCCGTGCCCATCTTGCAGGTGCCCGCGGGATGATAGGTGGTGCCGAGATTGGCCCGGATGAACGCCGAAATCTGGTCGTCGGTCTCGACATGCGGACCCGGATCGATCTCGCCGCCGCGATGCGCATCCATGGCTGGCGCCGCCACGATGCGCCGCACTTCCTTGAAGCCGCGCACGATGCCCGCGAGATCGTCGGGATGGTCGAGAAAATTCGAGGTCAGGAGGGGCGCTTCCTCCGGCCGCTTGCTTTTCAGCGTGAGGCGCCCGCGGCTTTTCGGCTGCAGCAGCGAAACGTGCCAGGAAAAGCCGTGCCCGCGCGGAATGAAAAATTGCGGCTGATTCATGAATTGGGGAAAGAACAGCAATTGCAGGTCGGGCTGAGCAAGACCGGGCAAGGAGCGGATGAAGCCGCCCGCTTCGCAGGTGTTGGTGGTCCAGGCGCCCCGCCGCTGGAATAGGTATTTGAAGGGCGACGTGACGAGCCAGGGCAGCGCGCCCAGCGATAGGCCGTAGAGCCGTGAATCGGGGCTGGCCCAGCTCATGAAAATGCCCTGATGATCGTGCAAATTTTCGCCGACGCCGGGAAGCTCATTCCGCACCGGAATGCCATGGCGAGCGAGTTCCGCCCCGGGACCAATCCCGGACAGCAGCAGAAGTTGCGGCGAATTGATCGTGCCGCTCGCGACGATCACTTCGCGCCGCGCGCGCAATGACGCGACGCCATCCGCACGGCGGATCGTGACGCCGACCGCGCGTCCTTCCTCGAGATCGATTCGTTCGGCCAGAGCCCCGGTCACGACCGTCAGGTTGCGGCGATGGCGCACCGGATCGAGGAAGGCGCGCGCGGTGCTGGCGCGGGCGCCGCGCTTTTGCGTGACCTGCCAGTAGCCGAAGCCGTCCTGCTCGGCGCCGTTGAAATCGTCGGTGCGGCGATATTGCAATTGCGTCGCGGCCGTGAGCGCCGGTTCGCCGACCGGGTTGGAATCGCGCTGGTCCTGGACGTCCAACTCGCCGCCGACGCCGTGATAAGGCGAGGCGCCGTGCTGCCAATTTTCCGATTTCTTGAAATAGGGCAGCACCTCTTCATAGCTCCAGCCTTCGGCCCCATCCCGCGCCCAGCGATCGAAATCCAAGCGATGACCCCGGATATAGACCATGCCGTTGATGGCGCTGGTGCCGCCGAGCACGCGGCCACGCGGACAGGGAATGCCGCGCCCGCCCAGTCGCGCGTCGGTCTCGTAGCTGTAGGACCAGTTGTAGCGCGGATTGGAGATGAGGCCGGAAATGCCGGCGGGGATATCGACGAGCCATTTGACCGGGAAGGAACGATCGGACGGACCCGCCTCGATCAGGCACACGGAAACATTCGGATCGACCGACAGGCGATTGGCGAGTACGCAGCCGGCCGAGCCGGCGCCCACGATGATATAATCGAACGCGGTATCGATACTTGCCATGTCCCGTCCCTCCCCTTTGTCGCGGATTAGGCGTCCGCTTTATCGTTCCACGCTCAGTCTCGTCGCGTCGCTGCAACCGAATTCTCGGGCGGCCGATTCTAGCCGGAACTTATTCTATCGCACCGGCGTGGCATCCCATAGACGCGGGTTGGGGCAGGTTTCGATCTCCTCAATGGAAGGCGCGCTTGTGGAACGGCGCGTCATCTCTCGGGTTTGTTCCGTAGCACGATCCACCGCTGGAGACCGACAATGAGCGCGCGCGCCAAACCGGACGACCGGCGCTTGAGAACGGTCACCGCGCCGAAACGCGAGCGCGCCAAGCCCATCCAACCCGCGCTCAGCCTCGATACGGCCGCGATGGAAGCGCGTATCGCGGACAAGTTGCCGGAGGGGCAAGGCTGGCAATTCGAACCGAAATGGGACGGGTTCCGATGCCTGGCGTTTCGCGATGGCGGCGCCGTCGATCTGCGCGGGAAATCCGGCAAATCGCTCGCTCGTTATTTTCCCGAGATCGTGGCGGCGCTCGGAGCGCTTGAGGCCGACCGCTTCGTCCTCGATGGCGAGCTGGCGATCCCGCTGGAATCGACGCTTTCATTCGACGCGCTGCAGGCGCGTCTCCATCCGGCTGAGAGCCGGATCCGCAGATTGGCCGCCGAAACGCCGGCCATTGTCGTTCTTTTCGATATTCTGGAGGCTCCCGACGGAACGCGGCTCCTCGATCGGCCCTTGAAAGACCGCCGCGCCGCGCTCGAACAATTCTTCGCGGCCATTCCTTTGCCGAGCGTCTTTCGCCTGTCGCCTTTCACGCGCGACGTGCGCGTGGCGCGAAAATGGCTGGCGCGGGCCGGGGGATCGCTGGATGGCGTCGTGGCGAAACGCGTGGGCGACGCCTATCGAAGCGGCGAGCGCGCCATGCTGAAAATCAAGAATCAGCGAACCGCCGATTGCGTCGTCGGCGGTTTTCGTTATGCCGAAAGCAGCCGCGAAGTGGGTTCGCTGCTCCTCGGTCTCTACAATGAATCGGGCCTCCTCGATCATGTCGGATTTACGTCCGGATTTGCGACGCTCGACCGCAAGAAATTGACGCGCACATTGGAGAAGTTGCGCGGGGGACCGGGCTTCACCGGCGATGCGCCGGGAGGCCCGTCGCGCTGGAGCACGGAACGTTCGGCCGAATGGGTGCCACTGAAGCCGGAGCTGGTCGCCGAAATCCGCTATGACCACGTTACCGGCGCTCGGTTTCGCCACGGCACCGGATTTCTTCGCTGGCGATCCGATAAAGCACCGCGCCAGTGCACCTTCGATCAGCTCGAAAAAGACGCGCGGCCGGCGAATCTGGTCGCCAAAATCCTGCGTCCCTGAGGAGGGGCTGCCCGCTCGGATTGCATCCCGGCCGCGAACGCTCTAGGACTGCCCGATGAATTCCTTGGCGCTTGCAATCGGGATCGATTGCGAAGTTACCGGCGGGAGGCGGCGATGTTCCTGATGAATCGATGGTACGTGGCGGCGGTCGCCGAGGAGCTGACGGATCGGCCCCTAGCGCGCACGATCTGCGGCCTTCCCGTCGTGATGTTTCGCACCGCGTCCGGCCAAGTGGCGGCCTTGGCGGATCGGTGCCCGCACCGCTACGCGCCGCTATCGGCCGGAACATGCACCGGCGAGACGATCGCCTGCGCCTACCACGGCATCGAGTTCGACGCCTCCGGCGCTTGCGCCCGCATCCCGCATCAACCGACCATTCCGTCGGGCATGCGCGTTCGCGCTTTTCCCCTGGTCGAGCGCTGGGGCTGGGCCTGGATCTGGCTTGGCGATCCGCTGCATGCCGACAGCGAGACGATTCCCGATTATCACTGGCTCGGCGCGCCAGGCTGGCACAGCTTCCGGCGCCACTATCCGATCAAAGCCAATTGGGAACTGTGCGCCGACAATTTGCTCGATCTCAGCCACACGCCTTTCATCCACAAGAAAACCGTCGGCGTCGCCGAAATGGCGACGGTACCCGTGCGGAATTGGGTCGAGGGCAACCGCGTCTTCCAGCAACGCATCATGACTCAGATCATGCCGAGTCCCTTCGTCGCCGAATGGGGGAATTTCGCGGGCAAGATCGACCGCCGCGCCACCGTCACCTGGGAGCCGGCGGCGAACATGGATGCCGAATTGCTCTATTTCGACGCGACCAACAGCATCACGCTACGGCTGACCAATCCCAACACGCCCGAGACCGAGAATACGACGCATGTCTGGTTCGCCTGGTCGCGCAATTTCGGTTCGGATTCCGACGACGATGCGATGGCGGTGCGCTTCAAGGAGCAAAGCTTCGCCGTCATGGCGGAAGATGTCAGCTTCATGGAAATTCAGCAGGCCGGGCTGGACCGAGCGGGCGATTTCACGCCAGTCGCCATCGCCGCCGACGCGACGCTTATGCAGGCGCGAAGGATCGTCGAACGGCTCCGCGGCGAGGAAGCGGAGGAGCCTCGCCAATTATCGGCCTGGGACGCGGGTCGCCCGTTTACCCCCAAACCTCGCGCGCAACTTCGACAATGAGCCGGAGCTTGGCGATCTCCTCGGCAACGGTCAGCTTGTTGCCGCGGGCGCCGCTGGCAAAGCCGCATTGCGGGCTCAGGGCGAGCTGCTCGAGCGGCAGATAGCGCGCGGCTTGATCGATGCGGCGTTTCAGCTCGTCCTTGCGCTCGAGCTCGCCGCGCTTGGTGGTGACCAGGCCGAGCACGGCGATTTTTCCCTTCGGCACGAAGCGCAGCGGCTCGAAACCGCCGGCCCGGACGGAATCGTATTCGAGGAAGTAGCCGGTGACGTCGATCTCGTTGAACAAAATCTCGGCGACCGGATCGTAGCCGCCTTCCGCGAGCCACGCGCTTTCGAAATTGCCCCGGCAGACATGCATCGCGACAACCATGTCCTTCGGCGCGCCGGCGATCGATTCGTTGATCAGGCGCGCATAGGTATGGGGCAACGCCGCCGTATCCTCGCCCATATCCTCGATTTCCTGACGAAACTTCGGATCGCAGAGGTAGGCGAAATCGGTTTCGTCGATCTGAAGATAGCGACAACCCGCGGCGGCAAGGTCGTCGATCTCCTCGCGGAAAACGCCGGCCAGATCGGCGAAGAAATCCGCCATGTCCGGATAGGCGTCGCGATCGACGCCCGCGCGCCCCAGCCGGAAATGCAAAATGCTCGGAGACGGGATCGTGATTTTCGGCACGCCGCGCGCGATCGATTTCAGGAACTTGAAATGCTCGACGAAAATCGGCTTCGGGCGCGCGAGCTTTCCGGTGACGCGATAGGTGGTGGGTTCGCGTTCGACGTCCCCTTGCTCGGTGTGGAATCGCACCTTCACCTTCGCCCGCGCGATGGCGACGTTTTCGAACTGCTCCAAGAAATCGGCATGCCACAGGCCGCGCCGGAATTCGCCGTCGGTCACCGCCTGGAAGCCGATCTCCTCCTGCAATCTCACGATTTCGCGAATCGATTGGTCCTCGATGGCGCGCAACGCGGCATCGGAAATTTCCTCGCGCGATCGCCGCTCGCGCGCCGTCAAGAGCTCCGTTGGACGCAGCAGGCTGCCGACTTGATCGGCACGGAAAGGCGGCACGGCGCGCTGCAGACTCATGATGATTCTCCGGATCGGAATTCTTTCCGATCGACCGCCAGCATAGGATTGAATGTCAGTACTATGTCAATGTGTTCGGCTCGGAGAATCTCGGTCGGCCCGCCAAAACGCGCGCGGTAAGCCCGTCGCTCGAATCAGCCGGAGATTTTGACGTCCATCGCGCCGATCTGGTCGATCTCGCAATGCATGATATCTCCCGACTTGACTTGCCCGACGCCTTCGCAGGTTCCCGTCATGATGATGTCGCCGGGCCACAAGGTATAGAAGCTGGAAGCCCAGGAGATTTGCCGCGCGATGCTCAGGATCATGAATTTGGTGTTCGAGGCCTGGCGGATTTCGCCATTGACTGACAGGCTGAAGGCAAGGTCGCCGGGATCGCGGATTTCGTCCGCGGTCACGAGCCAGGGGCCGAGCACGGCGTAGGTGTCGATCGATTTGCGGAAGCTGCGATCCTCGGAACCGCGTACCACCATGTCGAGCGCGATCGCATATCCGGCGACATAGTCGAGGGCTTCGGCTTCGGTAATATTCGAGGCCTGCCGTCCGATCACCACCCCAAGTTCCATTTCATGATCGGTCCGGCGTTCGGGAAAGCGAAGCGTGACGCCTTCGCCGGGGCCCACCAAGGCGCTGACCGCTTTGAGGAACAATCCCTGCTGTTCGATCCCGCCGCGATACCGTCCGGTGAAGACTTCGGGCTGCGCCTCGGCTTCCTCGGCATGCTTCAAATAATTGACCGGCGTTCCGATGATCTTGGTCGGCTGCGCGACGGGACTGAGGAACCGGACTTCGCTCGGCGCCAGGCTGGCGGCGCTTACCGACGCCGCCTCGATCGCCGCGCGCATGTCGTGGAGATGCGCGATGAGCGGATCGCCCTTGGAGGCGGGAGAGGCCGGATAGGCCGCGGGTGGCAGTCCGCGCAGCGCGGCGCTCACGTCCCACACCCTGCCGTCCTTGATCAGGCCTAGGCGATGATCGTTGAACCAAGCAATTTTCATGTCGTTTCACTCCGCTTGCCGCCGATTTGCCTCCCGACGCCGCTTGCCCCAATGCCACGCGTTTCTTGCGCCTCGCAGCCTAGTGACAGTACGATGACGATCCAAAGGTTGCCAGGGCACGCCGGGCCGGTGCGGAGAGATCGGAATGGAATTCGGCGTACAATTCTTTCCGAACGTCGCCCCGGAGGATAAGGCCGCGGCGAGCTATTTCGGCGAATCGCTGGCGATCGCCGAGAAAGCCGAACGGCTCGGTTTCACCCATGCGCGCATCGTCGAGCATTACTTCCATCGGTACGGCGGGTACAGCCCGAATCCGCTGATCTTCCTGGCGGCCCTGTCGCAGCGTACGCGATCGATGCGGCTCGTCACCGGCGCGGTGCTGCCGATCTTCAACCACCCGCTGAAACTCGCCGGCGAGATCGCCATGGTCGATGCGATTTCGGGCGGCCGGCTCGATGTCGGCTTCGCACGCGCCTTTCTGCCGCACGAGTTCCGCCGCTTCGGCGTCTCGCCCGACGAATCTCAGGCGCGCTTCCGCGAGGGGCTCGAGCAGATCGAATTGCTGCTGACGCAGGACCGGGTCACGCATCGGGGCCGGTATCATACCCTCGAGGATATTACCTCTCTGCCGCGCCCAACCCAGCGCCCGCGGCCGAAATTCTATGTCGCCGCGACCCAGACGCCGGAAACCTTCGAACTCGCTGGCCGCAAGGGCTATTCGCTGATGGCGATCCCGTTGGGGAACGCCATGCGCGAACTGTTCGCGATCTATCGTCAAGCATGGCGCGATGCCGGGCACCCGGGCGACGGCGAAATCATGATCGCCTTCCATATGTTCTGCCATGAGGACAAGCGCCGCGCCCGCGATCTCGCTCGCGACGCCTTCAACGCCTATTTCAAATCCTTGGCGGAAGTGACGCATGACTGGGTTTCCGGCACGATTTCGAAGGACTATCCCGGCTATCGGGAGTCCATGGCCAAGCTCGAAACCTCGAACCTTGAGAGCCAGATCGAATCGGGCGGCGCCTGGATCGGCACCCCCGGTGAAATCAAGGACATCATCGTTAAGAATATCGCCAAGATGGGACGTTTCGAACATGCTTCCCTGCAAATCAATTTCACCAACCTCGATTTCGGGGACGCCTGTCGGTCGATGGAACTCTTCGCCACGGACGTGATGCCGAGCTTCCGATAAATGTCGACGAGAAGCCGGGCTGGCCGGCGCACGGATCGCTCGACCGAGCGATGATGTCAACGATTGTACCCCGAATGAAGGGCGTGGCATGACAGCGAGACAGAACGATCCCGACGCAATTCGAGCCGCTTGGCGAGAGGCCCATCTGGTGCCGTTGTGGGAAAGCCCGACGGCGCACAAGCCGCCGGCCGGACCGGAGCATTCCTATCGGTGGTCCTGGGACACATTGCGGCCGCTGCTGACCGAGGCCTGCGGCCTCACCTCGCCGGCGGCGGTCGAGCGCCGGGTTCTCCAGCTCGTCAATCCGCGAGCGCGTTCGCCCGAGGACGAAGCCACCGTCAAGAATCTGTCGGCCGCCATCCAGATTCTGATGCCAGGGGAATCCGCGCGTCCGCATCGCCATTCCATGAACGCGCTCCGCTTCATCCTCGAAGGAAGCGGCGCCGTGACGATCGTGAACGGAAAATCCTGTCCGATGGAGGTCGGCGATTTGATCCTGACCCCGGCCTGGTGCTGGCATGAACACCATCATCGCGGCGACGATCCGATGATCTGGCTCGATGCGTTGGATGTGCCGCTGCATCTTTACCTCGGCACGACGGAATTCCAGCCCGGGCCCGTGACTGCGATGCCGGAGACCATCGCCGATTCCGCCTTCGCGGTCGCCAACATCCTGCCCGAGACCACGCTCGATACGTCGCCGCATTCGCCGGTTTTTCGCTATCCCTATGCGGATGCCGTGGCGGCGGTGGCGGCCGCGCCGATCGGCGCCGACGAGACGCGGCGCGTGCGCTATGTCAACCCGCTTACCGGCGGAGCGTCCATGTCTCTGATGGACAGCCATCTGGTTCAGCTCGAGCCGGGACGCCCGACTTCGCCCTATCGGACGAACAGCAACGCCGTCTGCTCGGTCGTCGAGGGTTCGGGCGAGAGCCGGATCGGCGACCAAACGGTGTCTTGGCGGCCGAAGGATATTTTTACGTTGCCGCAAGGAAACTGGATCGGCCATCGCGCGGATGCCGGCATGGCCCGGCTGTTCGTGACCTCGGACCGCGAAGTTCTCGCGCGCCTCGGATTGCTCAAGGAAGAGTACGGCAACCATCAGGCCCGGTAATTGCCGAAGCATCGTCGGGCGCCGCTGTTTTTCCGATTTCGACTGGCGTTATTCTGTCCATCCCGAGGAGTGAGATTTGTCGGACCACGAATTTCTGGTTATCGGCGGAGGAATCGGCGGGCTGGCGGCGGCGCTCGGGCTGGCGCGCGCCGGGCGAAGCGTTCATGTCCTCGAGAAATCGCCTGAATTCGGCGAGATCGGCGCAGGCTTGCAGCTCGCGCCGAATGCGTCCCACGCGCTCGACCGGCTCGGCGTGCTGGCGGAAATCCGCAAGTACGCGGTGTTTCCCCGCCGCCTCGTCTGGGGCGACGCGATTTCGGGCGACATCATCACCTCGCTCGATCTCGGCGAGAAATTCGTGGAGCGCTTCGGCTACCCCTACCTGGTGATGCATCGCTCGGATTTGCTGAGCGCGCTGCTCGAAGCCTGCCGCGCCGAATCGCGCATCACCTTCGAGACCGACCGCGATGTCCTCGCCGTCGAGGATCGCGGCGACGGCGCGCGCGCTATTTGCGCCGACGGCGAGAGCCGCGAGGCCATGGCCCTCATCGGCGCCGACGGGCTGCGGTCGGCGACCCGCAAGCTCGTCGCCGACGATGGCGAGCCGCGCGGTTTTCCCTATGTCGCCTATCGCGGCGCGATTCCCATCGACGAGATTTCGGAACATGCCGGACTCGACAACGTCATCATGTGGGTCGGTCCGGACATGCATTTCGTCCAATATCCGGTGCGGCGCGGCGAGCTCTACAATCAGGTCGCGGTGTTCAAATCTCCGACCTATCCGAACGGCGATTGGGGCAACCCGAACGAACTGGATGGGCACTACGCGCAATGCAGCGCCTATATCCAAAAATCGATCCTGAAGATCGGTCGCGACCGCCACTGGAACATGGTCGACCGCCCGCCGATGGCGACCTGGACACGCAATCGCGTCACGCTCCTGGGCGATGCCGCGCATCCCATGCTGCAATATATCGCGCAGGGCGCCTGCCAGGCGCTCGAGGATGCGGCGTGCCTCGCCGCGCGCGTAGCCGAGACGGGCGAGGCCGGGAGGGCCTTTCTCGCCTACCAGGAGGCGCGCTATCTGCGCACGGCGCGGGTGCAGATCTCGGCCCAGTTCTTCGGCGAGATTTGCCATATCGGCGGGGTCGGGCGCATCCTCCGGAACCAATTCTTCGGCGCGCATTCGCCTGACGATTACCGCGAGATCGATTGGCTCTATGGGCACCACGCGTGAGGAGTGAAAGATGCTGACGATCGACAAAAACAAGCTGCTCTGCGAGGTCGGACCGGGCACGAAAATGGGCGATGTGCTGCGGCGCTATTGGATGCCGATCGCGGGCGCGTCCGAGTTCGACGAGACCAACCGCATCAAGCCGGTCCGCCTCATGGGCGAAGATTTGGTGCTCTACAAGGATCTGGGGGGCACCTACGGCCTGATCGACCGGCATTGCTGCCATCGCCGCGCCGATCTCTCCTACGGCTTCGTCGAGGAATGCGGCCTGCGGTGCAATTATCACGGCTGGCTCTATGACGAGACCGGTAAATGTCTTGCGCAGCCCTACGAGGATTTGGCGCATCCCGAGGCGCGCATGAAGGACAAGATTCGGATCAAATCGTATCCGGTCCGGGAACTTGCCGGCCTCCTTTGGGCGTATCTCGGTCCGGCGCCGCTGCCGCTGGTGCCGAACTGGGAGCCGTTCACCTGGAAGAACGGCTTCGTCCAGATCGTGATCTCGGAAATCCCGTGCAACTGGTTCCAGTGCCAGGAGAATTCGATCGATCCGGTGCATTTCGAATGGATGCACGCCAATTGGAGTGTGCGCTTGAAGGGCAAGACCGGGCCTTACAGCCCGCGCCACCGCAAGGTCGATTTCGAGGAATTCGATTACGGCTTCGTCTATCGCCGCGTTCGCGAGGACACCGACGAATCCGACGAACTGTGGCGCATCGGCCGCGTCTGCCTGTGGCCGAACGCCCTTTTCACCGGCAATCATTTCGAATGGCGGGTGCCGATCGACGACGGCAATACGCTGAGCGTCGCCTGGTTCTTCGCCCGCGTGCCGAAGGATCGCGAGCCCTATATCCAAAATTCGATCCCGGCCTGGCATAGCCCGATCAAGGACGAAAAGACCGGGCGCTGGATCACCAGCCATATCATGAATCAGGATTTCATCGCCTGGATGGGGCAGGGCGCGATCGCCGACCGCGAGAACGAGCATTTGGCCACGAGCGACAAGGGCATCGCGCAGATTCGCCGCCGCTTCTTCGAGGACATCGATGCGGTCGAAGCCGGCCGCGACCCCAAGGCGGTCGTCCGCGACGAGGCGCTCAAGGATTGCGTGCCGCTCCCGATCATGAACCGCGCGATTCTGACCAACGGCGTCACGCGCGAACAGCTCGCCACCGACCCCAACGCCCAGATCCTGCTGCGTCCCTTCGCCTGGCAGGTTGGCCAGCCCGACGAGGTGCGGAAAGCCTATGCCGACGCGATGGGCGTGGAAATCAAGAGGTAGAGGCATACCCACCTCGCCCCAAATTTGTTTGTGCCTTACCCCTGGAAGAAATTGCCGGTTTCGATCCGCACCGTCTCCCGCGCCGGATCGAAAATCACGCCGGCGGGGTCGCCGCCGGACGCAACAAGTTCGATCTGCGCGCGCAGGAACCGCCGCAGCATGGCTACGCCCTGGTCGGTCGTAGCCAGATGTTCCTCGGAATGGAGCGAGATCGGCCCCTGCCCGACTTGCGCCTCGTAATCGCCAGGGAGACGCTGATGTTCGTCCTCGCTCAATTCCGACCAGCGCTTGCCTTCATAAAGCGAGCCGCGTGCCGCCGGCGCGTCTTGTTTCACCTTGGCGACGTTCAGGATCTTGTAGTGCGTATCGTCCACCGGCACGGTCCAGCCGATGCCGTCGCTCGGTCCCGGCTTCAGGACCGGGCTCGGCACGAGACGCAGGCTCGGCACCATGACTTCGGTCACGCGGCGCAGCGTGCGTCTGCCTTCGAGCTTGCGAATCTGCGTCGAGCGCATGCCCGTCGGAACCGGCGCGAACGAGACGTCCGGCATCACCGCCATTTCGGGAACGAACTGCGTGCCGCTGAAGGTGCCGTGGAGAATGACGACATGGAACGGATCCATGATGTTCTCCCAATGCTGCAGCCAGTTGCAGGGTGGCGTCAGGCCCGCGCCATCGGCGCCCGTGCCCAAGCCGTTGTCGAACGCGCGCAGTTCCTCGCCGGCCGGAACATTCTCGAGGATGTCGTAGCGCGGCAGCACCGGCTTCCTCTCCGGCGGCCCCATATAGGCGAAGATCAGGCCGTAGCGCTCCTCGACCGGATACCAGGGCTGACGCACCTTGTCGCGATGAAGCCCGTGCTCCGGCTCGCAGGGTTGGTCGAGGCAATGGCCCTGCACATCGAAGAGCCAGCCATGATAGCAGCAACGAATCCCCTCATCCTCGACCTTGCCATAGAACAGGGTCGTGCCACGGTGCTGACAACGTGGGTAGAGGAGGCCGGGTCGGCCCTTGCGGTCGCGGAACAGAATTAAATCCTCGCCCAGAAGCCGAACCTGGCGCGGCGTCGCGGTGGCGTCCGACGACAGCGCCACCGGCTGCCAATAGCGGCGCAGCCACTCGCCGCACGGCGTGCCGGGCCTAACTTCAGTCAATTCCGCTTCGTGGCGCGGCCGCTCGCGGCCATAGGCGATTCCGGTCCTGTTGGCGGTCCCATCCATCCGTATTCTCCAGATCGCTTCAGGCGGCACGATACAGCGGCAAGCACCCTTCGGGCCATACCCGCCCGAAGCCGCTCTCTCCGCCGTCCTGGATGAACGCGGCGACGCGAAAGCGGTTAGTTTTGCCATGACGCGCGGGGGAAGCTTGTCCGTTGCCAACGACGACGCTAATTTCCATATCGATTGAGCCGGCCGCTGCATCCGCTGTGCGGAGCGTTGAGTTTCCTCCCGTGATGCGGAAGCAATAATCGCCGGCAATGGACCGGCATCGACGATTGAAAGGGCGAGGGATCATGGACGGGCACCGCGGCAATCGCGAACTCGATGAAGGCACCGGCTATGGCCGGCCAAAGCAGCATTCCAACGATCTGCTGACCCAGGTTGGGCCGGGCACGCCGTGCGGCGAATTCATGCGCCGCTACTGGCAGCCGGTC
>Ga0182024_10006013_pt1 | contig 26882 bp, 26 predicted proteins | sample P32metaG_FD_120480 | JGI IMG/M metagenome (GOLD analysis project Ga0182024, IMG submission 120480) | Permafrost microbial communities from Stordalen Mire, Sweden - P3-2 metaG (Illumina Assembly) | ecosystem: Environmental > Terrestrial > Soil > Wetlands > Permafrost | place: Sweden: Stordalen...
CAATCCCTTTGTCGAGGCGGCCGTGTTCGAAGTCTCGGCACTTGGCGTCTACAGCGAGGGCCTGGCGTTCGACGACTGCGACGTCGCCGTGATGCTGGCCGGCGGCAGCGACACGGTCGACGCGCCCGACGAAACCGACACCTGGCGGCGCATTCTGGTCGAAAGCGTTTCGCCGCTCGGCACCGCCATCTTCGATGCCTCCGATCCCCGCGCTCGCCGGTTGGCGGTCTGTTGCCGCGGCGAGGTTTTGTTCTGCCATCCGTCGGCTGCCGATCCGGTTCTCTTTGCGCAGCAAGCCACCGGCAGCAAGGTCGCTTTCTATCGCGACGGCGCGATCTGGGTTGCCTCGCGCGATCGCGAGATCGCGATCGTCACTCTCGCCGCCGGTTCCGCCGTGCCGACGAATCTCGAAATCCTGGCCGCCTGTGCCGCCTGGTGTGCCGGCGCCACGGTCGATCAGATCGCGCAGGCCTGGCCAACTCTCGGCGCCGCGCTGGTCAATGGATTGTCTCCGCGCACCGCACCCGCCCCGGGCACGGCAAGCCCTGGCCTCCGCCCTCACAGCGATCTTTCCGATCCCTTCTCGACGCATCCCGATCAGCCGCGCGCGGCGTGAGGGGTCGGAATGGCCGTCGTTTTTGGGCACTTCCGCGCTCCTCGACGGGAAGCCAATTGCCGGCGTACAATGGAACGATCTAAGTCCGTGAGAGGAATCCGTCGATGACTCAACATTTCTCCCCGATGGTTGTGCAGCTCATTCGCGAAAAGATGGCCTCGGGCCGCTACGGTTCGGAGGAGGAGCTGTTGGTCCATGCACTTCACGCGCTGGACGAAAGCGACGAGGATCTGAAGGCAATCGAAGAAGGATTGTCGTCGATTGATCGTGGCGAAGAAGGGGTCTTGCTCGACGAAGCCTTTGATCGCCTGCGTCAAAAGCACCAGATTCAAGGTTAGCCATGGCCTACGAGGTCCGTCTTCAGCCTCTGGCGGAAAACGACCTTGACGAGGCATATCTGTGGGCAGCCAAACGTGCCCCAGAGACTTCCGCGATCTGGCTTGCTCGCTTTCAGGCGGCATTAACAACGCTCGTGGAAAATCCCGATCGCTGCGGATTCGCTCCCGAGAATAGGAAATTCGACAAGGGACTCCGCCAGCTTTTGTTCGGCCGCAAACCGAATGTCTTTCGTGTTGTCTTTCTCATTGATCCCGGAATTGTGCGAATTGTTCGCATACGCAGGGCCGCTCGTCGCCCTTTGAAACCGGGTGACCTCGGCGAATAGCGATTCGCGATCTATTCTAGCGCTTGTCCCACTGAATCCATTGGGCAAGCGTCCCTTCGATGTTCCGCTTGACACGCCCGCCAGAATTGTATTACATTGCTAGTACATTAATTCAATCGGGTTCGGGAACTCGGGCGGCGCAGGCGATGCAAATTCGGATCTCCAGCAGCGATGGGGTGCCGATCTATCGGCAGATCGTCAATCAGGTCAAATACCTGGTGGCGGTCGGGCGGATGTCGGTCGGCGAGCAACTGCCGACGGTCCGCGCGCTAGCCGAACACCTGGTCGTCAATCCGAATACCGTCGCCCGCGCCTACCGCGACCTGGAGTCGGCCGGAGTGATCGCGTCGCGGCAAGGCTCCGGCGCGTTTGTGGCCGGCAATGGGTCGCCACTGGCTGCGCGAGACAAGCAAAAGCTGTTGCAAGAGCGGATCGACGTGCTGCTGGCCGAGGCCAGCCATCTCAATGTCGATGTTTCGACCGTCATCAAAATGGTACGCGATCGCAGCCGCAAAATCCAATCGGAGTAGTGTCATGTCGCAAACCGCACGGCCGGAGAATGCCATGTCCAACACCGCCACATCCAACACCGCCACATCCAATACCGTCCAATCCAACGCGATTGTCGAGATCGACCATCTCTCGCGATCGTTCGGCAGCAAAAAAGCTCTCGACGACGTGACGCACTCCATCGAGCCCGGCCTGGTCTTCGGGCTGGTCGGCGAAAACGGCGCCGGCAAAACGACCCTGATCAAGCATATCCTCGGTATGCTCAAAGCCACGCACGGCTCGGTCCGTGTCTTCGGGCTCGACCCGGTCCGCGACCCGGTCGGCGTGCTCGGCCGCATCGGCTACCTGTCGGAAGACCGCGACTTGCCCGACTGGATGACGGTGGCGCAATTGATGCGCTACAACCAGGCTTTTTATCCGGGCTGGGACGAGCGGTTTGCCGATCAACTGCGCGATCAGTTCGAGCTCGACCCCCAGCAGCAGATCAAACGTCTCTCGCGCGGCCAGCGCGCCCGCGCGGGACTGCTGATCGCCTTGGCACACCGGCCCGACCTCCTGATCCTGGACGAGCCGTCGAGCGGCCTCGATCCGGTGGTTCGCAACGACATCCTCTCGGCCATCATTCGCTCGGTCGCCGACGAAGGCCGCACAGTCGTTTTCTCCTCGCATCTGCTCGACGAGGTCGAACGCGTCGCCGACCATGTGATGCTCCTGCACAAAGGGCGGGTCGCACTCAGCGCTCCACTGCACGAAATCCTCAGCGGCCACCGGCGGCTGGTCTTGCGATTCGAGGCACCGCAATCGGCGCGGCCCGAATTGCCGGGCGTCCTTTCCTACCAAGGCGAAGGCCGCGAGTGGACGGTCCTTTGCAACGGCGGGCTCGAAGAACTGCGCGTCGCGGCGGCCCATGCCGGCGCTCAGGTGGTAGAGGAAGAAACGCCGACGCTGGACGAGATCTTTCTGGCCCGGGCCCGGGCGCCGCGTTCCGCGTAAAAATCACTCGCTGGAGACGATCGAATGAGCCATGCCCCCGGCGGAGATCAAGCGATGAACCGTGCTTCCGGCCAAACCCTGCGTAAGGCGACCGCGCTGGCTTGGGAGTTTTGGGCACACGGCTGGCGAGGATTTCTGTGGGGCATGGCCGGCATTTTCACGATTCCAGGCCTGATTTTTGCCATTGAGATGGGGAGGCCGGGGGGCGTTCCGCGGGCGCTGCACGTTACCGGATCTCTTCTGTGCCTGGTTCCATTCTATTGGGTGATTGTGCTTGCCCTCGGCGCCCTCATCCGTCCGAGCCTGGAAAACCCGAGACTTCGCTACACGCTCCCCGCCTCCAGTCCGCTCCTGGTTGTCGTAACGATGGCTTGCGCCATGGTGGCGATGTTTGTGCAGTATGCGATCGTGGCGATGATCCTGAACGCGCTGTTCGACACTCGGTGGACGATCGTGGGACCCGGCCTGCTGGCCGCCGTCTTGATCGCCTGGTGTCAGGCAGTGCTCTTGTCGACCTCGAACTCGCCCGGTCTGCGATGGTTTGCCATCCTGGCGAGCGTCGTGGCATTGGTGCTGACGGTCGCGCGGTGGGGGCCGGTCATTCGTCCGGAGAAAATGGCCGATTTTCTCCCCGGCGTCGGCGGCAGGGAGATGTTGTCCTTCGGCCTGGCAACCTTGGCCTGCGTCGGGTTGGGTATCCTCGGCTTCGCCAAGCTCCGGCATGGGTCTGGAATCGACCTGCGGTGGATCGGCGACTGGCTGAGCGAGCGTCTTGATTTTCGTTGGGCCCCGCGCGCCAAGCCCTTTTCGTCGGCGCGAGCTGCCCAATTCTGGCTGGAGTGCCAGGAGCGTGGGTACGTCCTGCCTGTCGTGGCGACGATGTTTGGAACCGCCGCGGTCGTCCTGGCGTTGTGCGTGCCGGCGAGGCACATTACTAATGGGAAACCGACCGATTTCGCCGTCTTCGCAACCATTCTGATGTTTTCGGCCTTGGTCGCGATTGGTTTCTATTGGGGAAGCCGATCGCCGAATCTCGATTTTCGTGCGTTCAACGGCTCGCGTCCGCTGTCCGATGGCCAGCTTGCCACTGCGGTTCTCAAAAGCGCAACCCTGGGTCTGATCCTGTCAGCCTTGATTTGGACCGCATTCATGGTCCTGGTCGCATGGATCGTGGCGATGCGCCAAAAGTATTCCATGCCGCTGGGGGCCGTAAACCGAACGGACGTCGTCGACTACCTGTGTGGCACGACACTGGGCGCCTTGGCGGTTTGGAGCGCCGTAAGCTTCATCACGTCCCTTGCTCTCGGGGGCAAAAAGGTGCTGGGCGTTGCTTTCGGGCTATTCTTTGGATGCTACGTGCTGCTGCCATCGATGAGCCAGTCCCTTCCCTACGCCTTTCAACCCGACATTTCGGCGGAAGCTTATTTCAAGGGCTGTCTCGTCCTCTGGCTGGTCCTCTGCGCAGCCGCATTTGTGGCCGGCTGGCGTTGGCATCTGATTTCCGTGCCCACGCTTTGCCTGGCGGCTACGCTCATCGTGACGGCGGTTGCCGCCGCGCATTTCGCCGGAATGCCCTTTGAAAGACGCTACTGGCCGCACGTCGTGTTTTGTTGCTTGATTCCCCTTCCTCTCGCCGCGGCGCCGCTGGCCGTCTGCGTGAATCGCCATCGCTGAGCGTGTGCATCCACGTGAGTAAAAACCACCCGGAGAATCGAACGATGAACCGTGCTTCCGGCCAAACCCTGCGAAAGGCGACCGCGCTGGCTTGGGAATTCTGTGCCCGCGGCTGGCAAGGCGTGCTGGGCCCGCTCACCGCGCTGGCGTTGCCCGGGATGATTTTCATCCTGATTCATTCGACGGACCCTGGCCAGGCGCAGCGGATTACCCGATCGTTTCTGGAGCCGCTTCCCTTCTATTGGATCACCATTTTGATTCTCGGCAGCTTCATCTTCTTGAACCTGCAACACCCCTGGCGTCGTTACACGCTGCCGGCTTCGAGCTTTTTGCTCGTCGCCGTGCCGATGGCCTGCGCGATGCTGACGACGTTCGTGCAATACGCGCTCGTGGCCATGATCTTGAATGCGGCGTTCGATGCCGGATGGGGGATCTTGGGACCCGGCCTGCTGGCCGCCCTGATGGTCGCCTGGTGCCAGGCGGTGCAATGGTCGACCTCGAACACTCTCGGCCTGCCATTTTTGGTTTGCCTCTCCAGTTTCGTGGCGTCGGTGTTCGTCACCGTGCGGTGGACGCCGCGCAGTGGCCTGAAGATCTCCGAATTTCTGCCGACCGTCAGCCTCTGGCAGATGCTGGGTTTCGGCCTGGCGACGCTCGTCTGTGTCGGCGTCGGCACCGTCGGATTCGCCAGCCTGCGGTGCGGATCGGGAATCGACGGCCGCCGAATCAGCGACGCCTTGAGCGAGCGGTTCGATTTTCGACGCGCGGCGCGGACGACGCCCTTTTCTTCGCCCACGTCTGCCCAATTCTGGCTGGAGTGGACGCGGCGTGGATACGTTTTGCCCGCGGTGATTGCGTCGATCGGAATCGCCGCGATCGTCTTGGTGTGGTCTCTGCCGGCGACGTTGTTCGATGCGACTCATATCGCCGGCCAGGCGTCATCGATTCTCGTCGTGCCCGTCTGGTTGATCGGGTTTTTCTGGGGACACCGCTCGCCGAATTTTGAATTCGGGGCCTTCAATGGTTCGCGTCCGTTGTCCGATCGTCAGATCGCCAATGCAATCTTAAAGAGCGCGACCCTGGGCTTGATCTTGTCCGCGGCGATTTGGTTCGCCTGCATGGCCCTGGTCGTGTTGATCGTGGGTGGGCGTGAGGAAATATCCGGCCTGTGCCGCCAGCTCGAGCAACAGGAGGTCGTGGCAGGCCTGGCCTTCATTTCCATCGGTTTGACGGCAATTTGGAGCTTCGTCGGCTTCGTGACGTCTCTTTCGCTGGCGGGCCGGAAGGTAGTGCTCTATGCGTTCGCCATGGCGTTTGGCGCGTGGATGACCGGGGCTCTCTTACCCTTGGGCTTTGGAGACAAATCTCAAATCGCGTTTTCGGCGTTCTATTCCACGGTCTTCGCGATCCTCTGTCTGTCTGGCTGTGTCGCGGCATTCGCTGCCGTTTGGCATTGGCATTTAATCTCCGTGCGAACTCTCTGCCTGGCGGCAACGATCGTATTGACGGCGGTTGGCGCCCTCTATTCCGCCGGAATGCCCATTGCGTGGCAAAGCTGGCCGGTGGTCGTGTATTGCTGTTTGCTTCCCCTTCCACTCGCCGCGGCGCCGCTGGCCGTCTACACGAATCGCCACCGCTGACCGGCCGGCACGAAGGCGGTTTTCACTGTGCGATGAGAATGCGTCGAGCTAAAGGCGAACGGAAGTTCCACCGCAGAGGACGCAGAGAACGCAGAGGGTGAAGCGAGACGCTTCGGAATTTAAGAAATGAAAATGCTCATCGAGCGCAATTCTTGATTTCTCTGCGTCCTCTGCGTCTCTGCGGTGCAACCATAATCGGCTAACGCCAACGTCTCGGTGTGCGATCGGGTTTTGATCTACACAGCTCCCGGATTCGGCGTTACTCGAGAACAGAGTGCCGCTTCAATCTCGCCGCGAACGTCGGCATCGATTTCCAACGCCAATCGCGTGGCGAGCGCCTCGCGAGCGGCCGGAAGGTTCAACCTACCAAGTGCCCAGGCCGCCGCGCCTCGGACCAGCGGCTCGTCGTCCGACAGTCCGCGCACCAGCGGCGCGAGCGATGCCGGATCGCCTTGATTGCCCAACACGATCGCGGCGCTGCGGAGCAGACCCCGGCGCTTGGCCCGCAGCAGCGGACTGCCGCGAAAGAGCCGGCGAAAATCTTCGTCGGCCATGAAAAACAGTCCGGCCAAATCGATCGGGTTGCGCCCCTCGGCCGGCACAAATGCCTCTTCCGAGCTTTCCGGCGCGCGGCGATTCCAAGGGCAAACGTCCTGACAAATGTCGCAGCCAAATAGCCAATCGCCCATGCCAGCCCGCAGCGATTGCGGAACTGGCCCGCGCAGTTCGATCGTCAGATAGCTGATGCACTTGCGGGCGTCGAGCACGTAAGGCTCCGGAAAAGCCGCGGTCGGACAGGCGTCGAGGCAGGCCCGGCAGGTGCCGCAGTGGTCGGCCTCCGGCGTCGTGTCATAGTCGAGCGCCACGTCGGTCAGCAGCGCGGCCAGAAAGAACCAGCTTCCGACCTGGCGGTTGAGCAACAAGGTGTTTTTGCCGATCCAACCGAGACCGGCCAGTTGGGCGAATTCGCGTTCCATCAAGGGTGCCGTATCGACCACGCCCCGCGCGTGCGCCCCGGGCGCGCGGCCGCGCAAGTAATCGGCCAGCTCGTCCAGCCGGCGGCGAATCAGCGTGTGATAATCGTCGCCCCAGGCATATCGCGAGACGCGGCCTTGCCCCGGCGCCGGCGTGGCCGGCTCGGCCGTCCGATAATTCATCGCCAGCATCACGATGCTTTGCACACCGTCCAGGACCGATTGCGGATGCTCGTAGGCCGCCCGGCGACCAGCCAGATAGTGCAACTCGCCGGCAAAGCCGCGGGCGAGCCACTGGTCGAACCGTGCAATGCCCGGCGGCGTCACGGCCGGACAGATGCCGGCCAGTGCGAATCCCAATCGGCGTGCTTCAGCCTTCAGATCGCTCGACAAGCTGGCCCCGTCGGACATGACGTCGCTCAATCGGCGTTGTACCCTTCGGGAAACTGTTGGGTCTTCTTGCCGGTGATGCGATAGAGAGCGATCGCCGCATCGGCTGAGACCCATTCATCGGCAAGCAGGGTTTCCATCAGCTCGGCCGCTGCCGCGGCTCGCATCCGCCCCAAGGCGTCGATCGCATTCGAGCGGACGCCCCGTTTCAATTTGCCATCAGCGGCAACTGCCATCAGCGGCTCGACCGTCCGAGGATCTTTGATCTCGCCCAGAACCGATGCTGTCCAAGTGCTGGCCTCGGGATCGGCGTCCTCGAGCGCGCTGACAAGTTGCGGCGGCGCCTTGTCGAGCTTGAGGAAGCGGAAAGCGACCACGCCACGCCGGCGGACTTTCGGATCGTCACTTTTGAGCCGCTCTAAAAATGGCTCAATTAACAACGCCTCGTGCGTGATCTGGTAAAGCGATTGCTGGCGCGCATCCCACAGCGATTCGTTGTCCTGCGGGTCTTCGGCCACGGGCAAGCCGCGCAGTTCGGCCGCCGCCGTGCCGGCCAGCTTGGGGAAACGCGCAGCCAGCTCGGCCAGCGCAAAGGTCGCGGCTCGGCGGGCGCTGGACGAGCGGCGCATGCACCCCATCTGCATGTTGGTCGTGCGGTCGGAGGCGGCGACCTTGGCCAAAACGGCCAGGCATTTCTCGGAGCCGGTTTTACCGAGCGCGGTGGCCACCCGACTTCGCAGCCCGGCATCCTCTTCTGCTGTCAGCCGTCCGATCAAGAACGCCTCGGTGGCCGCGCCCGGGATGCCGACCGCAATCTCCAGCAGGCGCAGACGCTGATCTATATCCGCTTCATCCGACTCGGACCAAACCCGCGCAATCGCGGCGATCTTGTCCTCGTCGGATTTTTCGGCGAGCGACTCTTTGAGTTGTGCGAGAATCTGGCGTTGGTGTTCGGCCACCTCGCGCGAGGGAGGCAGGCCAAACACCGATGACGCCACCAGCGCCAGCGAAAAAGTCAGAGCGATGCGGGACTGCATAGTGCCACTCCTGTGCCAGGGATTCGAGGCTGCCGGCGGATCGCCCGTCGACCGCCCCACTTAGACGCACGAAGCGCAAATTCGCTCCCTCGCTGTCCCCAGCCTTTTACTTTGCCCCCGCCGCGGTCGCCGCCGAACCATTCAGCGATGTCAGCGGGCCAATGGCCATGGTGGTGCTGATCGAGAGCGGGAATTTGGCCAGCACCTTGCCTACATCATCAATCGTCACCGCGTCGACCGAGGCCAGGTCGTCGGCCACCGAACGATATTCGCGCCGCTGCAGCCAATTGCCGCCGACGGTGAACAGCCGCCCGCGCGGCCGCTCGCTCGACAGCACCACGCGCGAATTGATCTTGCTCTTGGCCTGATTCAGTTCGGCGACCAAAATCCCTTCCCCCTCGGCCTGCTTGTAGATCTTTGCGACTTGCGCCAGGTTGGCCGCCGTGTGATCGGCCTCGCAAGTCATGTAGGTCATGAACAGGCCGGTCCCCTGATAGTCGTAATGATTCAGGCTGGCATGTTCGGCCAGTCCCGAGTCGACCAGGGCCCAATACAGCCGGCTGCCCGAATCGTCTCCCAACACGGTCGTCAAAATCTTGGCGGCAAACCGCTCGTGAGCCCGCGAGTCGGGCCCATTGGCCAGTTGCACCACGTATTCCAGCGTGGCCGAGTCCTTGTGCAGGCACTCGAGTCCACTGTGGTTGGCCGCCGGGCCTGCCTCGCGCGCGCCCGGCACCGGTTGCCACGCGCCGCACAAGCGATCGGCGGCTTTGACCAACTGCTCGAAATCGACGCGGCCGCTGGCGACCAGGGTGATGTTGCCTGGACTGTAGCGGCGGCGGAAATAGTCGCGCATGGCGTCGACGCTCAAGGCACCGACCGTGGCGGCCGTCCCCAGCACGCTGCGGCCCAGCGGATGACGGCCAAAGTGGGCCGCCTTGCACTTTTCGTCGGCACCGAAAGGCGGCTGATCTTCGTACATCTTGATTTCTTCGATGATCACCTTTTTCTCGGTGTCGAAATCTTCTTCGCGCAGCGACGGCCGCAAAATATCGGCCAGCAGCTCGACCGCTTCGGTCTGGTGCTCGGGCAAGACGGCCGCGTAATAGACCGTGTTTTCCTCGCTGGTGAAGGCGTTGTAGTGGGCCCCCATCTCGTCGAACTCGCGATTCACGTCTTCGGCCGAACGCGTCGGCGTCCCCTTGAACACCATGTGTTCCAGGAAATGGCTCACGCCGGCCAGCGCTTCGGTCTCGTCGCGGGCGCCGGTTTCGACGAAGAATCCGACGGCCGTCGAATAGGCTTCGGCATTGCACTCGGCGACGATCGTCAAACCGTTGGGCAGTTTTTGTTCAAGAAATTCCAACAGATACCTCCAGCGGTTGGGATCCCAAAGTGACGATGGTGAAATCGCGCGGCGGATGTTCGGCCAGATACGCGTTGATGCTCTCGCAGCTCAGCCCATCGACCAGGGCCCCCACCTCGGCCAGCGTGCGGACGCGGCCCAAGTGGAACCAATCGCGGGCGATCGACGAGCTGCGCGAAGAACTCGATTCCTGCTGCATGATCAGCGCGCTCTTGATCCGCGCCTTCAACCGGCTCAGCTCCTCCGGTTCAATTCCGGCAGCCAGCCGGATCAGCTCGCCCAGCAGTACGTCGAGCGTTTCCTGGGCACGATCGGCGCTCGTGCCGGCATAGCACAACACACTGGCCCGATCGCACAGAGTGTGGTGCGAGGCATAAACCGTGTAACACAGGCCGCGCTTCTCGCGGACTTCGGTAAACAGCCGCGAGCTCATGCCGCCGCTCAACACGCCGACAGCCCCCCAGGCCTGAAAATAGTCGGGGTCGCGATAGGGAACGCTCGCATAGGCGACGCCGATTTGCGTCTGGTTCGACTCGTGCGTCAGGTGTTCCCGCCGCGAAAGCTTTTGCTTGCCTGCCTGCGTCTCCATGGTCTTCGGCTTCCAATCGGCCAACAGCCGCCCGACTTCGTCCTTCAGCCGCGGCCAATCGATCCGGCCCGCCACGCCGAGAATCGTTCCATTCGGTCCGTAGCTGCGGGCGTGAAAATCGCGGATCTCGTCGCTCGTGATCGACCGCAGCGCCGCCATTTCCCCTTGGCTCGAACGCCCCCAAGGATCGGGATATTGCCGGCGGCGCAGCTCGAGCATCACCTTCTGTGCCGGCTCGTCCTCGATCGACCGCAGCTCCTGTAGCACCACGGCCCGGCCGGCTTCGAGCTGGTCGGCCGGCAAATGGGGCCGGCGGAGCAGATCGGCAAAAATTTCGAGTGCCGGCCAAAGGTTTTTCGAAAGCGTCGCCCCGCCGAAACTGGAGTGGTTGACCGACACCGACTCGCCATGCTCGACGCCCAGGTTTTCCAGATCGGAAATGAATTGCCGACTGTCGCGGTTGCCAGCCCCACGCAGAGCCATTTCGCAGGTGAACGCCGCCAGGCCGGCCCGGTCGGGCTTTTCTTGCGAGCAGCCGGCAGGGACCAAAAAACTGAATGCCGCCGACTCGAGCGACATCATCGGCTCGGCCACCAGCACCAGGCCATTTTCGTAAACGTGGGACAGGATCGACTTGGTCACGGCATTCACACTCGCTGGGAGAGAAGTGGGGATCGGGGCGACCGGTTGCGCGGGCACGTTCGATACGCGGCTGCCGGCGCGGATACTTTTTCGGCCGGCGCTGCCACGCGCCAAACTATCCGACGGCGTCGCGATATGCCAGGAGGGGTGCCGCGATTGACCGGCGCCTGTCCCCCGCTTCGGCCGAGCGAAGTGCCCTTCGCCCCGAAGCGATGGTGCCCGTCGCATCGTGCGACTCACCACGGCCGCCGTATGCTTAGGAATAAGCAACTTCGACGGCTTTGTAAACCGTGCGGCAGTGGGCGAAGCCGAGTTGTTGGTAGAGGTGGATGGCACCGGCGTTCTGAGCCGTGACTTCCAAAAAGGCTTGCTTCAGGCCCGCTTGCTGAAAACCGATCAAGGCCCGCAACATCAAGGCCCTGCCCAGCCCCAGACTGCGGCGTTCGGGCGTCACGCCCAGGTTTTGGATGGCGCCCAAGCCGGCCGCATCCCGAATACCCTGAATCGTGCCACAAAACTCGGGGTTCGCATTGGCGCTTTCGCGATGAGCCAGCAGCCAGGTGGCCGCGGGCAAAAACCCGTCCTTGTGGCGGATTTCGTTCATCAAACGGTAGCAACCGGCCAATTCTCCCAAGCAGGGGAAAACATTGGCATCGATCTCCGCACGAAAGCTGAGATATTTCGTCTCGGCATGCGATTCCAGCAGCGATTCGTCCCACGGCACAAACGAAAAGCCATGCGGCAAGACCGGTTGCGGCAACACCCGGTTCGCCAGGCTGACTTCCATCCGATAGCGTTTGAAATACGTAAGGCCCATACCTTGACTTACGCGTGCGCGCGGGATCGGCGTTTGGCGATGGTTAAGACTCACAACAGAAATGTACCGGGCGTGCTAGTAAGGGTCAAATTTTTGGCGCCCAAAGACTTATGGCCAAAGGAGCGTCCACCCCGCTAGCTCTCATGCTATCGGCCGAAAAGGTGGCCTAGGGAGGATCTTTTCGCCGGCCGCCTCACAGGTCCTACGTCCATGCGGACGCTTCGCAGGGAGGATTGGGTTTTGGGTGGCCAAAATGGCTATTTTGTGCTATTGAAATCTCGCTCGCTTTCCCGATATAATCACTCATTCACTGGCCTTCCGCACCCGGCGGTTTGCCCAAGCGAAGCGTGGAAACCTGCCGGCGCCCCTCGACGATGAAGGCTGATCCGCGAGCCAACGACCCAAACCCCTCTCTCCCTGCTACCCCCACCCCGGGACCCGATCCTGGCTGGCGGCGGGCGGTCAGCCTCCCGTCACTCCCCGAAGCCTTTGCCACGATTCCCGTCGATGGCCGACACTGGGGACGCAAAATGCTGGCCTTCGCCGGGCCGGGACTGTTGGTGGCGGTCGGCTACATGGATCCGGGCAATTGGGCGACCGACCTGGCCGGCGGCGCGCAATTTGGATACGCGCTCCTGTCGGTGGTGCTGATCTCCAACTTCATGGCGATTTTGCTCCAGCATCTGGCGCTGAAGCTTGGCATCGTTGCTGGTCGCGACCTGGCCCAGGCCTGCCGCGATCACTATTCGCCGCCGGTGGTGATCGTGTTATGGATCCTCTGCGAGATCGCGATTGCCGCTTGCGATCTGGCCGAAGTGATTGGATCGGCCGTGGCGCTCAACCTGCTCTTCGGGTTGCGGCTGGAGTATGGCGTTCTGCTGACCGCCTGCGACGTGCTGGTCGTGCTGCTGTTGCAAAACCGCAGCTTTCGCTCGATCGAGGCGGTGGTCGTGGTGCTGATTCTGCTGATCGGCGGCTGCTTTGCCTACGAGATTGCGCTGGCCCCGCCGCCCGTCGGCGAGCTCTTGACCGGTCTCGTTCCGAAGCCCGAAATCATTCACAATTCGGCAATGCTCTATCTGGCGGTCGGCATTCTGGGGGCGACCGTCATGCCCCATAATCTCTACTTGCATTCGAGCATCGTGCAGACACGGGCGTTCGAGCGGAACGATGCCGGCAAATCGATGGCGATCCGGTTCGCCACGATCGACTCGACCGTCGCCCTCTTGTTTGCCTTCTTCATCAATGCGGCGATTCTGATCGTTGCCGCCACGGCGTTTCATACCACGGGCCATCAATCGGTCGCCGAAATTTCGACCGCCTACGAGTTGCTGACTCCGGTCTTGAAAGATCGTTGGGCCAGCGTCGTGTTTGCCTTGGCCCTGTTGGCCTCGGGCCAGAACTCGACGCTCACCGGCACGATGGCCGGTCAGATCGTGATGGAAGGTTTTTTGCATCTCCGCCTGCGGCCGTGGGTGCGGCGGCTGCTGACCCGCTCGGTGGCGATCGTGCCGGCGGTCATCGTGGCCCACTGGTTCGGCGACCAGGGGGTCAACAAGCTGTTGGTTTTGAGCCAGGTGATCTTGTCGCTGCAGCTCAGTTTTGCCGTGGTGCCGTTGGTTTGGTTTACGAGCGACCGGCAGAAAATGGGGCGATTTGTCAACACGCGCTGGCTGGCCGTGTTGGCGGGGATTGTCACCCTGCTGATCATCGGTTTGAATGGTTGGCTGGTCACCAGCATGTTCTTTGGTCATGCCGCATCCTGATTCCTGTCGCACCCGGCTATTGGTCGCAACGTGTATCAACACATTCTGATTCCGCTCGACAATTCACCGACCGACGAGGCGATTTTGACGCATATCCGCCAGTTGGCCCGGCTGTGCGGCGCGCGCTTGACGCTGATCCACGTGGCCGACGGTTTCATGGCCCGCAACCAGAAGCGATTGGGCCTGGATGAATCGACCGAGATGCGCGACGACCGCGACTATCTGGCCCGCCGGGCCGAGGAGCTGTCGGCCGACGGTTTCAAGGTCGACGCGATTCTGGAATGTGGCGAGCCGGCCGATCACATTCTGGCGATCGCCGAGCGCGAGCAATGCGATCTGATCGCCATGTCGACCCACGGCCATCGCTTTCTCAGCGACTTGATCCTGGGCAGCGTGGCCGAGCAAGTCCGCCACCGCACCGGCATCCCCGTCCTGCTGATCCGTTCACCTCAGCCGAAGTGACTTGGCCCTCGCCAAAAAAGTGATGGCGCTTTGGACCATCGATTGAGACGAGAAAATCGAGGTCGATGGGCTGTCGAACTCCAAATTTTTACCGCAGAGGCGCAGAGAACGCAGAGAAAAAAAATTCAATACACCCCATGTAGAAAACAGCCTGAGGATGCTCTTTCAATCTTTTTTGTTTTCTCTGCGTTCTCTGCGCCTCTGCGGTGAAATATTAATGAGCGTCTTTCCGCCACTTGATCATTTCGCTGCCAACGCGCGCAGCGTCGCCAGGTTCACGACATCCATCTCGACGCCGTTTTCCTGCTCCTTGGCCGTTTCGAGATACATCGGCGTTTTCTTGAAACGCCGATCCTTCAGCAGCCAGCCGAACGGCGCCAGTCCCATCTGGCCGCGGCCGATGTGAGCGTGGCGATCGACTCGCGAGCCGAGCGGCTTCAGACTGTCGTTCAGATGAAACGCCTTCACGCGCGTCAGGCCCACGGCCGCGTCGAGCTGGGCCATCATCGCCGTGTACTCTTTTTTCGTCTCCATGGCATAGCCGGCCGCGAAGACGTGGCAGGTGTCAAAGCAAATGCCCAGCCGCTCCCCCTCGGCGGTTTGTTCGATGATCGCCCCCAACTGTTCGAATCGCCAACCGAGCGTCGAGCCTTGACCGGCCGTCGTCTCCAGCAATATCTGGGCTTTGAGCTTTTTTCCGCGGCGGTGGACTTCGTCCAATCCCTTGGCCACGCGGGCGATTCCCTCGGCTTCGCTGCTGGTGGTAAACGCGCCCGGATGGGCAACCAGGTAGGCGATGCCCAAAAAGTCGCAGCGGACCAGCTCGTCGAACATCGCATCGATCGACTTCTGCCACAGCTCGTCGTCGGGGCTGGCCAGATTGATCAGATACGAATCGTGGGCAATCGGGTGCAGGATTTCCAATTCATCGAGCCTGGCCTGAAACCGCGTCCGATCTTCCTCCACCAGCGGTTTGCCGCGCCACTGATTGTTGTTTTTGGTAAACAGTTGCACGCAATCGCAACCGACTGCGTGCGCCGCCTCAACCGCCTTGTAGTGGCCGCCGGCGATCGAAAGATGGGAACCGAACAGGTGGGAATCAGCCATTTGGTTGTTATAACGGTTGTCGAGCCGTACTCGTAGCGGCCCGGCGAGGGACATGAACGATGTATTATCGAATTTTCGGCGAGCTGCCCGGCTACCCGCCTGACAGGCGGTTCATGCTCGCCCGGTACGAGACGTTGGAAATATCGTCATCCGTCAAGACCGACCCGCACATGCTTTTCCCAACGGTCGAGGAAGCCCGTGCGGCAATCCCGCAACCCGCAACGCAAATGCCGTCGAACGACGAATACCAGTTCTTCGTTGTCGAGCTGTGGAAAGGGCCAGACCCAAGCTGACCGGATGCCCTGTCCTACAACTGGTCTTTTTCTCGGGTGGCCCTTGTACGTAAGGATTTGACGAGTTGACAGTCCTAGACTGGCCGGTTTTTCGACAGCCTTGTGGTAGCCGCCGGCGATCGAAAGATGGGAACCAAGCAGTGGCATAAGCGGTCGATCTATCGCGTGCCGATTCGTTTTTCCAAATCTTTGATGCGTCGTTCGTGGACCTCGATCAGTTCCAGCAAGTCTTCGATCATGTCGATCCCGATCGGGCCATCTTTCGAGGCATGCACCACCCCGACCGCGTTCAATTTCAGCTTATACCGTTTCTCCGCGATTCTCGCCCGCATTTCCGGCACGTCCATCGTTCTCTCCTTCGTTCCGATCCGAGATCTCCGGTGCCGCGCCCATCACCGCTTGGGAAGCAATCTGGCGATTGCCCTGACGCGATCCAGCGGTTCGTCGCTGGCGAAATCCTGTGCGCTGTCATGATCCAACAGCCGGCCCGCATACTCGACCGCCTGGTCGGGCGTGATCAGCCCTTGGCATTGGTAAACCCGCAGCGTGGCGAGTTTCAGCAGAATGTCGCCGTTCTTGTCGGCCGTCAGCCGGTCGGCTTCGGCCACCGCGTCCGCCGCGCTTCCGGGCGGCAGCGGCTCGAGCGTCAGATTCTGGTCGAGATACTCGAGCAGTTCGTTCACGACTTGTATGCCCGGATCGGCCCCTTTGGCTCGGCCGGCCGCGATGGCCGTGCTGGTCAGCGGTTTGGAGGCCCACAGTTCGGTATTCGAAGCCACGTCGACCAGGCTCACGACGAGGGTGGGCCCGCGGTTTTGGTTCGTATTTGATCCGGTAGCTTTGCCGGTCATATTCAGCGAAATCAGGATGTCGACATTCTGCTGAGCGGCAAAAGTTTGCAACGAATCTTCGCTATCGGCGATGGCGAACAGCACGGCTCGTGGGTCGGACTCTTGCGGCGGCTGCACGTCGCAGCCCCAATCGCCGCAGGAACCGCGGGCCACCCGCGTCATCAAACCGCGGAGGAGCAACATTCCGGCGTCGCCACCCGTGCGGCGATAGTCGCCTTCAGCCCCTTTCTGTTCCCCCCAGTCGGTACCGCTACGAGGACGAAGATCGAACCCGCTGATTCCCAGCACGAATTGCAGATTCATCATCGGCCGTTCCAGCGAGGGCGCGCGGCGCAGTGCCTGAACGACAGGATTATTATCATCGGAGGCGATGAGTCGGCCGGCGAGCAAATCGCGCGTCGCGACCTTGTTCCAAGCAAAGGCCTGCTTCAGCCGGTCGTTGAAGTCGAGTTCTTTCAAACCTTTTTGCATCAGCATCACATCTGCCATCTTTTCCCGCCGCGAGACCGGATTCGCCGGCGGATTGTCCTGCGCGATTTGCGACGGCGGCTCGATGCGTCGGTCGTTTGGCACTTGGGGTGCCCCCTGCGGCGCTTGCTGCGGCATGCCGGGCGGCGGGTTGCCCAGATTGGCTTGCGGGGCGCCGAAGGGAACGTTCCCCACGTTGCCCGGCGGTGCCCCGGGTGGACCGCCTTGGCCGGGCATTCCAGCTTGGCCACCCGCTTTTTTAGCTTCGGCCGCCAGGCGCGCGGCTTCGGCCGCTTGTCGAGCCGCGAGTAGAGGATTGCGGCCGACCGCCACCATCGTTGTGAGAAAGATGAGACTGATCGCGAGATTGAAAACCGCCTGCGTTCGACCCAATCCGAACGCACGCGCGCACAGGTAGATGATCAGAAAGAGCGGCAAGGCAACGACTACCGTGCCCACCAACGTGCCAATCAAAACACCCGCCATGATCGCACCCTGCGGGGCATTCGGTTGCTGCTGCACCGCTCCCTGGGCGCCAAAAAACGCTCCGACCCCCATGCTCACGAGTTGCACACACACGACAATGCCGAATAAGACTCGGTCGACAGGGCTCAGCCCCTTTTCGTTTGGACCGCGGTTTTGACGCGACTGCTCCGAAGCGAAAACGATCGCGGCATTGATCAGCCCTGGAATCAGCATGAAGACGCTCTCGAAACTGATCGCCATAAAGAGACCGCACAGCAACGTAACGACCGTCCAGAATTGTGCCTTCAAAAAGAATGCGATTCCCCCCTGCTTCCACGCCGGTGTGCCCTTGGCTGCCGGCCGCGTGGGGCCAGAAGAAAACGGCCCGCCGGCGGGTCTCGCCATGGCTGCCGCCGGAGGAGCCGCGGTCACCTCTTCCAGCAAATCGACCAAACTCGACTCCGGCTCGTTTCGGTCGGGGATTTGAATCACGGCGCGACAGCTTGGGCATTTCACCCGAGCGCCGGCCATCTGATCCGGGGCGTTCAGCCGCTTGTGGCAGTGATGGCAAGTAACCTGAATTGGCATCGCGTTTTTTCCCGCTCTCCCTCTGGCTCGAAAGTCTTTGGCCGCGGCTGGCTGATTTGGCCGCCCGGCAAAATCGTCTCACTTTTAGTTTTACCGAGGATGCGATCGGTAGCAAATGAAAAGCCGCCGCCACGGATTGCAGGGTTGCAGCCCACCGACTAGCCGCCGCATCCGCCGCATCCTCCGCCGCCGCAGCCGCCCCCTCCTCCACAACCTCCGCCTCCGCAACCGCCGGCCGTGTCGCCACTACCCCGAGCGGCCCCGGCTGCGAAGGCATCGCGCAGCGAAGTCAGCGGGCCAATGCAAAACGCGAGGGCGGTCGCGCCAAACAGTGCAAAGGCCAGGCCCGCTTCGTCGGGCGGAGATTCCGTTTTGCCACGATAATATTTGTGCCGCGCGTGTTGTTTGCGCAGGCGACGCAACAGCCGGGTCCCGGCCCGCGTTCGCCAACTCGGCAAGGCAGCGAAGACAATCGTAACGAAAAAGGTGACAAACAGGGCAAAAACCAAAAAGCTAACGGGCCGTCCGCGATAGAGACCGACAATCACTTTCGTCACGCCCAGCAACAGCAGCCCGCCGAGGATCATCATCGGCGCGTACCGCACCCACCAGGCCTGATTCGGCTCCATGAACAGTTGCCGCTCGCGCAAGTCGCGCACGATCCGCTCGGTTTCGTCTTTGAGCAGACTCGGCACCAGCCCCGGGCTGACCCCGGGCCCAATCGCGTCGTACAGCGTCTTCTCCGGCGAGCCGTCGACCAGCACGCAGTCCTCCATGCGGCGGGTGACCACATAATCGGCCGGTTTGCCGAAAATAAAAAACCCCAAAACCCGGCGCTTGGTCGCCCGATTTTCAATCCGCACCGCGCCGTGTTGGAGCAGCACCACCAGCGCCGTATACGCGGCTCGCCTGCTCCCCTCGGCCAGCACGGCCACTTCCAGCGGTCCCGGCTCCCAGCCATCCGACGCATGGTCATTTCCCTCAGCGCGCAGCCAGCGGCGCATCAGCATCGCCGCCACGATCGCCACCACAAACAGGACGCCATACAGCTTCAAAAAGTCGAGGCCACGCAAATCGAGCGGATTGACGACTTGCGCCAGCGGACCCCAACTCCCCGCCACCAGCAGCAGCACCGGCAACCCAATCGCCGTCGCCGCCGCTCGTCGGACCAGCCGCTTCGGCACGACCCAATTTCGGGCCGTGTTGACCAGCCGGTGCTCGGTGTCGTCTCCAAACCGCGTCGCCGCGGCGGGCCAAATGTCGGCCGGCGGCTCGGCGTCGAACAACCGGCGATAGCTGGCCAGCGTCTCATCGTAGAGGGCGATGAATCTGGCCTGCTCGCCGTTGCCCCCTTGCGTCGGTTCGTGATGGATCGGCCGGCCGAGCGTGTCGCGGCAGAGCCGGCCCCAATACGATCGTGTATAGGTCAAGTGCAGATGCCAGGCCTGGTCGACGTGCTCCGACGGAACGGCCTTGTGCCCGGCGACCATCGCCAACAAGAGAAACCGCCGGTATTCATCGATCACGCGGCCGGTGAACTCAGCGGTCCAGCCCGTCTCCTTGGCCAGCCGCCGGCCGAACGTCAGCACGGCTGGCCCGTCGTCGAGCGGAAAATCGACTATCCGCGTCCAAAGCGCGGCTTCGTCGGGAGTCATCATGGCGAATGCTCCTGGCGTTCGAAGGGAGCACCAGCCGGTCGTCGCGATCGAGGGTCCGGCCGCGGGCCCCTCGGGGTTGGCGTCTCTTCGTTCAAGTTGCTATGATCAGCCGCGTTCCGCCGCGGCATGTTTCCGGCATCCCCAGACGTTGATGCTACCGGCCGGCAATCGTGTCTGCAAAGATCGTCTCGAAGATCACTTCGGCCGCGCCGCAAAGTCGGACCTTTCGGCCAACCACCCACGTCGCGAAAGGGCAGAGATATGCAGAAATATTTCACCGAGTTTATTGGCACCTTTTTCCTGGTCCTGACCGTCTGTCTCACCGTGCTGGGCAAGGTGCCGCTGGCGCCGCTGGCCATCGGTGCCTCGCTGATGGTGATGGTTTACATGGGCGGACACATATCGGGCGCCCATTACAACCCGGCCGTGTCGTTGGCCGTGATGCTGCGAGGCAAATTGTCGACCGGTGACTTTATCGCCTATCTCGCCGCCCAGTTCGCCGCCGGCATCGCGGCCGCCTATGTCGCCAGCTACATCCTGACCGGCTATCTAATCGATGGCAAAACGGAAGCCTTGACCAGCTTTGCGTTGAACCCCGGAACCGGGGTGAACACGCTCGCCGCGCTGCTGGTCGAAGGGCTCTACACCTTCGCTCTGGCGCTGGTGGTGTTGAATGCCGCCACGGCTCCCAAGACCGATGGAAACTCGTTCTACGGATTGGCGATCGGCTTTACGGTCGTGGTGGGCGCGTTCGCCGGCGGCGCGATTTCGGGCGGAGCGTTCAATCCGGCGGTCGGCATTGGGCCGTCGGTCGTCCACAACCTGCTGACCAAGACCGCGATCCCGAACTGGTGGATCTATGTCGTCGGCCCGTTTGCCGGTGGCGCGCTGGCCGCCGTCGCCTTCAAGATCCAGGGGGCGGAAGACTAACACCGCGTTTTTACGAGGTGCAGCGCATCGTCACTCACCCGACGCCCGAGCGAGGGATTACGGGCGCTGTCGCTTCCCCGCGGGTAACGGTGCTCTAGGGGCCCCGTGCCCGAGCGCAATCCGGTTGAGCGCTGCGGCCTTACCAATAGAGCTCGCCCCAGCCGAAGCCGGGCGGAGTCGAGCCAAAACCATAGCCATAGCCGCGCGCGGCCGGGCCAACGCCCACGTAGCGGAAGTTGGCAAAACCATTGCGCTGACAGCACGGTTGATAGGCTCCGATCTGGTAGCCGGGCCAATAACCCCAACTTCCGCGACCATAGCTCCCAGCCGCATAGCCGCGCGCCTGTGCCGGCCCGCGGCAGCCATAGCAGGGCCACATCATGTTGGGACAAACCTGGTAATGGTGCCAGGCCGCGGCCGGGCGAGCCGCAAGCGTCATCAACCCGCACACCAGCAATGCCAAGGCCAAGCGTTTCATGCTCTGTTCCCGACCGTTCGTGACCGAAGTTTGGGCTGACCCAACCAAAAAGGCATCTGCGGTCGCTGGCATTCCACTAACCCGAAGCGCCAGCGAGGGAGACAAGACGAATCCCCTCCCCGACGTATGGGGTTAGTGATGCTTTCGTGCGGCTCCGCTCGCCCGACTGAGCGACTCTACCGCTTATAACGGCTGTGCCGCCGCCTGAAGATCAGCCAAAAAGATCGCCGTCCGGGTCGGTGAAGATTGCCGTAACCTTTTTTCAGATAATGTGTTTCGTTCTTGCCTGGCCTATTACACTCGGTGACGAAACAGCCCTTGGCAGCCGGCACGATCGTTACAACCGGCAAAGTTTGACAGCCAGCGGGGGCCGCACTTGGCCGCCGAGCGCGCGTCCCTATAATTCAGTTAGTGAAATAATTCACAGCTTTGGCCGGACGGTCTGGGTCGCCCGGCCGACGGCAACCAAAAAATCCCCAAGGCGAAGGGGTCGACGACGATGGATCGCTCTTTGCGCGCAGGCGCGGTCAGTTACCTGAATACCAAGCCCCTCATTTATGAGTGGGATCGGTTCGCGCCCAACGTCGAATTGGTCCTCGACCACCCCAGCCGTCTGGCCGACCAGTTGGCCGCCGACCAGTTGGATGTGGCGCTGATCCCGTCGATCGAGTTTTTTCAGAATCCGGGCTATCGCATCGTCTCCGACGCCTGCATCGCCTGCCGTGGGCCGGTCCTCAGCGTCAAGCTGTTCGGTCGCAAGCCGGTCGAGCAGATTCGCACGCTGGCCTTGGACGTCGGTTCGCGGACCAGCGCCGCCCTGGCCCAGATCCTGCTCCATGAGCGCTATGGACTGCGGCCGGCGCTGGAGCCACTTCCCATCGGTGCCGAATTGGCCGATACCGCGGCCGATGCGATCCTGCTGATCGGCGATCGGGCCATGCAGTCTCCCGCCGGTCGGTTCGAGTTTGTTTGGGATTTGGGCGATCAATGGTGCCGCTGGTCGGAATTGCCGTTCGTCTTCGCCATGTGGACGGCTCGAGCGGGCATCGAGCTGGGCCATTTGGACGCGGCTCTTTGCGGTGCTCGGGAGGCCGGCGTGGCCCATTTGGACGAAATCGCCCAGCGCGAGGCCCCGGCCCTCGGTTTGACCGAACCGCAGTGCTTGTCGTACCTGCGTGATAACCTGTATTTTTATCTAGGGCCGCGCGAGCTGCGCGGTTTGGAATTGTTCTATCGCCACGCGGCACGACTGGGGCTTGCCCCTGCGGGAGTAGATCTTGGACTCGACCATTGCCCGACTGTTAGCTAAGGCTGTCGACGGCGTCCGCCTGACGCCCGACGAAGGCCTGACGCTGCTCCAGTCGCACGATCTGGCGGCCCTGGGCCGCGCGGCCGACGCCGTCACGGCCCGGCTCCATCCCGAGCCCTATCGTACCTACAACATCGATCGGAACATCAACTACACCAACGTCTGCACCGCTGTCTGCGACTTTTGCGCCTTCTATCGTCGCCCCAAGCACGAGGAGGGCTACGTTCTCGACCGCGAAGTGCTGATGCAGAAGATTCAAGAAACGGTCGACCTGGGGGGCGATCAAATCCTGATGCAAGGGGGCCTGCATCCCGACTACAAGATCGAGTGGTACGAAGAACTCCTTCGCGACATCAAATCCCGCTTTCCGCAGGTCAACGTTCACGGCTTCAGTCCGCCCGAGATTCACCACTTCACCAAGGTTTCAAAACTGCCGCTCCGCACGGTTCTCGAACGTCTGAAAGCGGCCGGCCTGGGCAGCCTGCCCGGTGGTGGAGCCGAAATTCTGGTCGACCGGGTCCGCGCGGCGATGACCCGCGGCAAGGTGATGACCGACGACTGGCTGAACGTTTGCCGCGTTTGGCACGAGCTCGGCGGGCGGGGCTCGGCCACCATGATGTTCGGCCACATCGAAACCCTGGCCGAACGGATCGAGCATCTCGAACGGCTGCGGCAATTACAGGACGAAACGGGCGGATTCACCGCCTACATCTGCTGGACCTTTCAGAACGAGCACACCGACATGGCCCACGTGCCGATGGTCGGCTCGTTCGACTATCTCAAGACGCAGGCCGTCAGCCGCCTCTATCTCGACAATTTCCCAAACATCCAATCGAGCTGGGTGACCCAGGGCCTGAAGATCGGGCAAATGGCCCTGCTGTTCGGCGCCAACGACATGGGCAGCCTGATGATCGAAGAAAATGTCGTGGCTGCCGCCGGCACGGTCCACTATCTGACGCTCGAAGAGATTCGCTCGGCGATCAGCGAGCTCGGCTACACGCCCCGCCGCCGCAACGTCTGGTATCAACTCGTCGACGAGCCGCCTCCGGTCGCCGCGTGATGCGGGCTTTTCGATTTGCTTCCTCCGCACTAACCCGAGGCGCCAGCGAGGGAGACAGGACGAAGCGCATCGCAACTGCACGAGTACCACAGTGCTCGGTTGCGGGCGAACTGAATGGGTGCTACTACGTTAGTCTAGTCGCTGCACATTCCTCTGCACCTCGGTGCGGCTCATGACGACACATCGCGACGGTGTTCTACTCCCCGAACCGCTGGCCTATTTTCTGACCTGGCCGACCTACGGCACTTGGCTTCCCGGTGATGATCGCGGCTGGGTGCGGCGCCACCGTGGGCATCAACTTCCCGACCCACCGCTGCAGCTCGAAACACTTGCTCGCATGACCGAAGACGCCTGCCCGTTGGACGAAGACCAGCGACGCTTGGTCGAAGCGACGATTGCAGACCACTGCCGAATTCGCAGTTGGACGCTGCACGCCGTCAATTGCCGCACGAACCACCTGCATGTCGTCGTCACGGCCGGCTTGCACCCGGACCAGGTCCGCGAGCAGTTCAAGGCCTGGACTTCGCGTAAACTGAAGCAGCTGGAGCGAGATCGCACCTCCGAATCCGTCGCGCCTTCGGGCATTCGCACTCGGTGGTGGGCCGAGCGCGGCAGCAGTCGCTATCTCAACGACGACGACAGCCTCGAGGCAGCCATCCTCTATGTGCGCGACGCCCAAGGCGCGTAAAGGGCTTTTCTCCCACAAACCCGACGCGCGAGCGAGGGAGACAGGACGCGGCCCCAACGCCAAACGCATGAGTACCTCAGTGCCCGCGTTACGTGCGAGCCGACGTCACAAAAGCACTCGCGCCGCCACGACCGTAGTGGCTCAGGCATCCGCGTCGGTTCCGCGCCCTGTTTCCCTCGCTGGCGCGTCGGGTTAGTATGGCGCCTGCAAGAACCATTTGAGTGGCTCTGGACCGGCACTGTGTGAACATCATGAAACCGATCGACGTCGTACTCCTCAATCCGGCCGACAATGTCTGCGTGGCCGCCCGCTCGTTGGATGCCGGCAGCCAGATCGCCATCGGCGGTCACCGCCTGTCGCTGGCCGAGCCGATCCGCATCGGTCACAAAATCGCCCTGCGGGCGATCGCCGCCGGCGAGCCGGTCACGAAGTACGGCCAGACGATCGGCTTCGCCACCGCGCCGATCGCGCCGGGCGCTTGGGTCCATAGCCACAATCTCTCCGCCGGCCAGTTTACGCGTGACTATGCCTCGTCGACCGCCATCCCGGCCGATCAACCGGTTCTTGCTGGGAAAACGTTCCTGGGCTATCCCCGCGCCGGCCGGCGGGCAGGCACCCGAAACTACATCGCCGTGATTTCGACGGTCAATTGCTCGGCTTCGGTCAGTCGCTACGTTGCCCGGCGGTTCGACCGCGAGATGCTCAAGCGAGATTTTCCGCACATCGACGGCGTGGTCGCCTTCACGCACGGCGGCGGTTGCGGCATGCCCTACAAGGGACTCAACCATCAGGTTCTCAATCGCGTCATGGCCGGAATTGCCCGTCATCCGAACATCGGTGGCTATCTGCTGATTGGCTTGGGCTGCGAAACCGCCACGATCGGCTCGTTGTTGGAGGAGCACAATCTGGTGCAGATCGCCGGCCAGTCGGGCCAGCGCGTGTCAGGCCAACACGTGCCGGCCGATGAAGCCGCCAACCGCCGACCTTTGGTCCTCAGCATGCAGGATCAGGGCGGCACGCAAAAGACGATCGATGCCGCCGTGCAAATGGTCGGTGAGATGCTGGCGCGCGTGAACGACGTTCGCCGCCAGCCGATTCCAGCCAGCCAGTTAATCTTGGGCACCAACTGCGGCGGATCGGACGGCAACTCGGGCGTCACCTGCAATCCCGCCCTGGGCGTGGCCAGCGATCTGTTGGTGGCCGCCGGCGGCACGGTGGTTCTGGGCGAGACGACCGAAATCTACGGCGCCGAGCAACTGCTCACCCGCCGCGCTCGCACGCCGCAGATCGCCGACAAGCTGATCGAGCGGATCGGCTGGTGGGAGTGGTACACCGGTCTGTTCGGGGCCACGCCCGACAACAATCCTTCGCCCGGCAACAAGGAAGGCGGCCTGACCACGATTTACGAAAAATCGCTCGGCGCCGTGGCCAAGGGGGGCTCGACCGCACTGGCCGAAGTCTATCAATATGCCGAAGAAGTGACCGCCTCGGGCCTGGTCGTGATGGACACGCCCGGCCTCGACGCGCCGAGTGTCACCGGCATCGTGGCGGGCGGCGCCCAGGTGATGGTCTTCACGACCGGCCGCGGCAGTTGCTTTGGCTCGAAGCCGACGCCGACGATCAAGGTGGCCAGCAACACGCCGATGTATCAGCGGATGACCGACGACATGGACATCGATGCCGGCACCATTCTGGCCGGCCGGCCCGTCGAAGAAGTCGGCCGCGAAATCTTTGAGCAGGTTTTGGCCGTGGCCAGCGGCCAGCCGACCAAGAGCGAGGCAATGAATCTCGGCGACGAGGAGTTTGTGCCCTGGAACGTCGGGCCGACGCTGTAGGGAGGCTACGCTCCCTGGTGCCCCGCACAGAACTCCAGGTAATCGTCGACCGACTCGCGAAACGCAATCTGTAAACCGCTCGGCGATTTTCCCTGAAAGGTCACGACATCCCGGGTGCCGATCACTTCGCCATGAAAAATCTCGGCGTCGTGATCATATTCCGCTTTTCCGCAGTAGCCCTTGTAAGGTCCGCAGAAATAGACGCACTCGTCTTTCATGCTCGTCATGGCCCCACCTCGGCTTCGTTCACACGAGCAATAGTATCATATCATGATATCAAAGTCCGGGTCGCGAGCTCCGATTTGCTAGGATTGTTCGGCATGGACGCATCCGAACTGCTCGACCGATTATCGGAATATTCCCGCTACAATAATCGTCCAGTCGATTCGCGTTCTTCGATCCACAGGCGACACGATGGGTCCACCGCGCATTCATATCGTGGGAGCATCCGGATCAGGCACGAGCACCTTGGGCGCGGCGCTCGCCGGCCAGCTCGGCTGCCCGCACTTCGATGTCGATCCATTTTTCTGGTTGCCGACCGACCCGCCGTTTGAGAAAGCTCGGCCGCCCGAGGCGCGGCTGGTATTGCTCAACGAGGCCTTGGATTCGGCCCCGGCGTGGATTCTTTCGGGAAGCCTATGCGGCTGGGGCGACCCGTTGATCCCGCGCTTTTCGCTCGTGGTATTCCTCTGGCTCCCTGCCGGCGTGCGTCTTGCCCGGCTCCGCGAGCGCGAACGTCTGCGGTACGGTTCAGCCGCAATCGACGCCGGCGGATCGCACCACGAGCGCTACTTCAAATTTATCGAGTGGGCGTCGGCCTACGACGAAGGCGATTTGAGCATCCGCAGCCGCCGGCTCCACGAGACCTGGCTTGCCAGCCTGGATTGTCCGGTGCTGCGGCTGGAGGGCGCCATGCCAACGGAAAATCAAATCGCGACCGTCATGAGGCGACTGACTTTGCCGTAGCGCTTCGTGCATCAGCGGCATTCACGAATGCGGAGCGATGATGATG
>Ga0182024_10006014_pt1 | contig 26881 bp, 16 predicted proteins | sample P32metaG_FD_120480 | JGI IMG/M metagenome (GOLD analysis project Ga0182024, IMG submission 120480) | Permafrost microbial communities from Stordalen Mire, Sweden - P3-2 metaG (Illumina Assembly) | ecosystem: Environmental > Terrestrial > Soil > Wetlands > Permafrost | place: Sweden: Stordalen...
CGGCTCCAACACTTACACCTTCCACCGCCTCTACGGCGACGTCACCGGCGCCGGTGCCGTCAACAACACCGACGCGCGCGATTTCAGCGAGGCGTACGGGGCCGCGGCCGGTTCGGCCAACTACAATGCGGCGTTTGATTTCGGAGGGGCCGGCGCCAACATCAATAACACCGACGCCCGAGATTTCTCGCTGCGGTACGGGCAGACGTTCTCGTCGGTCCTGCCGCCAGGCGGGATCAACTAAACACGCCTCGTGTACGACTTAACCCCGGTGGCGCGCCGGCTTACGCGCGAAAACATAGGCGCGCCGGCTCTGGTGTTCGACATTTGGATAGGGGTCGCGTTCGATCGACTGCTCGATGTGGAACCCGGCCGATCGCAATGGAGCGGTCACCCTGCTCCACGGTGAAATAATAGAAGTCGATGCAGACCTTCGTCTCCCACCAGTCGTCCAAATGGACCACCGAATCGCCGATGTGAAAACAGAGCCGGAGCAGACCGCCGGGCTTGAGGACCCGGAACATTTCCCGCGCGACGGCGGGAAGGTCGCCGGGCGGGAGATTCACGATGGCATTAGGGAAAAACAAGATGACTCTTGACGGGCTGAGGAAAGCCGCTAATCTTCTAATTCGTTAGAAGGCTCTTGGAGAACAAATGCCCCGCACTGCGTCACGACATCCCACGGAACTGGAGTTGGAGATCCTGAATATTCTCTGGCGAAGTGGCGGTGCAACGGCTCGGGAGGTCCAGACAGCCCTGCGGCCCACGCGGCAGCTCGCTACGACCTCTGTCATCACCGTCTTGAACATCATGGCACGCAAAGGCTACCTGACACGCCAGAAGAGGGGCGGCAGTTTTCGGTTCGAGCCGAGCATCACGGAGCAGGCGACAGCCCGTGGGATGCTCGGGGACCTGGTCAGGCGGGTGTTCCGTGGATCGCGGGCCTCGGCGTTGCTGGGGCTGCTCGAAGAAGGAGATCTCGACCAGCAGGAACTGGAACTCCTGCGCAAGCTCGTGGAGCAGAAGACCGCAAAGCCACGAAAATGACGCATCGATTTACGCAATCAACATGACATTCGAAACTGAAGCCTTGAGGGTCAACAAGGAGCGAGTATGACGTGGCCGATCTCCGCCGGCGGGGAGTTCTCCGCCCAACTGGTGCTCGCGTTGGGACATTTCCTGTGGCAGGGAGCGGCCATCGCCGCCGTCGCGTTCCTGATCGCGCCGCTGGCCGGTCGCTCGCCCAGGGCCCGCTATGCGATCTACCTCTGCGCCCTCGGCGTCATGACCGCGGCGCCGATCGCGACGTTCTTACTGCTTGCCGGCCCGCCGCCGGTCGCGGCGGCGTCGCACGTGCGCTCGGCGATAAGCGCCGACGCCACTTCGGGCCCGCAACAACCCTCCCGGCCTGCCGAAGAAGCGCCAGCGCGGGTGGCGGCGTCTCCAGGGCCCGGGCTGCCTCAGACCATCGGTCTGCCCATGCTGCAGCCTCCGGCGGCCGACTCGCCGCGTGGAATCGTTCGGGTCGGTGCGTCTGTGCCCGCTATCGCGCCTCCTGCCAACGTGCCCGCGTCCTGGCGGCGGTATGCGCCTCGCCTGGCGGCAGCTTACTTTGCCGGCGTCCTCGCCATGCTCGGGCGGCTGCTGTACGCGCTGGGCAGCGCCCGCCGGTTGCGCAGGTCCGCGGCGCCGCTCCGGGATGCGCGGGTCTTGTCGAGCATTGCCGCCGTCTGCCATCGGCTTGGAGTGGCCCGCGCGCCGGCCGTGTCGCTGTGCGCCCGGGCGGGCGTTCCCGTAGTGGTCGGCATTCTCCGGCCGATGATTCTGCTGCCCGCCTCCGTCTTGACTGGGCTTACGCCGGAGCAACTCCGCGCGATCCTGGCTCACGAAGTGGCGCACCTGCGCCGGCTCGATCCATGGGCCAACCTGTTCCAGCAATTGGTAGAGGCAGCCCTCTTTTTCCACCCTGCGGTCTGGCTCATCTCGCGGCGCGTGCGGGCCGAACGCGAACTCTGCTGTGACGACCTGGCAGCCAAGGTGACGGGTGAAGGAAGCCGGTATGCCGAATCGCTGGTTCGGACCGCGGAACTATGCCATATCGATCGACGCGGGCGATTCTCACCACGGGCGGCGGCTCTGGCCGCGCTCGACCGGCCGTCGCGATTGCGGCAGCGTGTTGTCCGGCTCCTCCAAGGCGAAACGGGGCCGCGCCCCAGCGCAGCGGTCTGGCCCATCGTGCTGCTCGCATCAGCGGCCATGATCGCCGTGGCCGCCTGGCGCCATCATCCGGCCGCCGCCGCGGACAGCGCCAGGAGCGACGACCCACGCGTGGCGAAGGCGATCGATAGCCTTGCCGCCGAGCAATACCTCCCCTTCGATCCAAGGGACGGGTGGATCGCCTCGGTGCGCGATCTGGTGAACGCCGGACCGGAGGCAGTCCCGGCCTTGTGCCGGCAGCTCGTCGCCAGCGATAACGGGTTCTTCCAATCCACCGCGGCGATGGCGCTGCGCGTGATCGGCGACCGCCGGGCCGTCCCGGCGCTGATCGCCGCGCTGGAGCGAGCGCAGGGAACCGGGTTCAGCCCCAGCTTCCCGATAGCGGACCCGGAACTAAACCCATATTACAGCAGCCGACTGTCCGAAAGTCGGGAAAGCAGTTACCCCGGCACGGTCATGATGGGCCAACCGGTCCGCGAGCTCACCGCGGCGCTGGAGCGCCTGACCGGCCACAGCGAAGGTGACAGCCACCTGCGTGTCTATCGAGATACCACGCCGTCACCTGGAAAGTTCATCAAGCCAAGCCCCGAAGACTACGAGCGTGAGCGAATGCTGACGCGCGCCGTCGCGACGCGATGGCGCGCCTGGTGGGGAGCGAATCGGGCGAGTTTGCTGAGTGCTGACGAGCTCAAATGGGTCGACGCATTCGACCGCTCCATTGCAACACCCCCAGGTCCCACGACCTCCCCGATGAAGGGCTTGCAGATACGCGTGACCACTGAATCCGGCCAGGCAGCCGGCGGCGCCGCGATTGAGGCCTGGACGAATAACAACCACTTGTTCTCGCAGGCGGACTCCGACGGACGGGCCGCGCTGAGCCTTCCACAGGCAACGAGCACGAGCATCGTGATTCGCCAGGCCGGTTGCGTGCCCACCCGCATCTGGTTCGGGCCGGATGACCAACTGCCCGACCACTACGATCTGAAGCTCGGCAAAGGCGCCACGGTCGGCGGCACGCTATTGGGCACTAAGGACACGCCGGCACCCGGCGTGCGGGTGCGTCCCGTGGCAGCCCCGAAACTCGGGGCCCACGAATGGGCGAACCTGTTTGATCTTGTCGCCATCAGCGACGCCGACGGCCACTGGGTAATCGACGGGGTGCCGGCTGGCTTCCACGGCAAGTTCCGGGTGGAAGGCTCGGCAGCGCCGCCGGACGCACCCGTGGCCGTGGATGACGAGACGTGCGGCATGCAGACGTCGGCCGAGGAGTTGGCAGCGCGCAAAGTAATCTGGAAGCTGAAACCGCTGCACCCAGTGAAAGGGCAGGTCGTGGACGCCGCAGGCCGGCCGGTGGCCGGGGCGCAAGTGCTGGTGGGCGGGTGGTTGGATCCGGTCCGCAGCGACAACGACGGGCGATTCTCAGTCACGCGGGTGAGGGAAGGCAAGCAGCCGTTGATCGCCCAGGCCGCGGACTTCGGATCGGTGCAGTTGGAGGTAGTGGTCAAGGATGATATGGCAGACCAGACCGTCACGCTGCCTCCGCCCCAGCCGCTGCTGGGCCATGTTGTCGATCAGTCCGGCAGGGCAGTCGTCGGCGCTGAGGTTCGCAATACTTTCGATGGCCAGTGGCGGTTGTTTGACTTCGACACTTTCACCGGCGCCGCCGGTGAGTTCGTCTGGACCGGCGTACCGAAGCGCGACATCAACCTGGCCGTCTACAAGGCGGGATACAACATCGGGCACGCCCAAATCAAAGCGGGGCAGAAAGAAGTGAACGTGCCGCTGGAGGCCGTGTTGCGGATCGGCGGCGCGGTCGTCGATGCCCGGACGCATCAGCCGGTCCGGTCATTCACGGTGCTCCAAGGGCTGTACTGGGGCAGCCCGGAACAGATGATCACGGACCGAGGCCTGGACGCGCATTTCACCGGGGGTTCGTATGATCTGAAGTTCTATCGATCGGAAATGGAGCGCCGGGAAGACCGCCGCTACCTGCGAGTGGAGGCCGACGGCTACAAGCCGGCATTCTCCCGGGCGGTGGACCCCCACGAAAGTGCGGTGACAATCGACTTCGCGTTGGAACCGGGCGAGCCGATTGCCGGAAAAGTGATCTTGGCTGACGGCTCGCCCGCTCGGGGCGCTGAGGTCATTCTCTCGACACCGACCATGAACGCCGACATTTACCGGGGGAAAGTCCGCCGCAACGACGCGTCACAGAGACCAAACGCGCTGTTCGTGGAGACCGACGCGGGCGGCGCGTTCAGCCTCCCGCCGCAAGCCGAGCCGTACGAGATCCTGGTGACTCACGATTCAGGGTGGGCGCGGTCGATGCGCGAGCAATTTCAAGAAAAGCGGGTCCTGACGCTCGCCCCCTGGGGCCGGATCGAGGGCGAAGTCCGCCACGGGGGCAAGCCCACCGAAGACGCTCAAATCACGTTGACCAATTCGTACTATCAGGATCGTGAGGCGCACCCCGACCGGCCGCACGTCCAACTCTTTTCCACCGAGCGGACCGATGCCGACGGACGCTTCGTTTTTCCCAGGATCTACCCCGGTCACTTTCGCGTCAGCGGCCAGAACCGCCAACAGGGGACCATGAACATATCGGGGCCGGGCGTACCGGTCGATGTTGTCGCCGGTCAGGTGCTCCAGATCAGCTTTGGGACGGATGGCCAGCACGAGGTGACGGGAAAGATCGCCATCGACGTGCCGCCCGGCAGCCCCCAACCTGACCCGGCCACTATGCAGGTGGACCTGATCGAAGCAAAGCCAGAGGACGTGGGGAGAGCGCCCGATCCTACGTTGCCGAAAGTCCGCGTACCCATCGCCGCCGACGGCTCGTTTCGCATCGACTCGGTCAAGGCCGGGCTGTGGCGTCTTACGACGCAGTTCGACATGCCCCTAGGCCCGCACGATGCCGACCTGCGCGGCAAGTACGTTCTGCTGGACTTCTGGGCCACCTGGTGCGGTCCCTGCATCGGCGAAACCCCCAACCTCAAGGCGGTGCATGATGCCTTCAAAGATGACCCGCACTTCGCCATGGTCAGCCTTAGCATCGACTTCGACCCCGGCAAGCTCCGCGCCTATGTGAATGACAACCACATGACCTGGACCCAAGCCTTGCTGGAAGGCAACTGGGACAACCGGGTCGTTCGCACCTACGGCGTCAGCGGCATCCCCGCCATTCTACTGATCGGTCCCGACGGAAAAATCATCGCTCCCAATCTCCGCGGCGCGGCGATCGAGACCACGGTCGCGGAGGCACTCGGCAAGCAGCCTGCAAAATAAGGGGCAGATCACGGCGCGACGTCAACCGTGAACTTCTGCGTCGCGACGCCGACCCGTTCCGTGCCGGTGGACACGACCTTCTCCACGCCCCAGCTCAACTGGCGCTGGTCCAGACTCCGCACGTCCCGGTCGATCGTGGCCGTCACGACGATCTCGACCTTCCCGGCGTGCTCCGGGACACCCGAGAGCAGGCCGGTGTCTGGCTGGACTTTGAGCCATGACGGGCCCTGCTGCAGCTCGAAGCGCGGCGTCTCCAGGTCCCAATAGCTCATCGTCTCCTTGCCGTTGACGACGTGCGTGCGAACGTCGCCGAGCGAGCGGATGGCCGATAGTGCATAGCGATAGTCCGATCCCACTTTCGCGCCGGTCACGGGACGTGAATACAGGATCGGGCGCGGCGACTGGGCGAAATCGGAAGGCCCGCTCCGCACGCCCTGCTCATCTACCGCCACCACCCGGTAGTAGGCCCGGTTCGCGTTAGGCAGTAGAACGTCGGCGCCGATGACGACGGCTTCGGTCGCCAAGACCTCGGCGATGAAATTCCCCGACCGGGTCGCGGGGACCTCCTTCGACGTTCCGACGACCGCCTTGAACGGCTCGTCGCTGACCGAGAACCCTTTTTCGTCGCTTCCATAGATCCGGTACTTCGCCGGCTTGCGTCCCTCGGCGCTGGGCTTCCAGCGCAGGGTGCCGACGCTGCGGTCGGCGTCGAAGCCGAGCGTCACCTCCACCGGCGTCGAAGGTCCGCGCGGCGTGAAGCTCCAAACCGCACTCCATGGTCCCCAGACGCCGTTCTCATTCCTGGCCCGGACCCGCCAGAAGAGCTTCTGGTCGGAGGCCAGCAGGCCGTCATGGGGAAGTGTGTATTGCTCCCTGCCGTGGTCGGGTGTTTTGGAGATGAGCTTGTAGAAGTTAGTGGAGAGCGGCCATTTCATGTCCTCCCGTGCCGAAAGTTCGAATTGGGAATCGGCGATCTTGCTGCCGTCCGTGCTTGCGGCCGGCTGCCAGCGGAACACGAGGCCGGCTGCTTCGGCGTCGCCTCCGTCGGGCGGGAAAACCGGTGAGGGGGGCGCTTCCGGCGGCCGGGAAGAGGAGCGCTCGACCCAGTCGTGCGTGACCCGCACCTTGCGTCCCTCCGGTGACTGGTCGGTGTAGATGAACTGGTTGTCGCCGACCGCCATGGCCGGCAGCGCGAGCGGGGCCATCTGCAGGTCGTTCACGATGCCCAGCCGCTTGAGATGCGCGCCGGCGCCCAGTTCGCAGCGGAGCCTGTATTCGTAGCGTGCTTTCCCGTCAGGCGAGAAAGACTTGTCCAGGTCCGGCCCGGTATCCGTCCAGGACTTGCCGTCCCACGAAATCGAGAACTTCGCTCCGCTGCCCTCCACTTCGAGGTGCCCGCCGACAAAGACGTAGGGGCTGCGGACGATCCATGCCACCGAGCCGGTCTTGCCGTCCTCGGCAGTTAGCTCGCCGGCGCTCGTCGCGATGCCCTCGATCGAAAGTGTCCCCTTTTTCCAGACGTCGCTGGAGAAGTCGGGCCGGTATTCCCACAGTCCGTTGCAGACCATGTTGGGGTAGCGCGGTTTGTCGCTGCCGTGGTACTTCACCGGATTGGCATGTCCCCAGCTCCAGGTGATGGCTTCGTTGGGCCGGAGCACCATGTTCATGCTGGTGTCCATGACCGTTCTGCGGTCCCCCTCGGGCTTGCCTTCGTATACATAGATGGAAGCCTCCCATTCGTCACTGGCGCGATTGTCGGGGTTGAGGATCCCCTGGGTATGGGAGCGCTTGACCAGGTCGTGGTCGCGCACCAGGTCCTGCTCGCTGGCGATCGTCCGGTTGTCGCGCAGCAGATACATCGAGTCCATGTCGCCGTCGAACAGGTTCCAGCGGCTGTCGAAAAAAGCCTGGGTTATGCAGTGGCCGACGACCCTGGCCGGCGACACCTTCATTCCCGCCTGGCGCCACAGGCCTGCCAGGCACATGGAGTCGTTTCCGCAGGTGTTGTGGCCATAGATGTTGAATACTTTGACAGGGTCGCCGAGCTCGTCGTTGTCGCCGGCGTCGTGGTAGCGGTGGCAAATCTCCTGGAACCAAATGGCGAACGCCTTTTCGCGATCCGACATGCCGGGGGCGACGGCCGAGGCGACGATCTCGTCGATGTTGCGGAATGTGTTGCGGCCGTTGGACAGCCAGGGGTTCATCACGTCGGTATCTCCGACGTTTTCCAGCCGGACCGAGCGGTTGGACTCCCAGGTCTGGACGATGGCCGGGCCGTCGGCCATCCCCACGCTGACCGGCGAGCGGCAATTCGTGCCGTCCATCGTGCCCCCTTGCCTGACCGTGTAGACATGGCGGCCGTCGGCAATCTGCTCGACATGGCTTTTAGGCGCGTCGCTCGCATCGGGCTTGAACCCCGAGGGCGCGGGCGGCGCGTCCGGGAGCTGGGCCAGTAGAAGTACGTGTAGAACCATCATCAGGGGGTGCATACGGCTCCTTCTTCTCAATCAGCGTTGAGAGCCATCATTGCTACATCACCGTCCCACTCTATCCAGTGGATACGCTTTCTGCCAACGCCTTCTCCGTCGGGGCGTCGGCGGTCGGCAGTCGGCGCGCAGGCGGCTTCGCTTACTCAATTCCCGTGTTGTCGCCGTTAAGGCGCTTAAGCAAGTGGTCGAATATCTCACATATATGGAGTGCCCCGATCGATCGGAAGACCGTCGCCTCGCCGCGTTGTGGCATCTCAACATCCTCAACACGCCTCGCGAAAAGGCGTTTGATGATGTGGCGCAACTCGCGTCGCAACTTCTTGCCGCGCCCGTGGCCTTGGTGTCTTTGGTGGAACGGGACCGACAGTGGTTCAAAGCATGCGTTGGCGTAGACGTTAGTGAGACGCCTCGAGAAGTGTCGTTCTGCTCACACGCGATCGCGCAGAAGAACCTCGATGACGTCTTTATTGTCCCAGACGCGACCCAGGACCCACGGTTTTGCAACAACCCCTTGGTGACTGGCCCGCCTCATATTCGGCTTTACGCCGGGGCCCCGCTGGTGACGAGAGACGGCCATGCCGTCGGCTCGCTATGCGTCATTGATACCGTGCCTCGGCAGCCGACAAAGGGGCAACTCGACGCTTTGAGAGTCTTGGCACGTAGCGTGATGGCACAGATGGAGCTGCGGCAAAGCGCCGAGGACCTGCGCGAAAGCGAAGAGCTCAACCACCTGATCGTGAAAACCGCGGGCGATGCCGTCATCGCCGTTGATTCGGAATTGCGCGTGACGGCTTGGAATCCCCAGGCCAAGACGACCTTCGGTTTGTCGGAGTCTGAAGCGCGCGGGCAATTGATCGAACAGTTGCTTATGCCGGCGAACGTGCCGGCCGGCGAGACCGGCCTGTTTTCGAGCCTGTTCGTCCGGGAAAGAGACGCTGGTCTGAATGAACAGGTGGAGATGCAACTGAAGAAGACGGACGGATCCACGTTTCTCGCCGAACTGTGCGTATCGCCACTGCAGACGCGCGACAGTTGGAAGTTCTCGGTCTTCGTCCGCGATATTTCCGAGCGCAAGCTGCAAGAATCCCAGCGCCGTGAGGCGGAGACGCGGGACGTGGTCATCTTCACGATGGCACGCCTTGCCGAATCACGCGATCCCGAAACCGGCGCCCACATCGAGCGAGTCCGGAGCTATTGCGAGGCACTGGCGGAGCAACTCGCCGCCGCCGGTCAACACGATAGCTTGATCGATCCTGAGTTCATCCGCCTGATGTACACGACCAGTCCGCTTCACGACATCGGCAAAGTGGGGATTCCTGACGACGTATTGCTCAAGCCGGGCCGGCTAAGCAACCGTGAATTTGAGATCATGAAGTCGCACGCAAGGATCGGAGCGGAGACACTCGAGGCGGCCATGGCGCGATTCCCGAACACGCGGTTCCTCAGCATGGCGCGCGACATTGCGGCCACTCATCACGAGCGCTTTGACGGTACGGGATATCCAAACGGATTGAAGGGCGATGGCATTCCACTGTGCGGGCGGATCGTGTCGCTCGCCGACGTGTACGATGCGCTGACAAGCCGCCGCGTTTACAAGGCCGCTTCTACCCACGACGTTGCCAGGGGAATCATTGTGAGAGAATCGGGCAAGCAGTTTGACCCGGCCATCGTGGAGGGGTTCCTGGCGATCGAGAGCAAATTCGAATCGATTTACCAGCGTTTTGCCGAAAACCCCTCGATGGCAGCCTGATTGTTCAAGCGAATGCGGACCATCCACACGGCAAATCGGTCCGCAGTACGGGCCCTGCACAAATCGGGCACGCCAATTTAGCTGAATGAGGCCCGCGTTACCGCTTTTCCCCCGCTCCGGCCGGCTGGCCATATTGCGGCTTCCATGGCCAGGGGAGCACCTGGCAGCGTTTGGCCCATGCTTCCCAGTCGCGGACCATTGACGCGAGCCGCGCCGATTCGCTCGCCGACAGGTCGTGCATTTCGGTGCGGTCGGCGGCGATGTTGTACAGCTCCCACTTTCCTGCCGGGTACTTGGCCACCAGCTTCCAGTCGCCCTGGCGCATCGCACGGTTGCCTTCATGCTCCCAGAAGAGCGAACGGCTGGCGAGCGGTTGGCCGTCGAAGGCGGGGCGGAGGCTCGTCCCCTCCATGGGGTAGATGTCGTGGCCATCGACCTGCTTCGGATAGGCCGCGCCGGCCAAATCCACACAGGTGGCCATCAGGTCGATGAGGTGGCCGGGCTGCCTTTCCAACTCACCCTTGCGGGAGATGCCCGCCGGCCAGTGGGCGATGAGTGGCGTGGCGATGCCGCCTTCGTGGACGAAATGCTTGTACTCGCGGAACGGCGTGTTGCTCACGTTGGCCCATGACTTGCCGTAGGCCAGGTACGTGTCGGCGGGGCCGGGCAAGACGTTGTGCCCGTCCAGCACGGGCCAGCCGTCGCGCGTCTGCTTGGGCCGCATCTGCGTCTGGATCATCGTCGCCGGCTGCTGGGGCAGCGTGGCGTGGTCGGTTCGGCGGAGGTTCTCTTTCGGGTCGCGGCCGGTCGCCTCGTAGTTGCCGCCATTGTCTTGCAGGTACAGCAGCAGCGTATTGTCCAGTTGTTTGCCGTCGCGCAGGGTTTGCACGATCCGGCCGATGTTCTGGTCCATGCGGTCGAGCATGGCGGCGTAGACCTCCATGCCCCGCGCCTCCCATGCCTTGTCCGCGACCTTGTCCCACTGGCCGAACTGCGGGCTCAAGTCCCACGACGGGTCGATCAGGCCCAGCTTCTTCTCGCGCTCGAAACGCGCCCGACGGATCGGCTCATAGCCGGCGTCGTAAACGCCTTTGTATTTGGCGATGTCCTCAGGCAGCGCCTGCATCGGCCAGTGCGCCGCCGTGAAGGCCACGTACAGAAAGAACGGCTTGCCCGGCGACTGCTCGTCATGCTCGCGGATGAACCGGCACGCCTGGTCGCCGATGGCGTCGGTGTAGTAATACGGCTGCCCCGCGGGCGGCTGGTATTCGGCGTCGGTAAACGGACTGATGGCCTTGTCGCCCCGGCACAGCAACGCCGGATCGAAGAAGCTCCCCGCCCCCATGATGGTGCCGTAGTAGCGGTCAAACCCCCGGTGCAGCGGCCAGTTGTGCTTGTCGGCGGCGTCCGGGGCGATCTCCTTGGTCACGTGCCACTTGCCGACCGCATAGGTGCCGTAGCCGGCGGCGTGCAGGACCTGGCCGATGGTGACGCAATGCTCGTTAAGGTCCCGGACATAGCCGTCGCTGAGCATGGGGCTGAAATCGTCGGTCATGTGCCCGATGCCGGCCTGGTGCGCGTACAGCCCGGTCAGCAGCGAAGTGCGGCTCGGGCAGCAGCGGCTGGTATTGTAGAACTGCGTAAAGCGCAAGCCGCCGGCTGCCAGGGCGTCGAGGTTGGGCGTGTGGATTTCGCCGCCATAACAGCCGATGTCGCTGAACCCGACGTCGTCGGCGAGAAGAACCACGATGTTGGGCCGGGGCGGCGCGGCACGGGCGCGCGACGCCACGACGGTCAGCAGCCCCAGCAGCGCCAGAGCCAGGACGACCGCACGGAGAAAACGGGGAACCCTCATCTCGGCCTCCGACTTCGGTTCGAATGTGGGCCGCATTTTGGCATTACGGAAGTTGCCGCACAAGCAGGACGGCGCGGTTAGCGCCCTATTGGGCGGTGGTCAGCAAGCAAGATGATCCACACTGTCTTCGATGTCAGCCCCATTCTCTTACCGATCGGGGAACGGTTGCAATTCCCCCAAATGAAGACGATGAATGCTTCCACCAGAAATCACACTACATGGCTATTTCATCGTCAAGCGTCAGCAGCAACGCAGACGGCGGGAACCACATCCACAGCGAGCGCCACCTCCGAGCCTGCGCCGACGGGAACCACATCCGAGCCTGCGGCGACAGCGGGCGCTACATCCAAGCCTGCGCCGACGGCGCGAACCAAAACCCAGCCTGCGCCAACGGCGGGAGTCGGCCCTGCGACCGACAATTCCGTCGACGGCGTGACGCTATGCTGCTTCAACGGTAAGTTGAAATGGGGCAAAGTCGGCACCCTTCACGACGGGGTCGAGGCCCCCTGGTTCGATGGTGCCACCGCCCTCGAATCGACCAATGCCGGCGAAGGCCCTTACAAGTTTCGCAAGGAAAATGCTCCCGGAGGATCAATTTCCCAGTGGGACGCTTATGCTGCACACGGCGACTTCCCGATCAGGGCAGGGGACAAGCTGTTCGTCTATGTCCTCTTGTTTCCAGAAGACCCTCCGTTCGAGGTCCTGCTGCAATTGAGGGCGAGCGGCTCCTACGATCATCGCGCGTTCTGGGGCACGGCGAACAAGGTCACCCATATGGAACCTCCCCTGGCGGGCCCCCTGCCCGCAACCGGCAAATGGGTTCGGCTCGAAGTGGATCCCTCTGTGCTCAACGTGGGTCTGAAAACCAAACAATGACATCGCGGAATCAGGGGCGGAATGAGGGCGAACCCGTCGCCGAGTCCGCAACTTCCCGCTGAAGCGAGAAGACCGGCGACACCCTCCTGAGATCACGTGGGTCTGCTCCAGGATTACGCCGGTCTGCCCGCTTCAGCGGGTAGTTGCTCGCACGTCACAGCAATGGAAAGCGGCAACGGTTTCACCACGGCGTCATCGCAAACCGATCAGCGGCCAAACCACCCCGCGCAGGAAAGGCCGATGGAATAGGAGGGGCAGCGGCAGCACGAGCCAACCCAGCACCCAGACGTGCGCCCATGCTCCCCAACTGTGTACCGGCCGGCCCTCCCGCTCCAGCCGGCGCTCGGCCAGCACCAGCACGCCGTGCAACAGAAAGTAGGACAGCGGCAGACCAAACCCGGCCAGTACCGGCAAGCTGATGGCCAGTTCGTGCAACAGCCCCGAAGCCAGGAAGGCGGCCACGGTGGCCGCCCGGCGGCCCAGTCTGCCGGACAAGGGGCGATAGATGCCCAACGCCGTCATCTCCGAAAAGGCGAGGTTCCAGCGGCGGCTCCAGAAATCGCCGAGCGACCGGGCCGCCAGCGGGGCGCGGAACAGGGGCCGGGCATCGACGCCTGCCAGCCGCCACAGTCCGGCCAGCACATTGAAGATACCGAAGTGCAGAATCAGGCTCAGGCCGGGCAGGAGCAGGACGGTGGCCACGAATATGGCCGCGGCATCGGACAGGTGCGGCCGACCATGGTGCCAAACGAGCCAGGCCAGGCCGACGAGTGCCAAGCCGATGCCTGCGTTTAGGCATCCCCGACCGATCAGCGGCCAACCACCAGGTTGGCAGGCTCGCCCGGCGTGCGCGAACGGTGCGGGCCGCATCCCAGGCCACAAGGCGGCGAAGCCCAGCCACCGCCACGCCGACAGGGCCGGCGTTCCGTCCGCCCTCGCCTCGACGCTCACCACGGCCTTCATGCCAAAGAGTAGCGCTGCGATGATGACCAGCATGCGCACTCCCGCCGGCTCGTTGCGGCTCAGCCGCTCCACCCCCGCGGTCGCCCCGACCGTGACCATCCATGCCAGCAGCCGGCTATACCAGCGCAACGGCAGCCGGCTGAGAGCCAGGCCGGAAAGCAGCGTTGCAACCAGGACGGCCCCGATGACCGCCAGCGTGGCTGGATTGCGCGGAATGTAGCCGTTCACGAGCCGAGCACCTCCAAGCCGAATACCTCCAAGCCGAATACCTCCAAGCCGAATACCTCCAGATTGTGCAGAAGGGCGGCGCCGTAAACCAGAGACAGGTAGATGAACAATCCGATCAGCGCTGCCTCAGCGAGGCGGACGTGCCGCCCCGGCGGAGCGTCGGAGCGGTCGAAGTAGAAGAACTGAATCAGCACGCGCCCCACCCAGTAGGCCGTGATGAACCCGGTAACACAGGCGGCCAGCGGCGAGTGGTCCAGCAGCCAGGCGGGCCGCAATGAGACGAGGCCGAACGCCAGGTTGGTAGACCAGATGTAGGCGGCATACGTCCAGAAGACTTGCCGCGTCAGGGGCCGTAGTTTTGCGGTGTCCTCGCGCCAGCGGAGCACGCGCGGGATGGCCAGGCTGACGGCGATGAGGGCGAGTTGGCCCGCGCCGGCAATGAATACGAGAGCGGGAAGGTGCGCGTTGAGTGCAGTCACGGTTCAGCCCTTCGTCACGACCGGCAAGACGACCGCCAGGATGAACACCGCCGCCAGGTAGCCGTCGGCGGCCAGGAACAGCACGTCGAAGAGTCGGTTGGCGCGGCGCAACTCGCGATCGTAGTAGAACAGTTGCAGCAATACACGCGAGCCCCAGAACACGGCGAGAAAGCCCGCAAACGCCCGGCCCATGGGCCGACCGGCTGTCAACTCGTCGGCGAAGAAGAAACACAGCAGGGCGAAGCCCACCTGCACCAGCATGATGTAGACGTTCTGCACCAGGAAGACCTGCCGGACAACGATCGGGAGGGTGCGGAGATGGTCCAGGTAGCGGAACTTGCCAAAGGCGAAGATGTTGGCCGACGCGACGAGAAGCTGCAGGGCGCCGGCGACGAAGATGAAACGGGGTGACAGCGTCATGGATGCCCTCCTCCGACTTTCATGGGGGCGTAGGTCAAAACCATGTCCGACTCGGCAATCGCCACGCGTCCCACCTTGCGGCAACACCGCTGGGTCGCTTGCCGGGTTGCGATCGGCTGACTATCTTCTGTGCCGAGCGCCACGATCAACAATCCGAACGGCGGCAAGGCGAGCGTGGCGACCCTCGGCGGCGGGATGAATTCGTTCCTGGAAAACTTCGCGGGCAAGGACCGAGCGGCGCCGAAACTCGCTCTGTACCGCCTTTGGTTAGGTTCGAGCGTGGACACGATGAAGTGCCTTACCAAAGCCGGCGGCGATGGCACCTGGGGCCAACTGCACGATACCTATTTCCTGGCCGAAGGCGACCCTGCGGCCCTGAACGGTGTCTTCGCGAAGTTGAAGGAGAAATATGGACAGCCCATCATGGGGGAGAAAGGCAAGAAGCTGGAACCGATCTCCGATAGCGCCCTGGACGAGAACTTGATTGAGTCGCTGAAAAAGCTGCCCCGCGCCAGTGCGACGAAAGACAAATGATGACAAGCAATGCATGAGCGATCGTCGTGAACACAACTCCGTCCTCGCCCCGTTTCGACTGCCTCTGTTCCGGGCGCTTTGGACGGCAAACGTGCTGACAACCATCGGCGGATACATCAACGACGTCGGGGCGGCCTGGCTAATGACGTCGCTGTCGCCTTCACCGCTCATGGTGTCGCTGATCCAGGTCGCCGCCAACTCTCCTTTCTTCCTGCTGGCGCTGCCGGCCGGTGCTCTGGGCGACATCCTGGACAAACGCAGGCTGCTCCTGGTCACCCAGGTCGCGATGATGCTGCTGACCGCGCTGCTCGGCGTCCTCACGCTCCTGGGGTTGGTCTCGCCGGTATCGCTGCTCCTGGTCCTTTTCATGGTGGAGGTGTTTGATGCCCTGGCCGGGCCGGCATGGCAAACGCTCATCCCCGAGATCGTCGGCCCGAAAGACATGCACGCCGGGATCACCCTTAACAGCGTTGGAATGAGCGTCGCCCGCGCGATCGGCCCGGCAATCGGCGGCGCACTGTTGGCCGTTACGGCGACCTCGGGACCGGCGTTCCTCATTGACGCCGCATCACTTCTGGGAGTGATCGCCTTCTTATGGCGTTGGACGCGCCGCGCGGAGCCGGCTGCCTTGCCCGCCGAGCGGTTCATGGGCGCGATGCGCGTCGGCGTCCGCTTCGTCCGGTATTCGCCGCGCTATCGCGCAACCCTGGTGCGGATCGGCGCGTTCATCTTTTTCGGCAGCGCGCTGGTGACGCTCCTTCCGGTCATCGCCCGCTCGAATCTGCACCGCGGTCCCGGCGCGTACGGGGTGTTGCTGGGATTCATGGGGGCAGGGGCAGTGGCGGCAGTCCCGCTCCTGCATCATGCCCGTAAAGCGATGAAGCTCGATGTGCTGCTGGCGATCGCGACGGCACTCAGCGGCGGCGTCGAAGCGGCGATCGGCGGCATCCGCAGCTTCCCCATCCTCTGCGGCGTCATGCTCGTCGCCGGCGTAGCCTGGGTTACCGTCATGTCCTCCCTGAACAACGCAGCCCAGTCGGTCTTGCCGCCGTGGGTGCGGTCGCGGGCGATGTCGGTTTACCTGATGGTGTTTTTCGGCGCTATGACCGCCGGCAGCCTCCTCTGGGGCGCGGTCGCGACACGGGTTGGGGCCCCGCTGGCCATCACCCTTGCCGCGTGCGGCATGTTCGCGACGCTGGCCCTGGTCCCCCGGTTCCGCGTGATGGACCACAAACAGGTGGACCTGACCCCATCACTCCACTGGCCAGCGCCGATGGTCGTCCATCCCCCATCGGACGACCGGGGGCCGATTCTCGTCACCGTCGAATACCGTGTCGATCCAGCGAACGCCGAGCAGTTCGTCAGATCCATGCAGCGGCTTCGCCGCGAGCGAATGCGAACCGGGTCGTTCCGGTGGGGGTTGTTCAACGATGCCGCCGATCCGGCGCGTTATATTGAAGCGTTCCTCAGCGAGTCCTGGGCGGAACACGTGCGCCAGCACGGGCGCGTCACAACGGCAGATCGCGAAATCGAGGACGCGGTCAACGCCTTCCATCTCGGACCGGAGAAGCCGGTCATCAGGCACCTGATCCATAGCGATATGAACGCGTTCCATGGGGAACGCAAACAGACATGAAGACATCGCTCATTTCAACTCCCGTACCAAACCCACCGCCGCCGGCACGACATCCATTGCCTTCTGATTCGCCGCCATCACCTTGAGCGGGGCTGGCGCTGATCTTGCCAGGGCCTGCGCGGCCCGCAGCGTCGCGCCGGGGCTCAGGCCGGCGATGCACACCATCGAATACCGTTCGTTCAGCGGATTGGCGCTGGCGGCGATCACGGCGCTGTCGGCGTTCGCGTAGGTTTGGCCTCTGGCGATGAAAGAGTGCGGGCCGAAGGTCACGGGCAGGGACTCGGCCAGCCTCGCAGTCAGGGCGCTGCACTCGGGGTGGCCGACCAGCAGCAGGTGATGGCTACGCAAATCATCGTCGCTCACTTCAGTGTCGCTCTTGACCGGCACCACCGCATGCCACAATTGGTCGACGATCGCCTGCTGCAGTTTCCCGGCGGCGATGCGGTTGGCGACGGCGTCGACGCGCGTGCCGTAGATGATCAGAGTATGTTCCAGATCGCGCTGGAACGCCGAGCAACTCCAGTTCCATCCGTTGGTGCAGGGCGTTTGGCCGTACTTGTTGACGACAACGCGCGTCGGCTTTTCATCGCCGCTGATCCGGAACCTGGCCAGGGCGCTGTCGAAGGGGAAGGTCTTGGTGGTCTCGCCGGCTTCGGATTCGACGGTCACGTCGATGCTGGCGGGAGTGCAGCCGCCATGCGAGAGGATTTCGCCGGTGACGATGTACGCTGCGTCCTTGTGTTCCGTGGAGACCGTCTTCAACTCAAGCGTTGGAAGGGCATCGGCCGAATCGAGCCATCGGGCGAAGAAATCCTTCAGCCCCGGCCCCACCCCGTCGGTCGAGCTCATGGCGTTGACGAAGGCGTCGCTACCGACGGCCAAGCCGGCGTGCGCACGGCCGAAGGCATCCATCGCCGCGTCAAACCTGGCCGCGCCCATCCGCCGGCGCAGTTCGGCCAGCAACATCACGCCTCTTCCGTGCGCGCTGCGGAACGACCCATCGTCGGATGCATCGAACGTCAACTTCCGCAGTGGGATCGATCGAGCCGCCAGGGCGTCGGTCAGGGCCGAGGATCTGGCCTCGAACAGGCCCAGCGCCAGCTCGTCGCGCTCTGCCGGGGTCAAATCCATCGGATCTTTCTTGGATTTCGGCTTATCTTCGGCGTTCCCGGCCTTGTCGTCCTCCCTGGCTTTTTCATGTTTCCTGAGCAATTCACGTTCGCGGACGACGTTGTCGTGGAACCTGGCGAAGGCGCTGGCGAGCCAGACATCGCCGTCGCCGGCAGGGAGGATCGTGCCGTGCCAAACCGGCGGCGGCAGCAGCATTTGTTTGTGGTCAATTTCGATCCGGTCGGGACTGTCCTTGTCGGACGATCCGCTCTGCAGGTCGACCGCGGTCGCCGTGGCCGCATCACAACACGGCAGTTCCGGCGCCTCGGTCGTCAGCACTGTCCAGTCCGACGGCACGATTGGTTTGACGTCCGGCGAGGTCTCCCGCAGCTCGTGCGACGGTTCCCACAGTTGGCCATACGGGTCGCCCCAATGCGCGAAGGACTTGAGATGCAGCGTCATGTCGGCGGTGGTGTACTTGGCATCGCAGGAATTCCGCTCAACTAACGGCGGTTTACCTAACGCGATCTTCCCGAAATCCCCGGCGATGCTCCCCTTGTTCGCCTGGTACAGCCGGACCCATTCCATGTCGCGGTCCGTCGGGCAGAAGGTCATGTCCGCGGGGCGATCGTTGGTCGCCGCGATGGTCTCCAGCCGCACGGCAAGGTCTTTGGTATTGTTGCATCCCCAGTAAAACCCCTTCGTGCCCCCGAACCATTCATTTTTCGAGCTGCGGAACAGGCGGCTGGCCCTGGTGCCCAATTCGTACATCGCGATCTCATTGGTCTTCATGTCGGCCAGCAGCCATTCGTTGGCGTACAGCCCGTTGCCTTGAGTGCCCAGGAACTGCACGACCGAATCGATGCTGTCCCCGTACTGCATCGCCATCCGGGAGCGCGACCCGGTCGACATCCCGCCGGGCTCGAATCGTGTCTGCTTGATCGTCGTCTCGGTCAGCACGATGCCGGCGTCGTTGAGGTACCAATCCATCCCGCTCTGCACGCTCCCCGGCCCGCCCTGGATGACCAGGCGATGGCCCTTGCTGGGTTTGACGTCGATCCACACATTAAAGAAATTGCAGGGATAGAGGCCGAACATCGTGATGTGGCCGATGATTGCCTTGCCGTCTTTGGTGGCCTCGCCGGTCGCGGCGAAGGCGCTGCAGCGCCCGGCATCGGGGGCGGCCCTCGCCCGGCCCGCGTCGTTGTCGAAGTCCTTCCCCTCCAGGCCGGTCGGTGTTGCATGCAGCGACCTATCGAGCATCATGATTTCCGGCCAGGCGTTGATGGCGACGATGTCGGCGAGGTCGACGGCGCGCCCGTCAAACTTCGCCCCCGCCTCCGCCGCGCCGTCGGCGATGCCTTTCATCTCTTCGAGCAGTTCGGGATCGAACCGCCGCACGAACAGCGCATCGGTGAGCGTCCGCATGAGCTTCCAACCCTCCGCCGGGGACTTGCCTGACTGCTGGTTGGCGAAGCACTTGATGTACTCCTGGATCTCCCGCCACATCAATTTGCCCTGTTGCATCCCGCGGTCATGAGGGCCGCCTTCGACGTGCAGGACGGTCCATCCCGCCTGAGGATAGCGGTAGGCCGGGCCGTCGCGCTGGACGCTGGCCGGGTCAGGGGTGAACCCGGCGCCGTGGGCGAGCGCCGCGAGAAAGCTCGAAGTGACCCAGACAACGACGGCGGATATGGGGCGCTGACGCATGGCAGACTCCAGAGACATTTTCCGGGACTTTGCTGGCGCGACGCTATAACAGATGAGCCATGTGTCGGGCAAGCCGGTCATTCTCGTTTGGGGAGCGGACCGGCGACGTTCGAGACCAACAGTCCACAGAGATAGTGAGCCACCAGGAACCACTTGCCACCCTATTCCGGGACAGTTAGATTCTGAACCGAAACATTATGCGTAATCACGTTGAATTCAAAAACCTTCGGTTTGTCGCGGCGGCCGCCGCCGCATTGTTGTTGGGATCAGCCCCCACCTATTGCCTTGCGGCGGACCGCAAGCCCAACATCGTCATCATTGTCGCCGAAGGCGCTCCCTCGCACGGCGACAAGGATGTGGCGACGCCGAACATCGATGCATTGGCCAAGAGCGGTACAACGTTTGCCCACGGGTATTCAGCGGCCCCGTTACCCGGGCCGAGCAGCGCGGCGCTTTTGACGGGCCGGTATCCGCAGCGGTTCGGGTTCGACGCCGACGCCGAAGGCGAGCCGGCGCCAGCCGATCATGGGAAGCGTGCGTTGGACCTTGCCCAGTCGACGCTTGCAGGGGATTTGAAAGCCGCCGGTTACACGACTGGAATCTTCGGCAACTGGTATCTGGGATCGGGCGATGGCTACCTGCCGACCCAGCGCGGGTTCGACGAGTTCTATGGCGTTCTTTCATCCGGCGGCGCCGGGCCGGAGGGCCCAGCGGTGTACCACGGCACCACCGTCGCGGAGAAACCCAAAGACCTGGTCGATCAGGCTGGCGCCGAGGCATCTGCCTTCATCGATCACCATGCCGGCGATCCCTTATTCGTCTACCTGCCGCTGGCAGGCGAATCGGGAGCGGTAGACCATGTGGTAGGCGCGATCGCCGCCAAACTCCATGAGCGGGGTTTGGAGGAAAACACCCTGGTCATTTTCGTGAACGACGAAGCGGTCGGCGGGTGGGCCCTGTTTGACCGCGACCTTCACTCGCCGATGATCGTGACCTGGAAGGGAAAAGTCCCGCCCGCTCTGGTCCTGGACCAACCGGTGATGCAACTCGACCTGGCCCCCACGGCCCTCTCGGCAGCGGGCGTGGAACTCAAGCCTGAACGGCAAGCTGATGGAAAGAGCCTGCTGCCTCTATTGCTGGGCCAGAATCACGACTCGCCAGATAATACGCTCTACTGGCGATTGGGCGTTCAGTACGCGGTCCGCCAGGGCAACTGGAAATTGCTCAAGCTCGGCGGGGATGCACGTCCCCGGCTGTTTTATCTGCAGGATGACCCCGGCGAGAACCTCGACTTGTTCCAGCAGCAGGGTGAGCGCGCCAAGTCCTTGCAGACCCTCTGGGACGCGTGGAACGCCGGCAACGAGCCGCCCCGCTGGGTCGATGACCGGTGGAACAGCACTGGCAACGACACTCTCGCCGCCGGCCCGTCCCGCGCCGCCGGCCCGTGGAAATCCGGCGATTCCTTGCCGAACACCCAGGCACCGAACATTGCCCGCAAGGCATTGGAGATATCGGCGGAGATCGAGCCGGCCGGCACCGAAGGCATCATCGTGACGCAAGGCGGCACCGGGAACGGTTATGCCATCTACCTAGCCGACGGGAAGCTCGCGTTTGCCGTGCGCGAAAAAGGGGAGCTGACAACAATCATCGCCAAAGAGCCGCTCGGCAACGGCCATTTCCTGGTGCGGGCAACCCTCGACGAGGACGGCGCCTTGACGCTTCTGGCAGACGGAAAGCAAATCGCCGAGGGCAAGGCCCCCGGCCTGATCCCGCAGCAGCCCAAAGCAGGCTTCTTCGTCGGCAAGGCGGGGGCCGGAGCGGTGGGTGAGTACCAGACTCCCGACCCTTTCGACGGGAAGGTAACCAACGTCCGCGTGAAAACGATCGGCGGGAAGTGAGCGAATACCCTGTCCTACGGCGCCTTCTGAATGGTTGACGTCTTCCCACCCAGCTCGACGCTGCCGATGTCTACGACTTCCTTCGCCTCCACCAGCCGCAGGGTCAGGCTCTGCTTCTTTTCTGTCGGCCTGCCGAAGTCGGTGTAGACGGTCGCCTGCACGGTGCATGGGCCGGTCAGCTCCTGCTGGCGGCTGCCGTAATAGTTGGCCTGGATGGCATACTTGCCCGCCATGAACCGGCGGAGGCAGTATTCCTCGGGGCCGTAGCCGTCGGTGAAGTCGCGGCTGAGCATGCCGCCGATGATCGTGCGGTTGTGACCGTAGAAGCACTTCTCGCCGCTCGGCTCGGTCACCCACAGGTCGATGTCGGTGTTGTCGGCATCCCAGGTCATCACCACCCGGAGGTCGCATTCCAGGTTTTTGACGAACCGCGGGTCGAGCGGGATGGGAACGTCGGCGATCTCGCCGGCCTGCTTCAGCCGATTCACCCTGGCGATGATCCGGTTGGCTTCCATCAGGCAGGGCAGCTCGATTTCCTGGAACCGGTCCCACCGGCCGACCAGCACCTGGTTGAGCAGATCGAGAGAGCGGGCGTAGTCGGACGCGATCCGGCCGGTGTCGCGGCCGGGAGCGCTCTTCGCGAGGTCCGCCATTGCGTCGGCCCGGTCGGCCAGCGCCAACGCCAGATCACGATGGCTCTGCGGCTCCTCGGGCCGCATCTTGAGCACCTTCTCGAAAAGGTCGATGGCGATCTCGCCCTCGCCGATCTGCTGCAGCCGGTGGGCGGCCACGCGGAGCAGCCGGGCGTCGGCCAGCTTGAGGGCGGCCACATCGGTGAGGACGCGCACGGCCAGGTCGCGCTGGCCGATGCGGTCGAGGTAGTCGCCGCAATCGAGGTAGAAGGCGGGGGCCGTTCCAAAGGTCTTTCGCTGTTCGAGGAAGACGCCGTACGCCTTGTCGGCGGGGACGGCTTTCATCGCGGCGAGGTACGGCGTTTTCGGGTCCCACGGTGTGATGGCGATGGCGAGGCCCAGTTCGGGCTTGCCTGCCTTCTCGCCGGAAGCCCCTGTGAATGCGTCGGCAAAGTCGTTGGCGGCTGCGCCGTCGGCGTCTCGGGAGTCAACGGTGACGGCTGCGACGGGGGGCCGTCCGATGCTTCCGGGAACGCCAGTGGAAGGGCCGAGCGTAAACGGTTGAGCTGAGGGCGAATTGCCCGCGGGTGCGGGCGATGCCTCGCCGGCCGATTCGTGACGGGCTTCAGCCAATGTTTGGTCGCGCAGGTGGGACGGAGGAATTGGCGGAACGTTGGTCACTATCGGCACATCATTCTCGGCCAGCCTCCCATCAGCCGGGCGAGTCGTTGGAGCATATACAGCGGGCTCACCGGGCAGGCCTGGCGCCTGCAACTCTTCCTTGACCTTGAGCCCAGCAGGGTATTCGTACTTCTGTTCCCACCACTTCACACGTCCGTCCCACATCGCCAGGACCTGCTGGATCTTTTCTTCCTTCGTCTGCCGTTCCTGCGCCTTGTTCTGCTCGATCCTGGCCAGGAACTCCTTATAGATGTCGGGCCGGTCCTTCGGCGGGACTACCCGGTACTGCACGTACTGATCAGCCGTCTCAAGCACCAGCAGCGACGTGTTCGGCGTCACCAGGTTGAACTGCTTGCCTACTTTGGCCAGCTCTTCGTCGTTCACGCCGGGCTGCATCGACAACTCCGCCACCTTCTGCTGCGCCCAGTAGCGCGGGACCAGGTCGCCCTGCGTCGCCTCGTTCGCTTTCAGCGTGAAGCTCTGGCTGTGCGTCACGCGCTTGCCGAAGCCGTAGTTGAGGGTGATGGTGGCCTCGGGGGCGAGGAGCTTGCCGGCCAGGGCGATGCGGCCGCTGGCCGGAACTCCCGGCCCCGGATAAATCTCCGCCACTTCCCCCGGCTTGCTGTCGATCGACACCAGCGCGTACGGCTCCTGCCCCACGCCGGCGAGCACCTGCTCGTCGGTGGCGCGCTTGAGGTTGAAGTATTGCCCGCCGCTCTCCCGGCAGACCTGCCGGAGCATGGCGTGGTTGGCCGCAGCCTCATCGCTAAAGGCGTAGACCGGCACCTGGGCTTTGCGCATCGTCTCCGGGCCCACGCCTGCGATCCCCGACGTGAACAGCAGGATGCAATCGTAATCCCCCGGCTTGCCGTTTGACGCCGCTGACGAGAAACCGTCGCGATCCTTAGGTAACGGCAGGTCGCCCAGATCGCTCGCCCCGTCGTACGCCAGGTGGCTGAGCTGCTCGATGATCTGCCCCCGCCCGTCCGCCGTGTGCAGGTCGAACGACGCCGGCGTCTCGATCTTGTCCCGGAAGACCACCAGGTCCGCCTGCGCCTGCGGCCACTGCTTGAGCAGTGCGTCCAGCAGCTTTAATTCCCGCGACTTATCCGCCTCCGCCCGGCTCAGCCCCGCGTCCCACAGGATCGCCACCCGCTTCATCGCCGCCGGCGGGGCGGTCGCTTCCGGCACAGCCGGCGTGTCATTGATCATGAAATAATGCTCGAACCGCTCGAAGTTTTTCGCCGCCGCCTCCCCGCCCTTGGCCTGCTCGTCGATGTCTTCGACGGACACCGTCGCCCGCAGGCGCTTCTCGATCGCCACCGACCGCTGGGCCAGCGCCGGCAGGCCAATCACCAGCTCATCGGGTGCGTTCTTCAAATCCCCCTCGGCGGTAAAGCCATGCTCGGATTTCTTGAACGCCAGCGCATCGCCTTTGATGGACGGTTCCGCCGACGCATCGGGCGCGTCGATCCGTACGGTGCAGCGCTCGACGCCATTGCCCCAGCCCAGCGGGAGCGACACGGCCAGCCCGTTGGTCGTGGCCGCGGCATCGGTGACATACTGGATCTTGATGGCGCGAGTGCCGTTGGCGGGGACGGGGTAGAGCCGGGTGCGGAAGGCGTTGCCCGCCGCATGCTCCACCAGACCGGGATCGACGCGCTTGTGGAGTTCCTTCTCGTAGATGACGCGGGCCTGCTGCTTTTCGACGGCCACGCCATCCACCATGACGCCGTTGATCTCCAGGCCGTACCCGGTGACGGTGGCTCCTTCGGGGAGCGGGAAGACCAATTCACCGCCGAGGACGCGGTTCTCGCTGTTGGCGAAGGTGAGCGTGACATTCGCCTCCGCCAGCGAGCCGCGCAGGACCGCCCGCACATCGGCCCGTGCCAGGCGGACGCCCTTGACCGGCGAGCCGTCTTCCTCGGTCAGCACCGGCCCGCGGAGCAGCGGCTGCGCGGGGACCGCCGGTGGCGTCTGCTGTGCCGACGCGGTGAGGCCGATGAGGGATAGAAGCAACGTCGCGGCGAAGGGATGACGCATGGGCACCTCCAGGTCAGATCGGGACGACGACGGGATCGACAAGCCCGCCGCGAGGTTAGACGCACGAGGTAAGGGCAAGTTTCAAATGGGTTCGTGCCCCTGGCGAAGTCAAACCAATCCGATCGACTTCGGAACCGCCCCGCATTCGGGGCAGCGGTCGGGTGTAGCGCGAAGGTCGTAGCCGCAGGCGGGGCAAAGGCCGGGTTGCGCGGGTATCCGCCGCAGGCGGGGGTTTATCTGCACGGCGACGAAGTAGAGAACCACCCCCAACACCATCGCAACGCCCGCCAACTCCAGCCCGCCGCGGGCGCTGATCCCTGTCTGCGCGCCTGCGTCCTGCGCGCTATCGTCCGAAAGGGCCTGGCAAAATGCCACGATTAGGACCGCGAGCGGGCCGAGGGTGATCAAGATACAGCCGGCCAGGCCGCCCGGGACTTTGTAGGGGCGGTCCAGGGCCGGCTCGCGCAAGCGCAGGGCGATCAAGGCGGCGAATTCAAGGAGGAGGCTCAGCCCATAGATCAACGCGTCAATCAGCACAAGGTTTTGAAAGCTCAGCTTCAGGCACATCCCCCAGCCGACGGCGCAAACAATCAGGGCGACCCACGGCGCGCCGGTCCGGCGGCTGCGCAGGCCCATGACTTTCGGGAGGAACCCGTCGGCCGCCATGGCGATCGGCAAGCGGGAGTAGGAAAGGATCAGGGCATTGAACATGGAGAAGGCGGAAATCATCCCGCCGGCCGTGATGGCGACGGCCAGGGCCATGCCGAAGTGCAGGCCGCGGCCGGACCCGACGACCCTGCCGGCATCAACCCATGAGCCGGTGCCCCAGTCTGCCGGCGCGATGCCGGACCGGGAGACCGCCGCGACGGGGATAATGTAGGTGGCGGCGACAAGCAGCACGGAGATCAGCATGGCCAGCGGGTAAGTCCGCTGCGGGCGGTGCACCTCGCCAGCGATGGTCGAGACGTTGTCCCAGCCCATGTAGTTCCACATGGCCACGAGGATGCCGCCGAGGAGACTCACTTTTACCGGGCTGGCCGAGACCGGGACGGGATGGGCGGTCGAGAACAGCGCCAGGACGATCATGACCCCGAACGGGAGCAACAGCGCCAGCGTCATGGCCAGCGATCCGGCCCCCACGGGGCGGATCCCCGCAAGGTTGATGCCCACGCACAGGGCGATCAGGCCGATCCCAATCAGCGTCGCCAGGTTCCCATTCTGGGCGGCGGGCCAGAGGCGGCCAAGATAGAGGATGAACAGCGTCGGGTAGATCGCCATGTCGAAGATGCTGGCGGCGAAGGAGAGCCACGCCTCCTGGAAGCCCCAGAAAGGGCCCATGGCACGCCGGACCCAGATGTAATATCCCCCGTCCTCCGGGAGGGCCGCCGACATCTCGCTCACCATCAGCGCGACGGGAAATGACCAGAGCACCGGCGTAATCAGCAGGATCAGGATCGCGTAGTGATACCCGGACTTGTGGACCAGGTCCTCAAGCCCGTAGGGCCCGCCGGCGACCATGCAGTAGGTGATGCCGATGAGGGGAAGCAGCGTCGCCCGCTTTATCGCCGGGGCAAGTTGGAGGGGTGGTGAGTAGTTCAATATTTCGGCCAAGCCTGCACCTCAATTCCCGCGGCATGAAAGGCGGCCGCTTGGAGCGGATGATAACGTCGGGAGGGGGGAGTCGCGAGAACGTCGAATTGCCGTTACTTCGCGCGCGGATGGCGCACCTGCTTCGAAGTCCTTCGTCGAGGAGTGCCCGGCGGGCGGCAACGCGAATGGGTTGATTGATCGCGAGCACTGAAACCGTGGCGCGGCCCACCGGCGTGATTCCCACCAGGATTGCTATGTCCCATCGAAAATGGTCGCTCCAGACGTCACGCCGTGGGTTGAATAGCGGCACGAGTGCGCCGGTTAGTGGATCCAATCCCGCAATGTTTGGACCCTTGTGTCGATTGCAAGCAAAACAATTGCAGTGCATGCGAAATTCGACCTCGACGATCCTCGCCGAGCTGGCCCATAATTGCGGCACCGGCGCTTCTTCGTCTCGCGGAGTGGATCGCGAGGCGTCGACAGCC
>Ga0182024_10006015_pt1 | contig 26878 bp, 28 predicted proteins | sample P32metaG_FD_120480 | JGI IMG/M metagenome (GOLD analysis project Ga0182024, IMG submission 120480) | Permafrost microbial communities from Stordalen Mire, Sweden - P3-2 metaG (Illumina Assembly) | ecosystem: Environmental > Terrestrial > Soil > Wetlands > Permafrost | place: Sweden: Stordalen...
CGGAGATTGCCTCCACGAGGGGTAGTGCTCTACGAATTGGGTACGGTGATATTCGTAGTTTCTTCGTCAAATGTCCAAAAATTAGAACCAGCGACTCTTGTAGTCTATCCAAGCTCGTCGCAGAAAGAAGCTCATTGATGGGAAATTCGCGCATCAATTGGTTATACTTCTGTACTTTCTCAGCGGCTTCTTTGAGGCCTGTGTCGGCGATGAAACTGACTGTGGCATGGAAACGTTTTGCCTGTCGGAGAACGTCAAGCGTGAGAGTAACTCCGTCGCTCTTTAGTTGTCTGTCGATACTGTCAAGCGCATTTTCCAGGGATATCCAAAAGTTAATCTCCTGGGAGGCTGTTCCGCGGGAGGGATCACGCGTCATTTTAGTGATGGCTTGGATCGATTTTATCCACGAGTTTACTGTTCCTTGAATGGAGTTAAGGAAGACGGGATCAGATATGATATCCTGAGGCAATAGGGCGGTTGATGGACGGACACCTTTCGCCTGCGCCTGGAAAATTAGGTTCGATCTTAGACACTACATACCTGTGTGATCGCGTTTTGGACGAGGGTCGGAATGGGCAATGAGATTTCGGGGATTTCGACATTCTGTTGGAGATGCAGAAGAGAAAGTTCTAGCTCCGCAATCTTTTTCTTAGTTAGAGGAATTCCTACTGTCAGTTGAGCTTTGAAACCAGGTACCAGTTTTTGCCTCGTCCATCCCTTTGCCGCGTCGGACACTCAATTCGCTGTCGCCTTGGGTATACGAATCGAAATAGGGAGCAATGGCCAGCCGAACGAGCGAATGCAAACTTTCGAATGGCGTAGGGGCCTCCTGGCCTGACCGCCCCGACGCAACAGGGAGACTGACGATTTGAAGCTGATGCTGGAGAAATATACTAGAATCGAGAGGCATGGGACGTTTAATGACGGCTATGCAGCATACAGTGTTTGTGCTTGCCGAATACTCGGAGCTGAGGAAGTACACATATCGTACGTTGCTGACCCCTGAAAATGTCAACAACTGGTACCACGGGAAAGAGAAGGACTGGGGCTTACCGTTCTGTATGCTGGCATCGCCTGGCTCCTTCCTGAGGTAGAGGACCAGCGAGCCGGGGTCTGCAGCAAACCTGGAACATCTTTGCAGCGTGTCTGGGTAAGAAAGGAGGGAAACCTGCAGATCATCGCGCGAGGCATCGAGCACGACGACGGCAAGCTCAGCGAGATACTCGACGACGAGGGTTGGGTCAAAGGACGCGACGATGGCGGCTGTCTCTTCCGTCAACGCGGCAGGATGTTGCTCTGCCGTGTCGTCCATCGTTGTTGGCCGTTTCGCGGGAACTCGCCTGATCGACGCGAGCAACAACGAAGTCTGGCCAACTTACATATTAGGCCGGCCGTTGCCCCTGGTCGTCATCCAAATGTTGCGTGTTGGCTTGGCAACGGGCTCACTCTCAATCTACCCTGTGTTCTTGTCACAGACAGCATCGCTAACATGGCATCTAGAGACGACGGGGACGAGGACGACTATTTGACCATGACGTTTGGTCATATTACTCCCAGTACGCCTGTTGCCGAGACATATTCCCAGCGAAGAGCACGAAAACTTCGGGAACATGACGATCAAAGTCATATCAAACCGGCAAAGGTGCTTGAGCGAGAACGCCGAGAGGAAGGCCTGGCTCAGAACTTATTTTCCGAATCGTCCGCAAAAGAAACAAAAGCAATGCGAATGATGAAACTAATGGGTTACACGTACAATCTTCAAAAGTATCGCTCATCTCAGTGAAGGCCAGTCGCTCGGAAGCGGCGAATCGACCGGGCATATTGAGCCTATTGCTGTGGAAATACCGGAAGGTATAGCCACTTGAACCTGCCAATTGTCCTCTGACTTCTAGGTCGAAAGGGGATTGGTCACGAAAACGAAAAGAAAAGAAAGCTGAAGGAGCTTTATGAAGATTCTGTCAAGCGCCAAATGGATGACCCAGAGACATATCGCAACAACATCCGATCTGAGCGTCTACAAGCAAAGTTGGAGTCAGATTTTATCCAAGCTCAGAAAGTCTGTCAGAACCTCGACGTAAAAGCTGCGGAAGCGGCCGGCACGGAAGTCGTAAAGAATATTCTCTGGCGGGGATTAGATCGAGACATCGAGACAAAAGAACGAGAGAAACAATTTCGCCATCGGCTGATGTATGAGCGGCGTCTGAATCTCTTGGAAGGCAGTGAAGATGAGGAATATAGCTCAACTGTGCAAGAGTTAGAGGACGATGATGAAGAGTTGAATGAATTCGAAGCATTACCAATTGCGAATAAATTAGATATGGTGTTGCATTACATGAGGGAGACATACTGGTATTGTTTCTGGTATCCTCGTTTTCGAAGTACAGCGCTGAGCTTAGGTGTGGATGTGCTTATGCAAACGAGGAGGACTTGATGGAGAATTGTCCGGGGGTTCATGAGGAGGATCATTAAGAAAATAAATCCCAAGCGCTTCATCCAGACTTTCAAGCAGGAGCTATAGAAGGAATCCCACGAAGTCGCCGGTGCTGATGATATAAGATTCAAAGGCATGCCCTCTTAGATATGAGTGCAGCGACTATTTCACGCGCTACCCGGAATTAGCGCGCGCGTGAAGTATGCATCAATATATTCTGTGAGTTGACCCACCAATCGGAAGGCCGAAGTCAGAAATTCCCGGAGGTGCCCGACTTGTGGCTCTAGAAATTTTACCCAGCGGCGCAGATCCTCACCACGCATGCTGCACCTTGGTCCGAGCCGGCGATATTTACTCGCGCAAGTGGGCCGTCGATGGCTGTCGACTTCTCTGACCTGTCTTCGAAAATCGAGCGGTCCACGGGGAGCGCTTCGGCTGCCGCAAGCTGATTCGTCCGACTACGAAGCGATTCGAAAAGGAAACTTCCAACCCGAGAAAGCCTCGAGCGGCAATGGCAAGTTGGATCTCGACCGTTTTCTGGCAACTGTCAACCGCAGGCTTGAATACCTCCTTTATTCGAGTCGTGCCCGTAGTAAAACGGCGGGAGAGTCTCTGACTAATGATGAGTTCGATAAGGTGGTGCTTCAATTCAGGGATTCGGTCATGGCAAACGTTACAGAAAGGCTGGAGGACGGACAATACGCCGATGCCCCGATGCGGATACCAACCCTCAAGGCATTGTTTGATACTTATGATCAACAAGGCATTGTTGGACTGGACTCTCTGATACTGAAATACTTCAATCAGTATTACCTTGCTCACGGACATCCGTCCCTCAAACATGTTAATCACCGCAATGCAGCAACGGTCGCGGATATGCGTAACCCGGGTGAGTGGTTTCCGGAGGCCAGAAACATGAGACGGAAAATCATAATGCATGTGGGACCAACAAACTCGGGTAAAACCTACCAAGCCTTACGGCGCCTTGAATCAGCGAACGCAGGATGGTATGGAGGGCCATTGAGACTCTTGGCGCATGAGGTCTTCAACCGGATGAACAACAAGGGAATTAAATGCAACTTAAAAACGGGAGAGGAGATCCGGATCGTTGATATCAATGCCCCGATAACTTCGTCTACGATTGAAATGTTTTCAGAATCGAGTAACTATGACGTGGCTGTAATCGACGAAATTCAAATGATGGCAGATCCACAACGGGGATTCGGTTGGACAACAGCACTTCTTGGGTTGAAAGCCAAGGAGCTACATCTGTGCGGAGAAGAGGCTGCCGTACCACTAGTGACCAAGATTGCGGAGGAATTAGGGGAAGAAATCGAAATCAACAGATATGAACGGCTTTCACCTCTGAAAACCGATTCAAAACCATTATTTTCATATCAAAATGTCCGAAAAGGGGATTGCATAGTAACATTTTCACGGAAAACGATATTCGCTATCCGCGAGCGTATTGAAAGGGAAAGCGGCCTCAGATGTGCCCTGGTATATGGAGCTTTGCCTCCCGAAACCCGAAGCATGCAGGCGGATTTATTTAATGACCCGAACACTGGGTACGATGTCATCGTAGCATCGGACGCCATTGGTATGGGCTTGAACTTGTACTTCCTTAGAGGTGTTCCTTACTAACATTGGCTTGTAGGACTATCAAGCGTGTTATCTTTGCCACTTTAGAGAAATATGACCAAGGCAATATGAGAACGTTGTACGTTCCACAAATCAAGCAGATCGCAGGTCGTGCAGGACGGTTCCAGAGTGCCGAAACAAATTCGGATACTGCGACCTCTCGTGAATTTGGCGGAATAGTAACAACTCTCAAGATGGAAGACCTGTCGACACTGCAAAAAGGCATGGCTACGCCGAACCCCCCGTTGGAGCAAGCTATGCTTTGGCCTCGTTGGAAAGTTTTCGAGAAGTTCACTCATCAATTTCCAGAAGGCACGCCTCTTGCAACAATGCTAGCGCAATTCGCGGAAATCGGCAGAACGTCTCGACATTATCGCATGATCGAGTCGGAACCACAGATCCTCCTGGCACAGGCGATTGAACACATTCCCAACATCGACCTTGAAACCCGGTACAGTATCACGTTTGCTCCAATTTCCACGAGAGATGAGGATCAAGTCAACGCCTTCATGAGATATGCAGAAGTATTGTCGCGCGCCCAGCCCGTGACAGTCGAGTCTCCAGAACTTCGTTTGCCATTGAACCGAGTGAACAAATTGCATCATGGGGGATCATCAAGGTCACTTCAGATGTTAGAGAGCTTGCACAAACTCATCGCGTGTTATTGTTGGCTATCGTAATGTCTTCTAGTATAATATCTAATGAGTAGAGTGCGGTGGCCCGCGTTGTATTCCAATTACAATCTTGCACATGAATGGATGGAACGTGTTCAACTACTTATACATCAAATACTAAAAGCTGAGGATTCGACTGGCGTCACTTTAGAAGCAGGCGGCGCTGCTTGGTCGTCTCAAGTAGAAAGGAGAAAATTAGATGATACCGTCGTTTAAGAAATCATGTTGGTAATGGACATAGCATAGCCTTTGTGTTTATATACAACCGCAATAATGCATTAGACCTATTTATACCCCATTAAAACCCAAATCGCAGTTGATTTGCTGTGAAAACAGGAGGAGTCCAAATAAGGCTTTCAGGATTGATAACACGCTTCCTTCTAGTTTTCTGCTTGTTGTGTTGTTCGATGACAGGGTCGGTGAGCACAATATAATGTTTTCCCTGCTATAGGTTGTTAGCGACGAGTATCAGGGGATTTGAGGGTCATACACTGAATTTCAGCATTCCAAGGTGTTTCAGGGTATTCATAACTGGAATTAGTGGAAGTGGCTTTAGGGAACGAACCGTCATTTGTCGTCATTGCCGTCAAAGCAGCGAGCTCATCCAAATTTACATCCTCTCCCATATTTACAAGGATATTGACCAACGTCTCCGTCCAGTATGCTCGATAACTCAGCAGGCCGAGATCACTCAAGGGCTTCTCGGGGCTGCCCAATTTCCCTTCCTTCTTCGACAACTCGTAGGAAAATGCAATCAACAGTTTTCCATATCCGAGGCGCTGATATTGTGGAAGTGTGAGGATACATGCGACATTATACCCTTCAGCAGACTCTTTCTCTTTCGAGAAATAACCAATCAGATGAGCCCCATATTCATCTCGAACGCACATGCAATAAAACATAAATGGATCAACATCATAATATAAAGTTTTGTGATCGAGGAATAGTTTTGACAATAGACAAAGATTTCGACACCATGTCCGCTGCCGTCGACCATCGATTTCAAAAAAAGAGACATCTTCATGCCGATAAATTTCGTTTCCTGGAGGATGTAGCAGGGTACATTTTGAGCGATGTCGTTCAAATGATTTTTGAGGACCGAAGTAGGAAAAGCAAAATTCGCAGATGTAGAGTAGGTCGAAATCGGTGAGCTCGACGGGATAGGGTGAGAAATACCAGGGCTCGACTTCGTACTTTCCAATCTGTATTTTGCTAAAGTTCTTGACTCGGGCAATCTCGTGCGTGTCTTGAGTCATAGATCCCGAGGTCCGCAGTTTTTCAATCTCTTGTTCCCTGGATACATAAACAGGATTTCCGTCCGTTTGAGTGGCATCTAAATCCATTTCTTCCCCTTCGCCTATTACACTCGTCTCGGTGCCCGTCCCTGGCTCGGTTTTGATGTCCGGCTCATCAATTAACATAGCATCAAGGTCATCCTGGGATAACGGCACTTGGGAGGAGAGCCGTGACGGGACTCGAGGCAGGGCTTGCGGAGGAAATAATGTAGGAGTGCCAGGTTGCGGTGTAGGACTTTCGCGATGCGAGGTTTTCTGCCGCTTATGTGGGCCTTTCGGAGTCGGAGTTGGGATATCGGGAGTCGCTCGACCCTTTGCGGCGGCGGCAGACTTCTTGGCTGCCTTTTGAGAGGCCGGCCACTCTACTTCTTGGCTCAGATCGAGTTTGGAGGGAGGTATCCATTCGTCAAGACGCTATGGTTAGAAATGACAGGTTCGCGCTGTACCTTATTGTATTCCTTGTAGTGTACGTAGAAATGGGGCTCTCCCTGCTTGATCTGAATAGAAAGGATTTCTGCTTGGCGGAGTTCGCCGTCTTTGTGAGCGTACGCTTTGCAACCCACTCGGAGATTGTGTATTGTGGGTATGGCTGGATTCGGAGTTGTGGTGCCATTATGAGGAGTTCCGGGCCTGGTTCCGTTCGGAGTATCGTTGGCCATCCAAGATATGCCTGATATGGCCCAGACCGAGCCGGTGCCGTAAACTTATCGTTTCAGACACAAAACAAACTGCCTGCGTCCGCTTTTTTGATGGATGCGGCGATGAAGAGTTGGGAAGACCTGTGGTGGCCCCCTGTGTGTAGCGCAGATCGATCGATCGATCCAAAGATTTCCAGTAAATTCTTGAGACGGGCTAACCAGCACAGCGCACTACGACGGATTTATTGTCATCATCGGCATCGCAAATGAGCTCTCTAAGGGAACTTCGAACTGCAATGTCTAGCTCTTGTATAAACTTATTATCTACTCAGGCGATGTTTCCATACAAAGTCAATCCAGCGTACCAACTCCAGAATCTACTGCCAAGGCAATGCTACAACAACTTAACCAATGCATTCTTGCATAGAGCCGCAACCATCCTATGGAAGAGGCCCTCTGCCCTGTTACTCATTTCCCAGATTCAACATAGCCAGGGAAACAGTCTATTATAATGAGTTCTGCTTCATTCAAGAGTCGTCATGACATACCTTCAAAGCTTTTTGTGTGCTTGTTCTACATGGAGTTAGCAAAATAGAGCAGCCGTAGGGCCCAATACCTGGGCATGTTCCGTGAGCGCGGGTTTTCTCATCGTACCAAGAAACGAGGTTTTGCATTGGACGCAAACGATGGTCTTGGCCGCCTCGTTTGTTTTAAGCTGGCTGCCAGCGCTTTTGTTGTTCTTGGCTGCATTGCGTTCGCGTTTCTGCGCCGCCTTCGCACCGTTGCCGCCACCCATGACAGAAGAGCTTTCTGCTACGAACTGTGAACTGTGAACTGTGAACTGTGCTGCAGATGAAAGTGAAGGGGAAATTCGTCCGACCTGAAGGCTGAGAGTAAATTTCTTCTTCCGGGACAGGCAAACGTCAGGAGCCCAGTATTCCCGGGGGTTATCGCAAGGGGAGCCACGGGGTTCTGTCATGGCCAGAAGATGGATGACGCTGCAAAGGTACGTATCACCAGCTTTGATGGGCTCAAGAGACTTGAGTTCGTCAGCTGCACCGCCGACTCTCATAACCGTCCCTGACAGAACGCAGTACACCAAAGGCTCCCTCAATCTCGACCAACTTGATCCCTCAGATCCCATCAAAACATTTACACAGTGGTTCGACTATGCCCGGACATCTGGATTAGTTTCGTCGCCCGAAGCTGTCACTCTGTCCACTGCTCATCTCCCGTCCGGGCGAGTAAGCTCACGCACGGTATTAATGAAAAAGGTCGACTCGAGAGGCTTCGTTATCTACTCAAACTTCCAGACATCGAAAAAATCTCGAGACCTGGCTACAAACCCTCGAGCTGCGTTAAACTTTTGGTGGGAGCATCTGGAACGCCAAGTCCGCGTCGAGGGCACAACGGAAAGGTTGACGGTCGAGGAATCCCAGGAGTATGCTAGCGTGCGGCCTCGCGATTCCCAGCTAGGCGCTTGGGCATCGCCGCAGAGTTCGGTTATCAATGACAGAGAAGAATTAGATGAACTGGTTCGGGCTGTACATGAAAAATTCAGCCAGACAACGAATATCCCAGTCCCGCCCTTCTGGGGTGGACTGCGTATCGTTCCAGATTCTATTGAATTTTGGCAAGGTTGATGATCCTTGGCTTTCACCGCTGATTTCAGGGCGACCAAATCGATTGCACGATAGGTATGTGTATGAGAAGCAACAGGGCGGTGACTGGACAATTAAACGACTAGCACCATAGCTATTAATAATAAACATATATACCGTAGGTGCTTTCGGTGCTTTGTCTGTATATGAGAGTCCGTTACTTGCTTACTCAGTCCCATAGAGCAGACGATCAGATCGTTGAATTGTATTCGAGAAACATCTTCAGTAATTCTGTCTGCTCCAGAGTAAAGGGTTTATAACTCAGATCCCTGCATCTGCCGTTAGAATCTGAACATTGATCTGTGCTCGCCATTCACAGAAGGCGTTCATAAATAAAGTCAGCAGCTCCTTGGAATGACTGTCTACGGAACTCCATTGCGAGTTACTAGAATGCCTAACGACATGCAAAATCAGATAGCTAGCCTTCGTTGTTTCTTTCTGAGGCGACTCATAATTGGTTTGCCCACTTGCACACGTATGGAGTGCATCTTATCTTCAGTCCAGGGATCGAGCTCAGATCATCGCAGTCCGTCTCAAACATAGTATACCTTTAGGAAAACGATTGAATTTTCCCAGGAGGCGTAGACAGCGAAACAAAAATCGCAATACGACGAATCAAGGAGGTATGGAGCCGTATATATATATCATACTAATTTTCTAATTGGTTTCTATCCGGTATAGACCCTTGAGGGGAGAAATTTTATTCAATCAATTACACATCCAGTGCTTCCCGACCTTGATTCCGAACTCCATTTGAAAACCCGAATGCAATTAGAATACTTCCGAAGGCAGATACGACGCCGTTACACAGGGATTGATGATCCCATCTCCTCGTTTGATCTATTATAGAGTAATCCACCAACACTATTCCCTCCTTCGAGAATATCTGTGACCCTCGCAACCACTGCCGCTGGGTATCCTCTGGTCTTCATCTCTTCCACTAATGCCAACGCACCATTACGATCTCCCATAGCAAGGTATGTGCGCGTCATCTGTTCGTAAGAACTGGGTTCGCGACCGTAAAGTCCGGTCTTTTCCGTTGCAAGTGAGTCGAAGATTCTTCTTGCTTCTTGCAGATTTCCCGCGATTGTCCATCCATGAATGAGATGATTTGCCATGTAGACTGTCAATTTTATGTTATTTTCCTCCATGTGTTTAAAAATCGTACTGCAGTCTCCCACTCGGTGATTTGCAACATAAGCCTCAATCAAAGCTTGGTAGATGATTTCATCGGGCTTCACCCACCCAGGCGACGACTGCGACCGATCGATAGCTTTGTAGAACCACGCTTTTGCCGAATCCAGATCCTGTTTGACACATCCATACGCGTGAATCAGCGAGGCATAATGGGTGCTAAAAGGCCTTTGCCGATCGTTCTTGATGAGGTTCAGAATGTTCTCTGCAGCCTGAATGTCGATCGGATTCAGAGTTGCGTAAGCATCCATCAGTAACTTGTATGTGTGCGGTGAAGGAGTCAGGAGCTGCGCCCGCATTTTCTCATAAAATCGTAATGCATCAGCGCGGTCCTGTTTGGTTTGGACATAGAACTGTAACATGGTGTTGTAAGGCGCGATCCGAGGGACGAAATGTTGATCCGCCTCCATTTCATTGAAATATCTGACAGCGAGTGCTTCATTGCCGACTCGACAACATGCATTGATAACTGTTCCGTACGTCACACTGCTGGGCGTAACTCCATTGACTTTCATCTCGTGAAAATAGTACAAGGCGTCATCTGACCGCCGTGCTTTGGCCAGCTTGGAAATAAGGGTATTGTACAAAAACGTCGACGGTCGTACACCAAGCGATTTTGCCTCATGGAAAAGAGAGAGCGCCTCAGTTGCCTCATCATTTGTGTCTGTAACGTTTAGATTGATAATATAAGCCGCGAATGCATCAGAATCCGGAGCGACGCCGAGTTTCAATAATTCGGAGTGAAAATGACGTGCATCGGCGAAATTGTGATTGAAAGCGTTCGCAACAATCATGCTGTTGAGGATGAGACACCACTCGGAGAAGGCAATCTCGTGCTCTGGTATGACTTCGCGGACCGTACTTTGAGCAAACTCAAACGTTTCACTGACTATATCAACTCGATGGGCTTTGCCAGCAACACTGATGAGACGTCCCAGTGCTTCGGGTAATAGTCGCTCTCCCTTTCGCCGGATATAGCGTAATGTATCCAGAAGTGAATTCAAGGTTGAGGGGTCCTTCAGAGCTTTCGGGAGGCTTTTGATTAGGCGTCGTGATTGGTGGATATTAAAGTCAGGGGCACGGGGTGTAAAATAATGATATTGAGTTGGCAGCGGGCGTGGTGTTGATAAATATGGAGAGATTGCAGAGTCCGATGAGGTCGGTGCCGTGTCGAGAGTGCCCACAGATACGTCATCGTCATGAGAGTGATTGGAAGGAATGCTGTCGTGAAGCAACGAGGTCGGTGAATTGCCACGGTTGTCTGTTAAATCGATGCCGTCCGTTATCTCTCTCCAAAGCCGCAGAATATCTTGATCACGAATGCGTAAGAGCTGATCATTGATTACCTGTCTAGCAGGCTGAAGGTAAATCCAGTCTTCAGGACAGATGGCGCACAACATTGAGATGAGGTAGTTCGCATCGTCGTTTTGTGATGCATCCCAGCCGGTCAGCGCAGATTGATATTTGATGAGTCCCGAGAGAGTTGCACCATCGACATAGGTGTTGTCCTTAAGGTCTTTGAAGGCGGTGACAAGGATGCGGGATGCCTTAGTAGGACCTTTGGAGAGGACGGTGGGAAGAGCCTGCAAGATTGATATTAACCGCGAAGCAACGGCAGGCTCCAGGGAATCGAACCCGCCGACAAAGCCAGAGACAATGGTGTCGAATTCGGCCACTACCGCCGGCGAGGCTTCGGCGAGCTTCGCAAACCGTTCGAAGTATTCAGTTGCCCGGTCGACTCCGGAAGACACGACAAGTTTCTCTAAAAAGGCAATCCCGATATCCGAATCAGGCATTATCCTTTGAAGAATAAATTCATCCATCACCAGCACAGCTGTAGGAAGCTCGCCTTCTCGAAGACAAAGACTAATAAACAGCTGCAATTCTGCCTTCCACTCGTGACCCGTCCCTGCTCGTCCTTCCGCAGCCAAGTCAAATGCTTCTTTAGCGATGGCCAAATTACCAACCCGCGAAGCAGCGTGCACGATAGGGCGGATTGATGAAACGCTTGGATTGGGTAGAGTGGAAGTGGATTTCATTTCGTGGACCCATTTCAAAGCACCTTCCAAATCTCCTCGTTGGCAAAGCCCAGCAACTACTGCATCAAGAATTTTCCTGGAAAGATATTTTCCAGGGACTGATCGAACCTTCTTCAGAAATTGGATTCCGCCTCCCGCATCCCCCGAAGCGAAATAACTGGCAATCAAAACCTCATATATAAGGTTCTCGTCATGAGCCGGTAAGAGAGAGGCCTGCGATTTGTATTCATTGTAACACTCAATGGCGGACCGCATGTCGCCATGCTTGCCAAACGCTGTGATAAGATGTGCAAAGGTATGAACATTTGGCTGGATACCCAAGTTCTCCATCTGCTCGTACACATGCAAGACTTCTGGGGCCATTCCATGCTTACTAAGAGCTTCGAGCATTGTATTGAAAGTTTCGATAGAGTGGGGCGGATATACGGTCGTAAGGCTTGCATTGAAGAGATTCAATGCAGTTTTGATGTTCTCTTCCTGTGTTAAGAGTTTGACTTTCTCTTCATCTTTAAATGCCCCCGTCGTATCGCGTTCGATCCTGAGATTGGTTTCCTCGATCAGATTAGCAACTTCGGTCGATCTCTCGCAGAGGGCATGGATGACGGTCGAGACGGTTGTCGACTCTGGTTCAATTTGTTTGTCGAGCATTTCCGTATAGATCTCTATAATCTCATACACTGGTTCTCGAGCTCTTATTCGACTCAGGGAAACTATGATATGATTGTAGATTCGAGCCGTTGGAACAAATCCGAGACGCTTCATGTCATGATAAACAGAGACCACCGACCCAAAATCTCCTCGCTCCATGAGAGTTGAAACTTCTTTTTCGTACGATTCCAGAGTCGGTAAAGCATAGTCGGGGGATGACGGCGGTAGATTCGGGCCGGGAGTGAGATTCGTTTCGGACTCATTTGGTTCGGAAAGAGTGGTATCACCAGTGAGGAGCGGTTGAGACGCAGAGGTAGAGTAAGGCCGAGCTTGAGACGGAGTTGATGTTGCTGCATCCGTCAGAGGAGTAAATATGGGGTTTTTGAGATGCCGTGTGATGAGCGAGGATGGTCGGACAAAGGCTTCCTGCTCCTTGCTGTCATCGTTGGTTGTGGAGGCGGCAAGGGAGTTCTGGCCTTGTCCATATAATGTCTGGGAACCGCCCTGACTAGGATTATTTTTCCCAGCGTGAGCACCAAATTGGGTCTGAAAACGGTTGGCGATAGCACCATGGCCTAGGTTGCTGCGGCTTGCTCCGGCAAAGCTCTGGTTGAAAAAGGAGCTAGCATGGCCGGCTCCGGACGGAGAGGCGTGAGCATGGCCGGCGAAGGCTGCTTTCTGAAAAGCATGGCGGGCGAAAGTAGTAAAGGTCTTGGCATAGACCATCAAGTGCCGACTCTACATATACGTTCGGGCTCGGTATGTGTCGGATGTGGTTGATCTGCAGACACAGAAGGGTTAGCGACGGACGAGCGGAACAGAATTGCAGCATTGCAGCAGACTTACGAAGGGAGAGCGTACCTTGACTGTGACGGATACGTACAACCAAGTTGTGGTTCAATGGACCGTTGTTTGGACGGTTGCCTGGTGTTGCTGGCGAAAATGCTATGTATGGATGTATAGGTGTGACTTTCTTTAATGCCTGTCACGCTTTTAGCTCCCGAATGACTCCGAGGTGCGAGGGAAGGAAAAAACACCACAATTACGTAATGGCGAAATGTGTGTGGATCGGTCGGGATTTCTGCCTCGCCATCCCGATCGCCGACAATGCGCCGTTCCAGCGCCGTGCCAGCGGCGGACGCAGGACACCCCCATAGCCAGACGCACCTGGTCTTAGCCTATGATGTATGTTAATGCCCCATTTGAACGTGAAGAATGCATTGCAAAACTCTCACATAATCGTCCACATAGTCTGGAAAATTGAAGTAAGGAGCAAAAACCCATCTTCATTGTTGTTCAGCGCACGTTGCTCAGATCCATCTTCTATCGAATCGAACACCGAAGAAGTCATGAAACTTCTAGGAGACGCCGCATTATGAAGTAATGTGTAACTCCAATCAAATCATTCCACGAACGTCGCTCTGCAGATCGGACCTGATCTGCAAACGTCGGGAATAAGTACGACAACGTAGCTAGTTATTCCAAATATGTACTCAACTTGTTCGGTAGCTCCCAATAGGGTTTACTAAACAGCACTCATTTTAACATAACAAAATAAAATATGAGAATCATGACTGCGACTTGGACACAGCCTGAAAAGGTATTATATTTGTAGTTTGTCTGCTGATGCGAAGCTAAACATCTCAAGTATAAAGTTAGACTCGGTGAAGCCAGTGCCAGATCAATGATCACTGACCACGTATGACGAATGCCAGAGTCCATATCACTCATATCTGTTTCTCTTCCCAGGTATATTATATCTTGACGGCCAGTACCTGCCTCAAAAATTCCTCAGAGAAGAGGGTCAGTTGTTTGAAATTATCCTCAAATCCACTTGTTCCTCTGCCGTTAGCAAGTTAATTGCGATGTAATACCCATAGTACGGATCACGAACGATCCTATCAACTTTAGAGTTTGGTCCACAATAATACCCAAACAATTGCACTTTCGATAAGCACAGATCAACTTCATACTATACCTTTCCCCAACTTTATGTTATCGCTTCTGTCGATACTGTTCGCAATTTCCTCGAGATCCTCGAGATTCGAGTTATCCATCGCTAAGACGTAGTCGAAGGTGCGGAGGTCGTCTTCCGTAATTTGGCGAGCACGATGACGAGTTTCGATTCCGTGCTTTGAACACGTCCGCAGAGAGCGCGAGTCTGGTGGCGAACCCACATGGTAACTTGCTGTTCCCGCACTAATCTATCAACATCGACGTAGTTAGAGCGGTCGGGACACGCACGAGTCTATTCGGTCGAAACGGGCCAGCAGTCCATGCTTTTGGACAGTGTGCCTGGAGGATGCGTTAGTCGGATAGACTGGGCAGAACTGTACTTGAAGACAGCTTCGGCCATAGGAGACCGGCAGATGTTCCCGAGGCACACGAAGAGGACTGAGATCTTGGAGTCGTCGACCATGTCTGCCAAGCGCGCGCGTATTTCCTGGGTCTGTGCTGCACTTTTGGTTTCGAGTTGGGCGGTTAAACAGTGAATAAATATTTAGATATTTCAGTAAATAATGTGACATTTTTGACATTTACATTCGAATGCAAACCACGGCGAAACGCGTGTCACCAGCGTGTGACTCTGGAGACTCGCAGCCAGCTTTAAGGATGAATCAGTACGGAGGCGGAAACTACAACCCGTACTCGACAACCTCGTACGGCTCGAACGGGCCAGCAGCCGGAGGAGGCTTCTACAATCAGTCACATGGCGGCGGCGGCGGTGCAGGCTTGGATGACGGCGCAGGCGGTGCAGGCGGCGGATTTGGCAGTCCAGGCAGTGCGTCCAAGGTTCGCCTCTTGCCCCTTTAGGCAGCCTCTCTGACAGACTCAGCGCAGCGGCGGAAACACGCTCCGCCCTGTCACCATCAAGCAAATCCTCGAGGCCCAGCAAGCCCATCCCGATGCAGAGTTTCGCGTCGATGGCGTTGAGATTGGCCAGGTAGCGCCTCATTGCCCATCTGCCCACAGCCATGCTCAATGTTAGTTAACCTTTGTTGCGACCATTCGCTCAGTTGCTATGCAGTCTACGAATGTAACATATCGTATGGAAGACGGCACTGGCATGATTGACGTCAAGCAGTGGATTGATGCCGAACAAGGAGGAGCCAGCTCTCAACTCCCGTACTTTCTTTCATTTGCCTCTCTAAGTCTAGTGCCGACACATACGTACGCGTCACTGGACAACTCAAGTCGTTTCACAACAAGCGTCATGTCGGCGCTCATCATATCCGGCCCGTTAGGGACCATAACGAGGTCATCTTCCATTTGCTCGAAGCCACCTCGATTCATCTTTCAAACTCTCGAGGGCCTCCTGGCGTAAAAAGTGAGCCATACGGCAACACTAACCTCATGGACGGGGTTATCGCAGGCAACATGGTTGGCAATCAGCAAAGCCATGGACAGATTGATCATTTGGAACCATTGCAGCGACAGATCATGATGTATGTCCACAGCAACGCGTCTTCCAACGAAGGCGTCCACGTACAGACAATAGCACAATCTATTCAGGCACCTAGCGCGAGTGTATTGCAAGCAGTCGAGCAGCTTGCCACTGAGGGTCTGTTATACACAACAATTGACGATGATCATGTCCGTTCCTCCTGCCATTCTTTGCTGATTTATGCAGGTCAAGAGCACTATCGCGGATCAGTGATGTCGCCCTTGGATCCGCCCTTGTATCCGGCCGTGGGTTAATGCAATTGCGTGTAGATTATTGGGGAAACCGCAAGATTTGCCAAGTTACCTTAGAATGTCTCTACATGTGCGTACGATGTATGCTCACACAAATGTATGTAATACACTTCCATTCTACTAAATATGTAAACTATTTTCCCGAGTATGGATACGCTGTATCTTCCTCCTCAACCTCAGCTGGAGGTATCATGCCTTCCCTGATTTGACGTTCGTGTTCTTTGTCCAAAAAGGGAAGAAGCACCTTTGTTGTCAGATATGGCAGGATACGGGTTACTTACGTCTCTGTATGCTCGCAGTCCTTTGAACTTCGCCACATCGTCGCCCCAGCTTCTAACGGCGCTTGCAAATCGACCAGGAACCCATTTCTCCTTACACATCTCCCGAACCGGAAGCATATAAGTCCTAATCGTGAACAGGACACCTCCAGATCTTGGAAGCCGACGTAACGTCTGCCGTTCAGTTCGAAAGTGGATATCGTCAACACTGGGATTCATCTTGGCATTATCCCATCCAATGCCGAATGAGTCCTCCGACCCGATGTTCGCTGACCAGGGTAAGGAATCATCGGTTTGTATGAAATAGTTATTCCTCTCCACAGGACCATTGGGCTTAATGCGCTGGAAGAATCTCATGAGAGAACCATGGAGCTTCTCTTTGTATTGCGGCACTGTAGATTAGCCTATAATTGAAGATATATACCATCGCCACTTGTATGAATGTGTTCAAGTGACATGCCAAATTTATCCTCCATTCTCCAAAATCCAGCCAAACAGATGGCTCCGGCGCGTAGGTAGTATAGTCCGTCAGGGCCTTCCATCATGATTGCAAGGTCATCTTGGACCAGCAGAGCCGCATATTTCATGGGATCGGGCGAATTCAGGATCGGATAAACTTCACCCGTCTCCAGTACCTGAATAGCCTCTTCCTTTTCACTTGTATATCGGAACAAGGAAGGATAGCGCTTTGTTAGATATTTCGACAAAAGCTCCAGAGTTTCTTGCGCCGCATCTTTTGCCATTTCATGTACCATCACCAGTCGGTCCCCGCGAGACGCTATGCGGTCGAGCTTCTGTTGATGGTACGACATCCACTCATTATCCAATTCTATCCACTTTTCCCATTCCATGTTTCGGATTCCCATCGTAGTACTGTACTTGGGGCCGTAACGGAAAGGGCGATAAGGTAAAGGCTTGGTTGTTTTAATGGACCAGTCTGGATACGGCTGTGGCCATGGCTGTTCGAAGTCTTCGGGAATCCATTCTTACACATCGTCAGCATCCTGGCACTGTAGGCTCAGCTTACTTCCCCACGGCCTGCCGGCGTTCGGGCCGGTGTCTTTTGGGCCGAGCTTTTGTGAATGTTCCGTCGACTGACCCGAAACCCATTTTCTAACAAACAGGAACTTCTTCGAACTGAATGAGAGAGTATAGATCACGAGAGCGAGAAAGGTAACAGCTATTGCGCCTGAGACAACGTCGAGAGGCATTCTGTCAAAACAATAAAAGGAATGAGCGGGCCTGTCAAGCTCTTAAGAGGTCCAGAGAGTAGTCCCCTTATCGGAGTCCGCTCCAATCAGGACCCGCGATAAGGTATTCCTATTCGGGCATAAAAGTCCAGTTTAATTGTGAATCACCCTCCAAGTTTCAATTTGCGGGGAGTTAATATAACTATTACTGTTGCTATCATCTAATAACCCGCCTCTGCTATCATTTGGCCAATCGCATCAATAGTTGTCTCCATAGAAGACGGAAGCTCATTTTCTGCAAGGGTCATTGTTATTTGCTTCCTGCGACCCCACGCCTCCCCCCCATCGATCGTCGTATACATCATGTCATGGCCCGAGAATCGCCGATTAATTTCTCTGCGAAAGTCCATTTTGGTCAAGAAGTACTTGACTGAGCCACTCTCAGAGTCAAGGTCTAATTGAAGGAATGGTGGAGCGGTAAGGCGCCTGTTGCGAGACGGGTCGAGTCTGGTTTCTTGAAGATAAGTGACAAAGGCCTCAACAGACTCAGCCGAGGGAATAGGCAAATAGTCTTCTCGACAGAGCCTTAAATCACACCCTCTTTTCAAGAGTTAGAATGAAGATACAGGAGACTCACAGTGAAGGAAGCATGATGTCTGTTAACTTGCAGCCGAACGAAAGTCTGGCTTGCAACTCGCGAACTTCCCACGATCCAGGCTCCATTATCGCACGGAGTTCAAGTCCGGGGATACGGCCAAATGTTTCTGGGAAATCCCATGGCGATGCTATGAACGACATGGTATACACATAGGGCATGTCTGATACGCGATCGTTTTGAAGATGGCTTGCCTGAATTAGAGCTCGAGAATTCACATTACTATTGTGAGACAGAATGAGACGGACACGTACTGCGGGGAGAAGATTTGTGGAGGCGAAATATCCCCGGCAGACTGGGCGGCGACTCGGACTAGCTCGGATGGACCTAGTTCACTGTTTTTTAGATCTAAGCTCCGTGTGTTGTGGAAGATATGGCCAGGTCTACCGATCAACAGAGAGAGATAATGGAGGTTTACATCGCGTTGATTCGGAATTGCCTCTTCGAGGTATGCTCTTGGCCGCCGGCCAGCTGTTGTATTATCTGAAAGAGTGTTACTTTTGATTCCACGTCCGTATGATCATAACGCCCATCTGAGCTCGCGAGCTGAAACTGCAAGCTTCGGCCAGGGAATACATGTTCATTTGATGCAAGCACATCCTTCTTGACAGCTCGCTTCGTTGTCCATCTTCCCCAGGTATCCCTCTCAGTCCACCAAGGCAGAGATGAATCAAGAACCCTCAACAAGGCTTTTCCGGTAGTGTCATCGGCGGGATATAGAATGTCCTTATGTTTTTCGAAGTTCCCAACCAGAGAGCCGACCACAAGTTGTCGAGCAATCTCTACTCGGTGTCGTTTTTTGCCCAAAGCAGAAATTCCGAGCGCAACCAATCCCAGCTACCACATCAGCCAGCGAACCAGACTTTCGTACCTCGTCTTTTCCCTCTCGGTTCACGTCAATATACGTACTTGACAACCGGGCTATCACGGGTAAGTAGTAACTCGCATCGAATTTCCCTAACGGTCGAAGCGCTGTTAAATCAACTTTGTCATTTTCGCTGTCCTAAATTTGTAAGCTTTGCTTCTCAACCGTCTCACCTTGAACATCTGTCTGATTACCCACTCTAGTTTTTTGAGGTTTCCAGGGGTAGCGGTTACTTTGAGAACGGGTTTGTTCAGATCAGCCACTATTCGTGCCTGGCAGTGATAAACCCATCTCCACAACGTCCCTCCTCCATCTATGCGCCATTAGACTTTGCGACAACCTTATATTACCTTCTCCGATCATGAAGAAACGTTCTCTGGGCGTAATAGGGATATCTACTTTGTTGGCATGTGAATTTTGGAGAAAACATACTTTTTGTTATAAGTGCCTCGTCTGGTGGTAGTTCAGGTTCCTTCTCGAGCTTCCAGATATCGTCAAGGATCATCCTGATTACAGTCTCAGTTTTTTCGCGTGTCAGGCGGGCTTTCGACAATTCATATTTTTGCCCGTACTCTATAAGTTGGCTTTTCGTGAACTGAAAATGCAGTATGCTGCAGAGCCACATATACTGATCATGAGGAATGGCTGTCTTTTCTGGCGAACGAGGCTGCGGATTTGATGGGGATAATTCAAGGCGTTCCATAGCTGCCGAGAGGCATCCGTCAATTGCTGAGAGTAGTGTGTCCTTTTCCAGGCCTTCTGGTGGTTGTAACAGATCATCTGGAGTAGCAGCATTGAATGAGACCCTTGTAGATTTGACGGGCATGCGTGATGACATGCGTATTCTGGGGCCTTTTGCGCCCGTCGTCGACGTGGTTGGGGCGAATACGCTTCGAGGCCGAGGGCGCCCAACACGACTCTTGAGGTCATTTCTAAGCCTCTCGGCGGGTGGCGCTTGGACAGGATTTGTATCGGACGCTGCATGGTGTCGACTGTCCGCTGGGGGATTTGTAGGCGTGAACGGTGCCATACGAACTAATGATCTGCTCTCGCCGTCCGAATCCACCTCCGTTGCAAATATTCGGAGAGGTACTGGCTTCGAAGTAGTGGAGGCATCACTGACAGTACTTATTTGACGAAAGCTCCTGAGAAAACACTCTCGACAAAGGCGAGGAGGAGAAAGGAGAAGTTTTCGCATAAAGTTGATATTTTTTGGCCTGTCGATCAAATAAACGAAGCGATCGTATATTTACATTAGATATTATTTATCTAATTATGTTAGCTTCAATATTTACGGACTTTTCAGGATTTGCCGCTCTCTTTCGCATGGACCTTCTTTCGGGGGCTCGGAGCCCGCAATCCTGCTGGCTGCTGCCTGTCTTCCGTGTCACATGCTTCCTCTTGACTTGGTTTATCACGAGCTGACACGCCCATGGATATACCGACTGAGATAGAAGACATCTTCCAGGATGGGCTCGTCAGCGTGTTTGGTGATATCACGGTTTCCCATGGAGAACCAGGCCAAGCCTTTTCCTATGCAACGCAGGCGCACGGGTAGCTGCCATCCTGCACTCCATAACAAGCTAATTCAGACGTACAGCACCATCAAAGTACACATAGTCAACACTTCGTCCTTTGAAGAGCGTGGTACCCTCCTTCACACCACTTTTCCAGTTCAGTAATCAACTGGCAGTGCACCTATTCGCGCATTTCGTGTGGAACGCAGCCGTTCTCATCGCAGACTTGATCGGTGCAGGGAAGTTTTCTGTTCACAAGCAATCTGTGTTAGAGCTTGGCGCCGGTGCAGGGTTACCAGGCATCCTTTCTATCCTCGAAGGAGCCAAGAATGTTGTGCTTTCTGATTACAATTCACCGGAAGTTCTCAATAATCTGGAGAGAAATGTGAAGGAGAATATCCCGGATTCGTTGAAGCACGCTATCAAAGTCGAAGGCCACACCTGGGGGGAATACGATTGTTCAATACTACAGTAAGCTTCTTTTGATCCTTGCGAGGTGCTAAGCTCAAGGCATCGTGTCACCTTCGATCGGATCATTACTGCGGATTGTTTCTGGATGTCTGATCAGCACTGCGCACTTGTGAAATCGCTCAAGCTCTTCCTTGAGCAGACATCATCCTCTCGGATTCTCCTTGTTGCAGGAATTCACACCGGTCGTCCCGTTCTTACTTCCTTCTTTAAAACTGCGGCCTCCTCCGGGTTAATACCCGATGAGGACGGCATTATCGAGCACAGCGTTATAACCGGAGGGCAAAGGGCCTGGATGGAAGACCGCGGATTGGAGGATCTGGTGGAGCGAAAACAGTGGCTAGTCGTGGCTAAGTTGAAGTGGAGTGCAAGCCGCCTTCAGCTCAACCTTGGGACCCAGAGCAGAGCGTAACTTTTGAGTGCATCCTTCTCTAGATCCGTTACACACTGGTACCGATTACTCCAAGCATTATAAATGGAATATCTATCAGGCTATCTGTCTGTTGAGTGGATCCCCCAATGTCAACTTCAAGATGTTTCCGGTTCTTAGTTTTTGCCATAAGAAGCGTAAACGGTTTCTGGGAGCCAATGTCAAGATCAGTTACTTCGTCCTGTAAAAGGGCGAGTTTCTTACACTCAAGCCTGGGTTTTCTGAGAGTGGACCACTTGTTGAATTTCGTGATGCCTCACCGATAATGAGCTCTCGCAATGAATGAACTAGCTCTTGATAATGTGTCAATGGTTAACTACGGACATTGGTCAATGTAGATGTTGCTGTGCATTCTAGTAGCGTGGCTATTCTGTTCTCCAACGCCATAACGGTTCGAACCTCCAAAGATACCCGAATACCCGAAGATACGGCAACCCTAAACGTTGTGCTCTGAGTCGATTTCAGTTAGGGCCTGGTCGAGCCCCCTTAACTCAACGACGATGGACGAGTTACCAAGCAAGACTCAGCTGGATCGGCTCTACGTCCTTACCAACAAGCTCATACGGCTTCTAGAGCTGCGTGGGTATGTATTTGATGTCTCTATGTTGGACAGTGAGCAGCCTCCCGAAGATGGGGATGATCGTCCCGATGAGGGCTTCCACGAAGAAGTCTCGTGGCCGCCGTGGACTGCAAGCGAGCTTCGCGACATACTCAACGAAACACAGAACACATGTATCCCGCCTAGACCAGTGGAGAAGACAAGTCTAATCTTTGTAGGCTTTATCAAAGAGTCTCTGGCTCTGCTCCCAACAGCTTGCATTGCCGACATAGCAACCACCAGTATAACGCCTCGATTACACAGAGACTTAGTACGGGTACAACTCGAACCCGTGGTCTATCAAGCTTGCTAACCAATGCACAGGACCTTCCACATGAGCTCAAGTATGAGGTTCTTTCCTATCTCGATGCCCGCGATCTTACCCGCGCAATGTCGGTTTCCGTCAGTTGGTACCAGATCTGCAGTTACCCCTTGCTGTGGAAGTCTCTTTACTTCCAGGAGGGCTGGACAATATCTGAAGAGACGATGTTAAAATTTGAAGAGCACCTGCGTCAATGGCAGCTACAATTTGACTTTCAGCACGATCTGTTTCGTTCCGCATTGAAGCGCCTCTCTCACCCGGCCGCAAGTGACGAGACCCGAAGAGAGATAACCGGGAAATTGCCATCCTATTTGATGACTATCTCAAACGACCGATCGCGAGTGTACGAGCAGTTTTTTGTTAGTCTCGAGCATGTTCTACTAGGCGCCCGTACGCATACAGCGCTGCAAAACCTTCGTTCCAGATTGAGCGTCATAGCCCGTGTCGAAATCGGCGACCCCTTTTATCGTACAGCTATGTTTAGTCCAAACAGTAATGGGTCCATCCGATTGCACACAGATTGGCGCTATCTGTACGTCAATCGCAACCTCCTGGAGAATAATTGGAGAGTCGGCCGTTACTCGGCTGAATTCCTCAACGTTCCCGTCAATGAAGAAGACTCCACCAATGTACCGGAAGGTATCTACTGCGTTTATTTCGATCACCAATACCTTGCTGCGGGCTCTCGAGATCATTCAATCCGTCTATGGGAGAAGAACAATAATTTCAATTTTATCGCACAGCTGAAAGGTCATCACGCTTCGGTTCTCTGCTTGCAGTTGGATTCAAAACGAAATCTCCTCGTATCTGGATCAAGCGATTCTACAATCAAAGTATGGAATCTCGAAGGTCGAAACGTCATGCAGACTCTGACAGGACACACAGAGAGTGTTCTGGGACTTCACTTCGAGGACAACTACATTGTATCATGCTCTAGAGATACAACGGCACGAATTTGGAGGTTGCAGGAACAATTTAGCTCTTCAGCTGGCCCAGATGTAGATTCACTTGGATCGTGCAGCACCAAGAGAATGTCCAAGTTTGTATTATCACACATACTGAGGGGTCATCGTGCTGCCGTCAATTCTGTCCACTTTAAAAACAACATCATCGCCACGGCTTCGGGCGATCGAACAGTCCGCCTTTGGAATCTTACGAGCGGGTCAACTATTCGTACCATTAGCGCGCACGCAAGGGGCATAGCATGCGTTAACATTTCTGGCGGCCTATTGGTGACGGGTAGCAGTGATCATGTTATTAAAGTGTGGGATTTGTCGAGTGGTGAGGAGGTGAGAACGTTAAGGGGCCATAACGCTCTTGTTCGCACGATACATACGGACAACACAAAGGTTATCAGTGGAAGCTACGACCAATCCATAAGAATCTGGGATCTACAGTCTGGGGATATGCTAAAAGAGCTCTCGGGTCTTCACGATTCTAAGTATTTCCTCATAAACATTAATGTGACTAACCGTGCCTACAGGATATTTCGGGTGCATCGCGATCAACGGCGAATCATTTCTTGTGACGGGAATGGCAAGATTGTGGTTTGGGATTTTTCAGGTCTGGTCGATGCGACATTTTTTTAATGATACATTGAACATGAGAGCGATTAAAGTGCTACGATGTCACAATGATTTATGAAATCTATTCATAGCGGGTGATACTTTTAGGAAAGATATATTCTTCATGTACGGCTGATAATGTATCGATATCATTAAAAATCCCGACGACATCCTGGTTGCGTGCAGTTGAGCCGGTCCATTTCTTAAACAAAGCAGGAGCTTTTGAGGTGTGCTCATGGGTTCCTTTCTTCTAGTTAGCACTGTTTGGACCTGGAGATTATTTTGAAGAACCTTAACTGTTACAATTTTCACACAGTATGCATAACATTCAGCTGAGAGCCTGAGACCGAACATTTACGTACGTACTTTTCAGAAGTCGAAGGTTTGCTTAATTTATTTCTGTTTTACATATGGGAGAGCCAATCATTGCGGGGATGAGTCGCTTGACCCGAAAGTTCCGCAATTTTTTTGGTAGCACCCTGCGAAGCACTTGTGAGTTACCTCTCACTTACCTAGGAACAGCATGAGCTCCCTTTCGATGGATACGCCAGATGAACTCTTCGACAGCATAGAAGATGCAATCGATGCCTACAGTCAGTCCCTTGTCGCTGTGCATGAACTTACGGATGCAGAGAACGGCCAGTTTCTGGTAGTAATGGACGACGAGTCTCGAGAAAATGAAGGCGATTTGATGCTTCCTGCACAGTTCGCTACCACAGAGAAGTTCGCTTTCCTAGTCCGACATTCGAGGTAAAGGTCTGGCTTGCAATCTTGCTGATTTACCTCAGTGGACTTGTCTGTTTGCCTATAGCAGGAGAACGTTTGGATCAACTTCAGATCCCCCTAATGGTTCCAAACAACACAGAACCGCACCGGACAGCATTTACCGTATCACTTGACTACAAAGAAGGTAGTAAGCCGCATTCTTCTCCGTAAGTCAAATTAATAGAGAGGAACAACGACCGGGATATCCGCCCACGACCGAGCCTTGACCGCTCGAAAGATGGCTGATCCAGAAGTAACAGATGGCAATGTATTCACTCGACCGGGCCACATTTTCCCTCTTAGATACCAGGAAGGTGGAGTATTGAAACGTCGTGGACACACGGAGGCATCAGTGGGTATTTAACCGGACCTCAAGTGACAACAGACCGCTTACAGAACAGATTTGTGTCGCTTGGCGGGTCTTCAGCCTGCAGCGATAATTTGTGAAATAGTACGGGATCAGGACGGACTCATGGCGAGAAGGGATGATTGTGCAGATTTCGCAAGGAAGCATGGCTTCAAGTTTATCACAATTGCCGCGCTTGTACAATATCTCCAGCGATCTCATCATCCAAACGGGAGCGCCATGACGTAGACAGAACCCATATAGTTCCTGGAGGGATGGGATGTTGGCTATCTTATGCATACTTGAATAATATACAATCCGCTGCCTTGCATTCACCTTCTCTTGAAGGAACTGTTCCAACCAAATCTTTTTACTGCAGCGCCCCAAGGCGTCCCCTACACTTTAGATTCGATCAAAGGTGTGCTACAGGTGATAATTAACCGTTGATGCTTGTGTATGAGGTCTTCGCTACAAAGATTAGTTCTTTCCCCAAGTTCAGAAAGCAAAGGATGGTACATAATTCCGCATACAGTTTGTCAATGTTTGAACGAAAGCTGTACATTCCGTGGCATCAGGAGTACCACCTCGAACATTACCCCAACAGTTCAGGACGGCCGAAACCTCCGCCGCGCATGGACCAATTCCTCGATCCGGTGTTCTGTTGGTGACATATAACCGATCTAACTTTGCGAGCCGAACGACCTTCTTTTTCATTTGATTGTTTCGGACGACGAGCTGTGAGCAAATTTGTTATGATAGGGTTAGGGCTATGGTTTAAGCGAGTTAGCTACGATCCTTGCTCTAAAATATTCATGGCTTCTGCCCTGATCGGATCTTTTCCCCTTTAATGATCTTCTTCAGCTCCTCTCCAGTAACTGTTTCGTATTCAAGCAGCGCGTCTTTTATTCGCTCCAATTCCGTACGGTGTGCCTCGAGCAGAGCTCGAACTCGGCTCGTGCTCTGTTCGATTAAGGAGCGCACCTCTCGGTCTATGAAAGTCCGCTGTTCGGCCGATAATTGACTGTATTCATCATCTTGAACAAAGAAGTAGCCAACCTAAGAACATCAGTGAATATCTCCGTCTTCCAGACCTTCTCTGAAAACCCGTAACGCATGACAAAGTCTTTAGCTGTACGCATGAGATTTTGGAAATCCGAAGAAGCCCCAGTCTCTGCATTTTCGGCGCCATATACTATCTCCTCGGCAATACGTCCGGCAACTGCAGTATCCATGTGACCAATGAGTTCCTATCCCCTTTAAGCCCAGGAAAGAGTAATTGGGATTACCATTCGGGATTGATTCAATTTATCCATGCCTGGAAGGTATCGTACAAACCCCAAAGCAAACCCTCGTGGTAGAATCTAGGCCTCAGATTTGGGTTCATAATAAGGAATACTGTAGCTTTCTCGATATCTTCGCAGCCTTTTGTCAACAAGGCCACAAGTGCATGGCCACCCTCGTGATAGGCACTATAATGTTAAACCTCACGAAACACAAATGACTTACACTCGTATCTTATCTTCGAGTTTTCTCATGGCACTGGGTCTCGCTGCCCCCATAACTATTTTATCGTGTGCCCAATCAAAGTGCGACATGTTTACGGCCCGAGCACGTTCCCGACTTCCCTTGACAGCAGCTTGGTTAACCAAATTCGCAAGATCTGCCCCTGAGAATCCAGTTGTAGTTCTAGCGATTATTTTAAAATCCACATCTCCTCCAAGCGCTATATTCTTGGCATGTTCCTCCAAAATCTCCAGTCGCCCTCGAACATCAGGCAACGGTACTGCAACTGTTTTATCAAATCGACCAGGCCTTACAAGAGCTTTGTCAAGTAATTGTGGAAAATTCGTTGCCGCTATAACAACGATACCGGAGCCCTGTTGGAAGCCATCAAGCTCTACAAGAAGTTGATTTAAAGTTTGTTTCATGTAGTGCTGGTCTCGGGGGTTTCGCCGACTGCCG
>Ga0182024_10006016_pt1 | contig 26866 bp, 28 predicted proteins | sample P32metaG_FD_120480 | JGI IMG/M metagenome (GOLD analysis project Ga0182024, IMG submission 120480) | Permafrost microbial communities from Stordalen Mire, Sweden - P3-2 metaG (Illumina Assembly) | ecosystem: Environmental > Terrestrial > Soil > Wetlands > Permafrost | place: Sweden: Stordalen...
CTTCAAGCAATGGGCCATTCGCGACACCACCGACACCGTGATGCGCGACCGCAACCACCCCAGCATCATCCTCTGGTCCGCAGGCAACGAAATTCATGACACTCCGCACCCGGAGATCGCGCTGCCCATTCTCAGCGTGCTGGTGCAGACCTTCCATGCAAACGACTCGACCCGTCCAGTCACCCAGGCGCTCTTCCGCCCCAACGCCAGCCACGACTACGACGACGGCCTCGCCGACCTGCTCGACGTCATCGGCCAAAACTACCGCGAGCAGGAGATCCTCGCCGCGCACGCGCAGAAGCCGACGCGCAAGATCATCGGCACGGAGAATACCCACGACCGCGCCCAGTGGGTCGCCATGCGTGATCATCCGGAATACTCCGGGCAGTTCCTCTGGTCGGGCATCGACTATCTCGGCGAGGCCGGCGGCTGGCCCACCATCGGCTCCGGCTCCGGCCTCCTGCTCTCCGATGCCCTCGCCCGCCCGCGCGCGCTCGAGCGCCAGAGCTGGTGGGCCACTGCGCCGATGGTCGCTATCGTGCGCCGCGTCTCCTCACAGCGTCGCGCCCCTGTCGATCCCGGCTACGCCAACGCCACCTCCACTAACCAGGCCGCCGCTCCCGCCACGCCCGCAACTCCCGGCGCGCCGCTGCCTCCGCCCGCCGCTCAGTATTTAGACCCCTCCGTCCGCTTCTCGCAGCCCTTGCTCGCCGACTGGTCGCCGAAGGACACATCCCCGCACACCGAGAACGTCGAGGTCTACACCAACGCGCAGGAGGTCGAGCTTTTCCTCAACGGCAAATCCCTGGGCACGCAGAAGCTGCATCCTGACGCCAGCGCCATCACTTACCAGGTTCCCTTCCAACCCGGCTCACTTAAAGCCGTCGCCCGCAGCGCCGGCAAGGTCGTCGCAACCGATGAACTGCGCACCGTCGGCCCTCCCGCGCGCCTCCTCTTCACCGCCGACAAACCGAACACAGCCATCACACCCGATTGGAACGACGTCCGCTACGTCACAGCCACTCTGGTCGACGCCAACGGCACGCGCATTCCCGACTCAACCACGATGATTCACTTCTCCGCATCAGGGCCGGCCTCGGTCATCGCCGTCGACAACGGCAACATGACCGACCACGATCCCTTCCAGGCATCGCAGCGCACGCTCTACGATGGCAGCGTAACCGCCATCCTCCGCGCCACCGGCGACTCCGGCCGCATCACCGTCACCGCCACCGCCGACGGCGTCCCTCCTGCCACCCTCACCCTCACCGCCGCCCCCATCAGCAAGGAAGACCCCGCCCTCGCAAACACCTCCGCCACCATCCGCGGCTTCTAAGATCGTGGACGCTAGCCCAGGCATTTTTCTTTGTCATTCCCGAAGGGAATCTGCTTCTGCTTCTCGCTCCTCGACCTGATGCACGCCAACCAGGTTGAGCGTACTGTCATCATCCAGGTCATCCACTACAAATGGGACAACAGCTACCTCGCCAGCGTCCTCAAGCGCTACCCCGACACCTTCCGCGGCGTCTGCCGCGTCAACCCGGAAGACCGCGCCGCTCCCGATCAGCTCACACATCTGACTGAAGTCCAGGTCTTCCACGGCGTCCGCCTCTCGCCCCTCCGCCAACGCATCCGGCGACTGGATCAAAGGCCCGCTGATACCGCCGCTCTGGCGCCGCTGCGCGCAGCTCAAGGTGCCTATGACGCTGCTTATTCCCGTCACCCGTCTGCCCGAAGTCCACCCGCTCATCGAGGCCAACCCCGACCTCACCGTCGTCATCGACCACATGGCCGACTCGCCGCTCGACCACCCCGAGCAGCTCGACCTGCTGCTCGCGCTCCAGCGCTACCCGCGCGTCTTCGTCAAGATCTCGCACGCCTGGTCGCTGTCGTCGCAGCCGTATCCGTATCCAGACGCGATAGCCCAGATCAAGCGCCTCTACGCCACCTTCGGCGCTGCGCGCCTAATGGCCGGCACCGACTGGCCCGTCTCGCTCCCCAAACTCAGCTACGCACAGGCCGTCGCCTTCTACCGCGACCACCTCGGCTTCCTCCCACCCGCCGACCTCGTGCAGATCACCTTCCACACCGTGCAGCGCGTCTGGCCCTTCGGCGTCTAGATTCTCTGCCGAGCTTGCGCTCCACTTGCTAGCCTCAACGCACCGGTTGCGGCATTGGCGCGTTTGTAGACGGCCCCGGCTCCAGAATCACCTCACAGAACGTATCCTCGACACCTAGCCTGATAAATCTATCCCCGCAAAATCTGTGCGTTTCGCGATAACCGTTGTGCTGCCAGAATTGAATCATCTGAACATAGGTGCGCAATCCGGCTGGGATAAACGGATGCCACTGGTTGAATATGGAGTCTTCGCGAGTGAAGAAGTCGTCGGCCACCACAACGTCAGGATGCTGTCGCAGAGTCTCGCTTCGGCGGCGATCGGTCGACACGTTGACACTCCACACCCAGTAAGCGTGAGGCTGGTTGAAGAAGAGACTGTGCGGGGCATACGCCTGGGTGGAGACGCTCTCGAAGCCGAAACCCGCGATTCGCTTGCCGGAAAAGTTCTGCGCCAGGAACGCCTCGGTCTCGCGGCCTGGATCGGGTGGCATGTAGACTTCGCTGTGAATGCAGTGATAGCTCCAGCCGATCTGCAGCACGACCACCACAAGCGCGATGACGGTGAATACCGGCTGAATCCAGGCTGAGTGTGTCCCTGCGAACCGGCGATCCACCGGAATATCGAGGGCTATCCAGGCTGCGGCGACGAGTGTGAGAAGAAAGATACCGGTGTGATGGGCCAACACAAATATCTGAACTGAAAGCAGGACCGAGATCAGAAACGGCGACAGTAGCCGTAAACTGCCCCGCGACCATAGCCAGAGCCAGAAGCTGGTCAGAAATCCTATCGCCAGCAAGTTCGATGTGGCGATGGGATAGCAAGCCGCGCTCCCGCCAATGACCACCGCAAATACCGCCGAACGAATTATTGGACTAATGGCAGGTGGCGGCTTGGCGGGTTCGCCATTGGAATCGAGCGGCCGATCGAGCGGAGGAGCGGAGGGCGGCAACCTCTCCTCGGGGATGAGCTTGCGCAGTAGAGGGCGCGGCTTCATCACGGTCTTGCTGGGAGTGAAGGCGATCGCCGCATCCGGCGCGGGGAAGGCCGCAGCCGCGGAGCAGAGAGCGAGCAGAAGAAACAATCCCGCACCGGCCAAAACCGATCGCGCCGGAGCTGCCACCGGCGATTCTCTTTGTGGCCGATACAACTCGTAGAGATACAGCAGGCAGAAGATGCCGGCCACGATTGCCGCGTGCAGGCTGATGTTGGCAAGCAGTCCGGCGGCCAGAGCAAACAACACAGGCTGCGGCCGCGCCAGCGTAAACAGGATGCACATTGTGAACAGCAGCACCGCCACAAAGACATACGGCCGCGCAACCACTGCGTACTGGTACTGCAGAAAGAAGGTGAACGGCATCAGCCAGCGAAAGATGCGCGGGAAGGGCGAGAAGCGGAGTAGAAGATAGATCCCCGGCAGTGCGAATGCGCCGGCCATCCAGTTGATCCCGGAATACGGCATGTGCAGCCGGATGGCAACCCACAGGATCAGCGGCCACAGCGCAGGACCTCCTTCGTAGTGCAGCCGGCGGAAGAGCATCTCGTGCAGCGAGCTATCACGCGCGATCAGCCACGCCTGCGCCTCATCGGAGAAAGGCAGGTAGTGATGGATGGCGAACGCCAGCACGGCGATGTATGCCGCCAGCACAAGCGCGTCGAAGCGATCGAATCCGGTTCCCTTGCGCGCGGTCAGTAGATTCATCTCAGTAGGCGGTTCTTCAATTCTTCTATCAGAAGTTAGTTCATCGCGAGGCCGCCGGTTGCTGCGACGGATACGGAGAGACAACGGCAGGTTGGTCCGGCTCGACCAGCCAGACCTTCCGGTCTTTGTAGTAGCGAATCAGTTCGGCATCTTCGGCTTCGTCCATGCCTCGCGCCCAGATGACCTTCGAGCCGTCGATGTCGGCTGCGTTGTAGACCCATTCGTCCGAGGGATTGTGCTGCGGGGAGTAACGCACAATCGCCAGTTGCGGCCCCTGCAGCCCTTCCAGCCCGGCCTCCACCTGCGCCCGCTCCGCGCCGAAGTGACCCGGGCCGTACCACTTGAAGTTCCACTCCGACGCCGGCCACTCGGCGAGCTCGAAATGAAGCGGCCCCGCGAGCAGCCGCAGCCCGGCCATCAAAACACACAGCGCCACCGATACCCGTACCAGCGCGATCCCCACCCGCTGGCTCCCCATCCTCCACACGCGCAGGTGGCGCATCGCCTGCAGGCCGAGCGCATAGATCGCCGCTGTGAACGCCGCCATGTAGTGCGGCAGAAGAAACACCTCGATCGCCATCCCCGCCATCAGCACGGCGACGCACAGCACCAGGAAGCGAACGCGGCGGTCCATCAGCACGCGACGCAGCATGATCAGCTGCGGCAGCAGCGCGATGCCGGCAAAGAACAGCAGCGCCCGCACACCCTTCGCCAGCGTCTCGCCAACGTAGGCGGAGACTCCAAGCAGCTTGTGGTAGTCAATCACCTCGTAGTGATCGTAAAAGCGGCGCAGCTCTTCATGGCGGTAGGCCGGCTCGGGCCGCTGCGCCTGCCAAACAAAGTAGGGCGCCACCGCATAGGTGTTGCGATCGACCGTGTAGGGCAGTGTCAGCGGGTTGCCGAAGACACGGTAGTCGTAGTAGCCGAGCCACGCGCATGCCGCAATAACCAGCGCCAGCGGCGGCGCAATCCGGCGAAGCAACAAAAGCGCACTTGGCCGGCTCCGTTCCCGGCCTCTCTCATCTTTTCCCTGGATCACCCAGCACCCAAGCGCATATGTCACCGGCAGGCACAGCAGCAGGCATTCATACGGCCGGCACAGGGCGAGGATGGCCACGCCAGCCGCCATCAGCAGGCTGTAGCGAAGCCGCACCGTGCGCAGGAATCGCGGCAGCGATCCCAGCACCAGCGCGCCACCGAGGGCCGCAATCGAGCCGCCCGCGTGATAGGTGTTCACCCAATAGCTGAAGAGGCCCAGGTGCAGCACGGCGATGCACCCACCCAGCAGCGCCCACGATGGCGGCAGCCACGCCTGCAGCATCCAGCAGATCGCGGCGCACATCAGTGCGCTGGTAACGAGCACGCCAAACCACGGCTGTCCGGTCAGCACCTTGCTCGCCGCCAGCACCAGCCCCTGCGCGGGAAAGTACATCGACATATACGTCGGCAGCATGGTGATGTGGATGCTCTCGAAATGCACCCACATCGCAGGCGTCGGGTTGGTCAGCCTTCCCGAAGCGAAGGTGTCCGACGCCAGCAGAAAGCTGAAGTCGCCGGGAGCAAAAGGGAGTGGAATGGGGCACAGAGGAAGGATCGCGAGCCGCAGCAAGAGGGCGCCGGCGCCGACCGTCGCCACGGCAAGGTGTCGCCTCCGGGCCAGTCGTACGAAAGCGCGCTCTATGCGCGCGAAGGATCCTGCACCCATGCGCGGCCAGCAGAATGCCAGGGCGACGCCAACCGCGGTTAGACCGGTCTCGATCACGACCAGCGAAGTTCCAGGCTCCTGCGGCGGCGCGATCATGGTCCTGGCGGTCCTCGTCTACACACAGAACCGGGCAGAGGGAGTCAGAGCAGGCCAGTTAGCCCGCAGTGAACCATCCCCTTGCCCGCAAAGTAAATCAGCAGTTCCACTGCTTTGAACCTGGTCGGCTCGAGACTAGGCAGTGTACTGCGTCAGAGTGGTGCCGATGCTGGTGAAGGCCGTGTTGATGGCCGTGGCCACGCTCTGCATACCGGCCACTGCCGCAAACGCGATCAGCGCGACAACCAGGGCATACTCGATCAGGTCCTGGCCATCCTCACGCAGCACAACGCTGCGCATCTTATAAATGAAGTTCATCACTTGGTTCCGCATGGTTTGGATCTCCCTTGAAGCAGTTTTTTAAACTGGTCTGGCGTTGAAGAGATTCGCACAGCGGCAAATCTGCGGGCCGGGCATTCTCTTCGTCAGCCAGGGACTGCTACCGACCTCGTTGCGGGCCTTCGGCTGGCCCAAGAAAGCTTAGGCAGTGTACTGAGTCATCGTGGTGCCGATGGCGGTGAAAGCTCCGTTGATGGCCGTGGCCACGCTCTGCATGCCGGCCACTGCCGCGAACGCGATCAGCGCAACAACCAGTGCATACTCGATCAGGTCCTGGCCATCTTCCTGCAGCAGAGTGCTGCGCATCTTGTAGATCAAGTTCAAAGCTTCGATCCGCATACCTGTATCTCCTTAATTAATTGCGAATGGACTTGATTCTTTACTGGACAAGAAGACGCGCGGCGGCGACTCGCCGCCACGCATGCCCCTCTTTCGTGCACAGACTCCATATGGCCTTCGGCTGGCTGGAATCTACGCCGTGTACGCGGTCAGCGTGGTGCCGATGCTGGTGAACGCCTTGTTGATGTCCGTAGCCACAGCCTGCATTCCGGCCACTGCCGCAAACGCGATCAGTGCGACCACCAGGGCGTACTCGATGAGGTCCTGGCCCTCTTCGCGGTTCAAAATGCTCTGAATCTTGAAGCAAATCGACATTAGGTTCTTCATTGTGGTGTTCTCCGTCTGTCTATGGGTTAGGAATCCAGCCGATGGCTGATGGCCTGGACATATGCAAGCAGAGTGCCACTTTTGTGGTACCCGGGATTCTCTGCAAAATCAGCCATTTGGCATTCTTCGTGCTGTCCGCGGTGTGAACGAGCGTATACAGGTGGCCCTGGAGGGCGCGCCCGCGTATACAGACCCCAAGGTAATCCGTTGGTGAAACTTCGTAACCTATTGGATGTACTGGCAGATGCGCGCTCTCGAGCGATCAGGTCCGGGTGCCGCGAGTTGCTCGGCGCTCTTAGTGTCCGGTGCCCGACAGAGCCAGCCGGACTGTCAGAATCGACACCACAGCCACTAGGGCTCCCGCGACGACGTCGCTGAAGTAGTGCCAGCCGGTCGTCATAGTTGAGAGAACGATGAGCCCCGCGAGCACCAGGATCGATACCCGGAGCAGCCGGAAACCCCATAGCGCTCGGGCGGACAGCACGGCCCAGATGACGTGAAACGATGGAAACGAGACAAAGCCTGCTCCCTGCGAGAGGAAGCTGTATGGCCCAGGAAGACGAAGGCCAAGCAGCTCCGTCTGGCAGTACATCTGCGTGGGCGTGGGTGCGAAGTGGAAGTAAAACCACGGCCCTACAGCGGGCAGCAGCGCAAACATCGGCGCCGCCATGGCGAAAGCGAGCAGGTTGGCATAGAGGAACTCCCTTGCCGCATCGCCTTTGCCGGCAAGCGCAGGCACAAAGATAGCGGCCAGCAGCATCGGCGTCAGCAGCGGGTAGCTGTAATTCACCGCCTTACCCAGCCAATGCTGTGCCGCCCAGGCTGCGATCTCCGGCACGCGGACCCCGAAGGCCTGGTCAATGCGCGCAAAAAGCTGGTCCTCGAGTGGCATGCGCAGGCGCGCGGCGATCAACAGGGGAAACGGCAACAGCGCTGCGAGCACGAAGGCCCAGGGGATGGTCAAGGCCGAGTCACGCAGGTCGATCCGCGTCCGATCATGCCAGTAAGCGGGCAGAGCGATGGTCATGGAGAGCACGGCAATCACCGCGATCACGCGACTCAGAATGTCCGTATGGATATCTGTGAGCCAGCATCCTACCACCGAGACTGCCAGCAGCGTTGCACATGCGAATGCCATTCGCAGATGGAACTTCCTTGTGCCGGGCACGCGATGCATCAGGCATCGTCCGCGGAAAGCATGCAGTCTCGCAACCTCGCTGGAGCGGGGGTCTTCTGCACCGCCCCGGAGCGCGCCGCCAGGAGATACCAGGCCAGCCAGGCCGGCGCGGTCCACAGATACAGATTCGAATGGAGCAGCCGCGTGCCGCCGCCGAAGATGGAGAGTTGTATCGACGCGCTGGCCAGAGCAAGCGCAGCGACCAGCCCCCGGGAGCGGGTCTCATAGAGTCCATGAAGCAGCGCCGGAATCAGCACGACCTGATCGGTGAGCCAGGTGTACGGGGCGACCAGCACCGAGACCAGCATTAGCAGCGAACCGTGCGTTGTCCAATCCCAATCCTCGCGATGCCGCCGGAAATAGACGACGGCCCAGATACAACCCAGGATTGCCGGTGCGTATTGCAGCCACATCGCATCCGGTGCGATGCCGCGGCGTAGTAGATTGCTCAGACACGGCATCACTCCGCGGTCATAGCGCAGGGAGTCCATCATCTGGCGATACTGCGCCCAGACCTGCGGATCCAGAAGCAAAACGACTGCTGTACTCGCAACAAGCGCGATAAGCGCGCCAACCAGTATCCGGTAGCGCCGGGAGACGATGATCCATGCCAGCAGCGCCACGCCGAACGGCAGAAACAACTGCGGCTTCAAAGCGCAAAGCCAGAGAGACGCGCCAGCCAGCAAGGGACGCGACCGATGCAGAAACAGGAAGAGCGCCAGCCCAAGCAGTACGAGCATCGACATCTGGCCGCTAAGCAGGCACGACAGCGCCGGCCCAAACGAATACGCGAGAAGGGGCAGCCAGTTCTTGGGGGAGCCGTGCAGCGCCCGAACCAGCCGCACGGAGACTGCAAGGCTCGCCAGCAACACGAAGCACCAGAGCAGCTCTCCCGTCATTGGGCTCAGGAACCCAAGCGGAAACACAAGCAACAGGGCCGGCGGCGCGTTTCCCATGATGATCGGCGGAATGTCAGTGGGATACCCGGCGCTGCGCTCCATGCGGAGGATGGAGTTGCCGTCGTAAGGGTTCGCATGATGGGCAAGTAGCTGCCCAGACGCCCAGTACTCGACAAAGTCCCGCTGCCCCGCGGCATCCTTTGCCAACAGCGAATGGAGAATACCCAGCGAGGTGAAGGCGAAGGCCAGCGTGCACAACGCCACCACCAGAAACTCCGCGATGGTCTGCAGCACCTTCGATTGCAGCAACTGCTCCGTTGGCGGATGAAGTTGTTGAGCGTCCGGAGCGCCGTGCATGGTTCTGCCTCGTTGTTACTCAGGTCTCACACCGCAGGTCGGATGAGAGAGAGCGAATCCCGGTGACTGTCACGGCCTGAATTCTCCGGGCCGCCACGCCGCTGCGCAATCCTTGCGGTCACGGCGTCGTGGACTGGGTGCCGGTCTGAGCTCCGCTGCCTCCGGTCGCAGACATGGAAGTGTCAATCTGCAGCGGCTGCTCCGGCTTCATGCTCTCCACCAGCTTCTCTACCGGCATTGTCGCTGGCGGCGAGGGAACCTGAGTGGCACTCTCCGGATTCGTCATGGGCATGCCGGAGGCGGATGGCATGAAGGTCTGCGGGTACTTGAGCACAGGCAAAGGCGCGCCGGCCGGAATCGGATCCACGAGCTCCGGCGTCACGATCACGATCAGCTCAGTGTTGTTCTTGGATTTCGAGATGGACTGGAAAAACTTGCCCAGCACCGGCACGTCCCCAATGAAGGGGATCTTCGAGAAGGTCTGCGTCTCCCGGTTATCCAGCAGTCCGCCGAGGGCAAAGCTCTGTCCCTGGCTCAACTCCACCTCGGTCTTCACCCGGCGAACGTCCAGGCCGGGAACGGTGAATCCGGAGATCGTCACGCCATTGGCGAAATCGAGCGAGCTGACCTCGGGAGAGACCTGGAGCCGGATGGTGCCGCGAGGCGTAATGGTTGGGATAAAGTTCAGCCGCACGCCAAACTCCTTGAACTGAATGGTGACCGCGCCAGTGCCCGCGCCGCTGACTCCCTGCACCACTGGGTAGGGGTATTGGCCGCCGGCGAGGATGCTGCCTTGCTTGCCGTTCATAGTCAGCACATTCGGCTCGGCCAGGATCTGCACCACGCCCTTCACCTCCAGCGCCTGGATGGTAGCGCCCAGGTTGATGTCAGGTCGGAAGATGAAAAGGTTCAGCAAATTGGAGAGGGTTGCCGAAGGGGCGGTCGCTGTACCGCTCCCGGCGGCGGGAGTGCCGGTCGTAAGCGTGGGTGGCGAGAACTGCTGCGTGGACACCGATCCGACGCTGTTGGCCGCGCCGAGGCTGAAGAGGTTGATGCCCAGTTGGGTGCTCAGCGTCCGGTCGAGGCTCGCAAAACGCACCTTGAGCAGAATCTGTGGTTCCGGCTGCGGAACATCGACGTAGAGCAGATTGACGACCTTGCCCTCCGTGGACGCAATCTCTACCGCACGATCGGAGCTGGTCATGTCCTTCACCGTGCCGCGCAGGAAGACCGTGCCGTTCTCCGAGCTGACGCGCAGCGTCTGGCCGGGAAGCTCTGTCCTCAATTCGCGGCGCAGCGAATCCAGTTTGTCGGTCGCTGCAAAGTTGCTGGCGTGGACCTGGACGTTAAAGAACTGCCGGCCTCCGCCCTGTTGCCAGACGATCAGGCTTGTCTCCCCGGCTGCTTTACCGTTCAGCATGATCTCGGTGGGAGTCACCGCGGTCGCTTCCGCGATGTCGCCGGATCCTACAGCGATGCGCTCGATCGGCTGCGCTGTGTCAACCAGTACAGATTTCCCCATCTCCACCACAAGATCATTCGCCTGGTCCTGCGCGGAAGCACCCGCCGGCGGAGCAGAGGGGCTCGGACTCTGGGCCCCCAGGAACAGCGGCACGCAAGCCGCTAGAGACAATGCGCAGAAGACAGCAGGAAATCCGATTCTTGCTTTCACTTTTTATCCTCACCCGAGGCAAATTTTTGCTCGCTCTGCTTCGATCCGTTGTAAACCTGAATCACGTACACCTGCGGCTGTGGCTTGGGCGCAGCATGAGCGGCTGCCACTGGCCGCGGTTTGGCCGGCACCGGCCCGGAGCCCTCATACAGATTGCCGACCGCGGTCCCAGTGGTCTGCGCGATCTGCGTGTCCAGCGGATTGCGCAGCACAAGCTGGATGTGTGCCTGGGTGCTGGCCAGGCTCAGAACCTCTGCCTGTTCCGGGGTCACCAGCAGGTTCACCACCTGCACCTGCTGCGGCTTGCCTTCTCCATCTCTCTGAATATCGGTGCCTGCCGACAACACCTCGATGTTCTGCAGCAGCGTCTTGACCTTGGGGCCCAGGCTCGAGTCGGTCGCTCCCGGAGGAGTGCCCGAGATGAGCACATCAACCCGCATACCCGGAGTCGCGAATCCGGCAACGCCCACCACCTCATCGACCTTGACCGCGCACGCCCTCATCCCGCGTGGGATGGTCGACGCCAGTCCGCCGCCGGCACCAGGCGCTGCGAGGCGGTTCTCCAGAATCGGCTCGCCCTTATAGATATCGGAGGTCACGCCGCGATTGACAGCCTGCTGCGGATCGGTGATCGCGCCCTCCGGGATCGGCCCTTCAATCTGGATCGATCCAAGATCGTCGCTCTTCAGCACACTGCCGAGCTTGATGTCCGAGGCCGCGACCACAACACTCTGCGTCTTCGGTTGCGACGCTGCAATGCGGTTGCCCACCACCTTGTACACCAGGTAGCTGCACAGGGCGGCAACCACAAACGCGCTGAGGAGAATCATCTGAACTCTTTTGTTCATCGAAAGACTCATTTCGAACCGGCCCGTACGGCCAGTTCCGCCTTGGTTGGACTACTGACAATTCCGATTAGCAGTACCGCGTTCGCTCTATCCGTGAAATCTTGATTTCGACCCAATTGCCAGAGTAAGTGTGAACGAGTGTATACCAGCAGACCCCGAGTGTAGCCGGGGGGAGATACGAATTAGATAACACAATCGTCTGATTGCAAAGACTTGCAATTGGCCTGCTAATTGCACCAGTAGTCTGGATTGCACCGGAAGGCTCCTGTGCCCAGATTCAGGCCAGGGTGGCGCAGCCGATCCTGTATTCTGTCCGCATCTGGAGCCAGCGGAGCTCCACGGCTGGTTGCCTCGCGCGCATTCGCCTCGGGGCCGGATACTTCCGCCGCACGACGTTCATCGCACCAGGGGTGTTGCTTGAGGCCTGCTCAAACCATCACGCTCTTCGCGCCGCCCAGAACCTCGCGCAGCGGCCCCTCTGCGTGGATGGCCTCCCTGCTGGCGCATGTCGCCGTCTTCGCTTGGCTGGTCTTCGGGCTGGCGCACGTGCCGCGCCTCGAGAACCGCACCGTCCATCAGCGTTACGCCGTCCGCATTTTGAATGCGCCCATCACCGTGCCCGAAGTTCGCCAGTACGCTGCGGCCGGCGCACCTGTTCCTCCAGCCCCGCAGCCCGCGCACGCCGCTTCGCGGTCCGTCCCCGCGCCCGCGCCTGCAAAGCCTCCCACGCCTCCCGCACCGGCAGTGGCGCATGCAGCTCCGCAGACTCCCGCGCCCGCGCCGCCTTCGCCTCCCGCGCAGGAAAAGCCAGCGCCCGCGCTGCCCGCCGCGATCCAGCTCGCCCAGACCGTCCATCAGTCGCAGACCCTGATCCAGCCCGACGCTCCCGAAGACCCGCTGCTGCAGCATCCCACGCCGGTCCCGCTGGTCATGATGTGGACGCAGCAGAACATACCGCCGGTCAAGGCCCCAGTGATAACCGCCCCGCCGAAGGCCATCGTCGCCAACATGCATTCCTCGATCGAGCGGCCCAATCGCGAGCCCCTCCCGGCCGAGGTCAACATCTCCTCTACGAACTTCCACACCGCGCTTCCTGCGCTCGTCCCCGGCACCACCTCGCCCATCGTCGTGCGCGGGCCGGATCCGGCCAAACAGATGCCGACTACTGCCGCGCAGACGGCGGCGCCGCCCGCTCCCGTGCGCATCATCTCTCTCTCCGACCGCCAGGTACAGGAGGGCCCCGTCGCCGTGCCGCTGGCCAACGCCAGCGCGCGCCCGTCTCCGTCGCAGTCGCTCACCGCCGGCACCGCGGAGAACTCCGCCGACGCAGGCCGCGGCGGCGCATCCGGCAAGCAGCCTGCTGCCGTGCCGCAGAGTACAGGCTCGGCCGCGTCCCAATCCCCCGGTTCCGCTGCGGGCAACGCGCCCGGCGGCAACGGCACGCTTGCCCAGGCCGGCCCTGCGCCAGGCGCCGGCTCCGGCGCAGCGCCCACGCAACCCTCCAACGCCGGCATCGGCACGGAGAATCCCGCGTCTGTCGCGCGTATCACATTGCCCCACGATGGCCAGTTCGGCGTAGTCGTCGTCGGCTCCTCGCTCGCCAACCAGTATCCCGAGACCGCCGCCGTCTGGAACGGCCGGCTGGTCTACACCGTTTACCTCCACGTCGGCCTGGGCAAGAGCTGGATCCTGCAATACTCGCTGCCGCCCAACTCCCAGGCCGCCGCCAGCGGCGCGCGGCCGGACGCGCCCTGGCCCTATGACATCGTGGTGCCCAAGCTCGCACCGGAGGACTATACCTCCGACGCGCTGATGGTCCACGGCTACGTCAACCCGTCGGGCCGCTTCGAGCGCATGTCGATGGTGCTGCCCGCGGAGTTCGCACAGGCCAAGTTTGTGTTGAATACGCTTCAGCAGTGGCAGTTCCGCCCCGCTCGCCAGAACGGCCAGGCCGCCCAGGTCGAGATCCTCATCATCATCCCTGCCCCGGAAGAGTAGCTCAGGAAATACACAGTATCTATGAGCGAAACTGCCTATCGCAATCTTATTTCGCAGCTCAGTCGGCGATGACGCCCACCGCGGTGCTGCTGAAGGACAGGTTTTGCGTGGAGACGAAAGGAATCTTGACTGGCGTTGTGTATGTCACAACTACTTTCACATAGTCGCCTGGCGAGTTCTTGGAGGTGGGGCTGCTGGCCCAGGTAGAATCGTCCGCGGACCAGGTGGTCGTGACGGTGAGGTTGGCGGTGTTGATGATCGGAAAGCCGAGGCCACGAATATAGGTCTGCAATGCAGTTGAGGTCGCGAGGGGGCAATCTGCCGTGAGATTCCCATTGCTGGAACAACTGGAGCCGCGCACCTCCGCGTAACGGACGCCCTCGCGCGCCGCGTCGGAGATGTAATGGAAGGAATAGAGCGACAGGGATATCACCATCGTACCCATGATGAGCATGAGCAGAATGGAAGCGGAGAAGGCGAACTCTACAAGACTTGCGGCGCCGTCATGGGAGAGCCGGCGAATGATGAGGTACGCCGAAGGGCGCGGGATACCGCAAGCCAGGCGCTTCATTGCACCCTCATGATGGCCTTCCCGTTAACCGTGTAGGAGCTAAGTCCGGGAATGTGGATGGGCATACTGATGGTTGCGGCGGTAGTGACCTGGATGTAGGTCAGCACGGAGTCACCGGAGCCGCAGGTGGGCTGCGTGGCGTTCTGCGTGGAGGGTGTGCTGCTGCAGGAGTAAAAAACGGTCGGAGTGGTGGTAAGCGCGGAGACGTCATTGGCGGATTTGGCTGCGACGGACCTGATGCCCGCGCTGTCGCTGGCGGCTCCGGTGGACTCCGACCCGTAGCCCGCCCCCGCGCGCGCGGCATCGGAGACCTCAATGCTGTCATAAGCAAGCATGGCGAACTCGGCTGCGCCCAACAGGATCGTCACCAGCATCGTCCCGACGAGGGCCAACTCGACGAGGGCGGCGCCGGAGCCGGAGCGCAGCAGCGCCCGGTACAGACATCCCTTGCTCCGTCCGGCACCGCTCGAATTGAAGACCTCCGGCGTCATAGCTACTCCACCAGCGCCGCCGAGGACAGAGGCGAAGCGCCGATCAAGGGTTTATACGGTCTCAAGGTTGCCGCTCCCGACATTGAGAGCGACCCCACCACTATGTCCACGTTGAAAACGGCGGATGTACCATTGGCCAACGTGAGGTTAGCCGTAGGCAGATAAAAGATCCCATTTGTGGTTCCGGAGTTGCCGCCGACGAACGAGTCCGCATTGGTGTCGCTCGAAGCCTGGTAGAACAGCAACCCGTTGTAGGCGCCGCTTGTCGGTGCGGAAAGATCCGCCGTAACTCCGTTGGAGAGAGAAAATGAACCATTGTTGACAAAGTAGAAGGTCACGTCGCTGCCGGTCAGCGTGCCTCCACTGCCGATGTTCATTGAACCAGTAATGATATAGAGGCCTGGGTTGAGCGTGATGTTCGGACTGCCATTTGAAACGGTAAAGCTGGAATAGCACACATACCCTGTCGGCGTCGAGGGTCCGATCGTATAGTTTCCGGTTCCGTAGCTCTGGGCGGTGCACCCGGAGCTGTAATCCGAGGCGGGAGGCACGGTTACCACAGAGGCCAAGGGATCGCTGACCGTTGCCATTCCCGTGACGGGAGCCGGGCTGGGTGTGGCCGGCGCGATGGCGCCGTTAAGGTCAGCGCCGTTATGGATTGTATCGGTGCCCGAGACGCCGATGGATGCCGCAGTGAGAGTTGTTCCGCCGGTCATGTGGAAAGCAAAGGCGCCGGTGGCGTTATCGAGGATCCCACAATTCGGAAGATCCAGATCGGCCCCCCCGGTCAAGTCGACTCCGCCCGGCCCATTCGTACCCGGGGCAGCGCTACTCAATGTCCAGATACAAGCAGTCGTCGGCACATTGGTCGCCACGGCGCGGGCCGCGGCCGACATCGTCGAGAATCCGAAGAGCCCCGCCAAGAAGGTAGGCTGGGGCTGCGTGATGATGACCTCGACGTATGCGCTGCTGCCGCTATTCGGTCCGACGCTGGGAGGATTTTTCGGGGTGACGGCGGAAGTGGGCACGCCGTTCTGCGCGGCGTCGGCCAGCGCCGCATAGTACCAGCAGTTGTCGTTGTTGGTGTTGCAGTGAGTTGCTCCGCCGCCCGGCTTGCTGGCGGCGTTGCCCAGTTGCGCTGCTCCGGCGATAGCCGCGCTGTCGGCGGCTGTCTGCAGGATGCGCTTCTCGTGCAGCAGCATTCCGACGTCGGTCGCGAAGGCGACGAAGCCGAGCAGGACGGTCAGGCAAAGGGCGGCGATGATCAACACCTGCCCGTTTTCCGATCTCGCTCTCCGGAGAGCTGCCAGGAATACCTGATTACGCATACGTCCTCCATGATCTAGATCGCACCGAAATCAATTGATGGCGCGGAGGAAGTCCCTTGTCAAGCGAACTATGGTAATGTCGCATCCTTCTCATCTTTCTGGCCCTTTTACCCTGAGCTGGGCATGGAGGACCCTGTAGATGATCAGCAGAAAGAGTACGGGCAGGATCAGGACGTACTCGATCAGCGCCTGGCCCTTGTTATCCAGCACGTGGCTGAGGAAGCTCTGCAGCTGCTTCTTGTCGATCATGGTCCCGGGCAATCCGGGTGGCTGGCGCCCGCCCTTGTCCTTTCCCGGCAATACGAACTCAAAGCCCACGCCGTCTTCTCCTGACCGCACCACCTTCATATTGACCGAGATCGCCCGCTCCGGTTCTCCTTCCTTGACCCCGATTCGCTGCAGGGTCATGGCAAGAATCGTGCCCGGATACCAGCGGTGATCGGTCAATAAATATATCCCCGATGGACTGGCATCGACCACCTGATGCGCCACCGGCTGCGCGCCATCCCAGTAGTACGCAACCAGCGGAATCGACTTCCGCCGCCTGGCGCGCCTCCGCTCCTCCGACAGAAGCCAATCCAGCCAACCCTTCCCTGGCGCCATCTACTCCTCCGTATTTCTCCCTCAGCCCATTCCGGCTGCCCGGGGAAGGGTGCGGCTAAGCCACTCCTCCATCTCCTCGGCGACACAGATCAGGAGTTGATCTCCTACCTGGGTCTGCGACGAATAAATAGTATGCGGCGCCAGCTCCAGTACACTCTCCGACTGCGACCGCAGCGGTGCAATGCGAAACGTCGGAAAGTGCTCCACCAGATGAATCACGCGGTGGTTCGCATCCAGATAGATCAGATCCAGCGGCACCAGGACACCCAGAGTATGCACTCCGCTTGAGGGCACAACCCAGATCCCCTCATCGGACCGCAGACTCATCCTCCCGATCAACCCGCGAAGGCGGGCAAACGTCGTGTCCGCGGCGGTCACGCCTAGGCTGAGGAAGCATTCGCGGGTCTGGTTGTATACGCAATACTTCCTTCTCTCCATGATCCCCGCCCTCGAAAATCTCCAAACTCGACTAGGTGCAGATTCCCGTCGCTGCCCTCGCGACTGCTGCGGCTCTTCGCGCTGTCCGTGCCCGCCGCTCGTCCAGTGCCTCTCCTGTCTCCATCCGGATCAGGAAAAACTGGCCCCAAAACTCTAAAGTTGACGCCGGCGGCTGTTTCCTGAAGACTCATTGGGAACCGTCCGTGGCCAGGTCTGAAGCGTGCAAATCAGGGAAGACACATCCCTTATGGCCTCATGGCAGTGGGCCCCTGTACGGGAATGGCTTTCGCCACGGGCTGTCAGTCCTTCCGGAACAGCCTTCTCCTGCTAGGTCTTGGTGCGGCGGCGCTGGATGAGAAACAGCAGCACAACCACAAACAGCACACCCGCTACGATTTGAATGATACGAACGTTGCTCATGTCTGAACCTCCTTTCTGGTTAGTGAGGAAAATACGTCTTGAATGATTCCGCCATGATAATCGCCTCAGGGCCCAGAGTAACCAGAAAGAGCGACGGAAAGATGAAAAAGACCAGCGGGAAGACGAGCTTGACGCTGGTCTTGGCCGCCATTTCCTCGACCTGCTGGCGGCGCTTTGTGCGCAGTGTCTCGGAGTGAACGCGCAGGGTCTTGGCGATGCTCGTTCCAAGTTGTTCCGCCTGGATCAGCACCGTAGTCAGCACGCGCACCGTGTCCACGTCGGTGCGTTCGGCAAAGCCTTTCCAGGCCTCGGACCGGGCCCGCCCGGCGCGCTGCTCCAGAACTACCATGTCCAGCTCATCGCTGATTGCGGGCTGCGCCGCGCGCAGCTCCTCCGCGGTGCGTGCCGTCGCCTGGTCGATGCTCAGGCCGGCTTCAATGCAGATCACCAGAAAATCGAGCGCGTCCGGCAGGCCGCGCTTGATGTTCTTCTGCCGGATCGCAATGCGCCGCCCAAGCCAGAAGTCAGGCAGGATGAACCCCAGCCCCAGCGCTGCCACATACGCGAAGAAGGGATAGATGTAATCTGTCATGTTCGTCGCCGCCACGATAATACAGAGCGCAATCGGAACTACCACCTTCGCTCCATAAAACACCCTCATGGCGGACTCTTCGCGGTAGCCGGCGCGCACCAGACGCTTCTCCACCACTGACTTCTCCGCTTCGCCCTTGGGCACGACGCGGTCCAGGTGCGCCATCATGCCGCCGATCGACGAGCCGGTTTGCTGGATCGTGCCCAGCAAGTCCGTCCGTTTCGGGCGCTGCGTCACCACGTTGGAGATGCGCTGCAGCATGGCCTGCCGATAGAACAGCAGCATGCCGCCGCTGGCAATCAGCGCGAAGATGACGATAAAGCTAAGACCTGCAATTCCCATGCTTCCTCTTCACACTTCCATGTTGACGATCTTGCGAATAATCAATCCGCCGGCGATGGTCATGCCTGCCGACGCCCACAGCAGCTTGATGCCGATATCCCGAGTCCACAAAATGCTCATGGTTTTGGGATCGATCATGTAGAGAGCGCAGCCCAGCGCCAGAGGCAGCAGAGAGAGTATCCAGCCGGTCAGGCGGCCCTGAGCGGTATGTACCCGCACCTGCCGCTTCAGCTTGAAGCGCTCGCGAATCACATGCGACGTCTTTTCCAACACCTCGGCAAGATTGCCGCCGCTCTCCTTCTGAATCAGGATGGCGGTTGCCATGATGCGCAGATCCTGCAGCGGGACGCGGGTTGTCAGGTTCTCCATCGCCGCCCGCAGCTCAAGTCCGTAGTTCTGCTCCTCAAAGCAGAGCCGGAACTCGGTGCCGATGGGGTCCGGCGATTCTTGCGCTACCAGCCGCAGCGCGGCCACCAGGCTGTGCCCGGCGCGCAGGCCGCTCACCATCAGATCCAACGCCTCCGGCAGGCCCTGCTCAAACCGGTTGAATCTTTGGTCGCGGCGGAACAGCACGAACGCGATGGGGGCGTAGCCAAACAGCAGCCCGATGAGCACGGAAAAGGCGATCGCCCCGGTCCGCAGATTGATCAGATAAGCCGGAATCACCGCGCACGCAGCCGCGATCAGCATCAGGCCGCCCGCTGTCCAGTTCAGGTTAGCCTGATGCAGCAGGACGCGCAGGCGCGGTGCCACCTCTACCTTCTGTAGCCAGCGATTGATCCACGGAATGGCGCTGAGCATTTCGCTCTTGCGAACGTCGACGCTCTGCTCGGCAGCGACCGGCCGGTTGGTCGACAGCGCCGTCTCCAGATGGGCCAGGGTCTGCTTGGAACGCTGCGCCGTGCCCGAGCCGCTGGCAAACAGCAGCAGCGCTAACACGGCAAATACGCCTAGGAATACCAGTCCCGCCACCAGCATTTCGTCTACCTCTCGCCTTTGCTAGCCGACTTCCATCGTCTGCTCAAACAGGTTATGCGGCAGGAAGATGCCCGCAATACGCAGCCGCTCCAGGAATTTGGGACGGATCTGCGTCGGTTCAAATACACCGACCACCCTGCCGTCGGGCCCGACCCCTTTGCGGTTGAACTTGAAAATGTCCTGCATGCTCACCACGTTCTCGTCCATGCCGGTGATCTCCGACACGTTGGTGACCTTGCGCGTGCCGTCGCTCATACGCGAGACCTGCACCACGATGGCGATCGCCGAGGCAATCTGCTGCCGCACCGTCTTCTCCGGCAGGTTCAGGTTGCCCATCGCCACCATCGACTCCAGCCTGGTCAGCGCATCGCGCGGACTGTTGGCGTGGATCGTGGTCATCGATCCCTCATGGCCGGTGTTCATCGCCTGCAGCATGTCGAACGCCTCTTCGCCGCGCACCTCGCCGATGATGATGCGATCGGGCCGCATACGCAGGCTGTTGATCAGCAGCTGCCGCTGGCGCACCGCGCCCTGCCCTTCAATGTTCGGCGGACGGGTCTCGCAGCGCACGATGTTCTCCATCGCAAGCTGCAACTCGGCCGCGTCCTCGATGGTCACGATGCGCTCGTTCTTGGGGATGTATTGCGAGAGGATGTTCAGCAGCGTGGTCTTGCCTGCGCCCGTGCCTCCGGAGATCAGAATGCTGATCCGCGCCCGCACCGCAGCCGCCAGCGTCTCCATCATCTCCGGCGAAATGCTCTTCATCTCCACCAGCTGGTTCGGCGCCAGAGGCCCGGTCCCGAAGCGCCGGATCGACAGCGCGGGCCCATCCAGCGCCAGCGGCGGAATGATGGCGTTCACGCGCGAGCCGTCGGGCAGGCGCGCATCCACCATCGGCGTCGACTCGTCCACCCTGCGACCCACACGCGACACAATGCGGTCGATGATCTGCAGCAGATGGCGATCGTCCCGGAAGGAGACGTTCACCCGTTGCAGCAGGCCTGCGCGCTCGATGAACACATGGTCCTTGTCGTTGACCAAGATGTCGGAGATTGACTTGTCGTTGAGCAGCGGCTCCAGCGGGCCAAGGCCGAAGACCTCGTCGAGCAGGTCATCCTGCACCTTCTCCTGCTGCTCAAAGCTCAGCGGCACCCGCTGCCCGACCACAATCTCGTGGATCATGCTGGCTACGGCCTGCCTCGCCTGGCTGGAGTTCACACGCGACAGCTTCTCCAGATCCAGCTTCGAGATCAGGGTGCGGTGCAGCTCGGTTTTCAGTTTCTCCAGATCCTGTTCCACAACTCTCCGTCCCTGCTCGTTATCCAAACAATGTAAATTTCTTCTTCTTCTCCGCCGGCTCGGCCGCGCCATAGACCGCCCGCGCCATCTGCTTAATCACCCTTGAGATCGGCGAATCTTCCAGCGCCAGCGGTGTAGCCGTGTTCTGGGCGCTGCGCACCGCGGCAAAGTCGCCAGGCACCTTCCACGCCGCCGGCATGGTGAGCGCCTTATTGATGCTCGATTCATCGATGCTGAGAGCGCGCGACGCAAACCGGTTCAGTACAACCTCCAGCTGTACGCCGTTGGCCTTGAACACCTCCGAGATAAGCCGGTTGGCATTGCGCAGCTCGGAGATGCCGACCTGCAGCACCAGGTAGATGGTCGACCCTGCTTCAAACAGCGCCTTGCTGGTGGAATCGAAGCGCGATCCTGCATCCACCACAACGTAATCGAAATCCTGGCGGCTAACCTGCAGCAGCCGGTCGATCCCCTCTTCGCTGGCCTGCACAGACACATACTTGTCCGGGGCCGCCAGTACCGACAGTCCGGAGCTGTGTTTGACCAGAAGCGTCGACAGATAGTTGGAGTCCAGGCGGTTGGCATTCATCAGCGCGGTGGCGGTTGAATACTGCGTCGTCAATCCCAGATCGAGGGCCGCGTTGCCGAAGGGAAGATTCAGGTCGAGCAGCGCCACACTGCGGCCGGAGTCCCGCGCCAGAGCCACTGCAAAGTTGCTGGCTATGGTCGTCACCCCGGAGCCGCCTTTCGCCCCTACGAAGACCAGCAGCTTGCCGGCAGTCTTCTTGGCCGGGCGGGCCGCCGGCTTGCGCACGGAGGCGCGCACCATCGCTTCCGCGATCGAGTTGGCGGTGATCGGCTGGGTCAGAAACTCCCGCGCGCCGGCCCGCATACAGCGAACCAGCATCTCCGGATAGACCTGGTCCGAATACACCATTACGGTCACGGAACTCCCGCTGCAGATGTTTTCGATCAGTTCGAGCGCATACTCCGGATTGCTGTCCAGCTCAACAATAATGACGTCGTACTCCGCCTCCAGCAACTTGGGCACGTCGTCAAGCTCGGGATAGCTCGAGAACTCCCGCGTCGCGCTGCCATGCAGACTGGCCAGGGCCACGGCAATCGACTTGCGGCGTGACTCCGCCGGTCCGATCAACGCGACCGACAGCACATTGCTGCCGAGCGCGTCGGGTAGCTTGCTAGAGGTCGTGTTCATGGTCGTCCAACTCCCCGAGGCTTCTAACGTTTCCAGCGGCTTCACTATACCTGACATATTGGCGCACCCACCGTGTGCGAATTTCAAGCGTTACCGTGAAAAAAATGAGATCAGCGTACCAATTGCGATCGCCGGCGCGTAAGGCATCTTGCGGGCCAGCGGATTGTCCAACACCAACTCCGGATGAGGGCGCAATCCGCGCTCCTTCACACCCGAGATCAAACTTCCCGTATTCCTGAACAGATCCCCTAGGAACCCTCCAAAGGCCGCCCAGCAGACCGCCATCACTCCGCCGACAATCCCTGTCAACACCAGGGCTACCACCAGTTGCGACGACCAGATCCAGGCGCCGATCGCGGCACACAGCTTTACGTCGCCCATGCCCATCCCACCCATAAAGGCCAGGATGCCAAAGAGCAGTCCCCCCAGCGCCAGGCCGCCCAGACTGTGCTCGACCCCCACCCATCCACCCATCCATCCGGAGACGGCGATGCCCATCACCATGAACGGCAGCACCAGCCAGTTGGGAATCCTCCGGCTGCGCAGGTCAGTAAAGGTAGCCACCGCAAGAACGATGAGGGTCGGCCACCAGGCGATCGAGTGCATTACCATTCCTTATCCCGAATTGCGGTGTTCCATGCGGAGTTGCAATTCGTCATCCAAATCAACAGAGCCTGGAAATCCGCTATTTCAGCAGCTTACAGGGCCTCTGTGTGAAACGGGTGTTCACGTTTGTTTACATCCCGTATACCCCGGTGAAGCGCGCAATATACACCCATCCGAAGCTGATCTGCCGTTATGGCTCTCTACGCTTGGACGAGCCGGTTGCGGGGAATGCCTTTTCCGACTTGTATGCAAGAAGCTGCGTCCTATACCGGTCGTGATTCGTATACCTCTGATTTCGTTGCCCTTTACATCGAAATCCCATATGGCACTCGAATTGCTGCTAAGTGCATGTCCCTCTGCACCTTCCGTGCGTCAAGCTGCTTCCGCGCAGAGAGAGCAAGGAATTAAGTCGATCTACCCTGAATCATCGGCCAGAGGACGGCTCTACAACAATGCCGCGAAAGGTGCAGCCAACCCGGCGGGTAGCAGCAGCGGGAATTCCCCTCGACTTCCGGGGCTTCCTCAACTACTATCCAGTTCTCTCCTTCTGGTCAAACAGTATCTCTGGCCGGGAAGTTGGCCAGAGAACGGATCCTGATCCTTGTTCGCGGCCTCCAGCGAGCGAATGCGATCAGCCGTGCTTCTCCGGACCCCGCTCCGGGGCGTTGCGCATCAGCTAAGAGAGGAGGAACCGATTGACGATTCGCGTTGGCCTGCACTCGGAAGATCGCGCGCTCAAGCCCCTTCTCTCCTCCGCGATGGGCAGGGATTTCCAGATCCTGCTGGAGACCGACGAGGAGGCCGTCAACCGCCTGCTCGATACCCACGCCTGTGATGTCATGATCCTCGATCTCGACTCCAGGCAAACTCCGCTCACCCAAAAGGTGGAGTGTTTCGCGCGCATCATCGAGTCCCACGAATCCGCGGTAATCGTCCTGCTGGCGGAAGATGCCGTTCGTTCGACTGCGGCCGAACTGGTACGTATGGGCGCCTACGGCTATCTGCGCCGGCCGCCCTCCATCCGCGACTTGAAGGCGATGCTGCTGCGCGCAGTCGAGAGTTCTTCTCTGCGCCGCACCCTGCAAACGGTGCAGCAGCGCATCGAGGCAACCGCAAGCTGCGATCGCATAATCGGGTCCAGCCCGCAGATGCAGCAGGTCTACGATCTGGTCCGCCGGGTTGCCGACATCGACGCCTCCGTACTGATCACAGGCGAGAGTGGCACGGGCAAGGAGCTGATTGCCAGCGCCATCCACAACCTCGGCAACCGTTCCAGCCAGCCGTTTATCGCCGTCTCCTGCGGTGCGATTCCCGAGACCCTCATCGAGGCCGAGCTCTTCGGCCACGAAAAGGGCGCCTTCACCGGGACGGTCGGTGCGCGCGTCGGCTTCCTGGAGCAGGCCGCTGGCGGCACACTCTTCCTCGACGAGATCGGCGACCTCTCGCTCTCCACCCAGGTCAAGCTCCTGCGCGTGCTGCAGCAGCGTGAGTTCAGCCGCCTGGGCAGCACCCGCCTGGTTCCGCTGCGCGCCCGGCTGCTCTTCGCCACCCATCGTGACCTCGGCGAGATGGTCTCCCAGGGACTACTACCGCATTAATGTCATGCGCATCGACGCTCCGTCGCTGCAACGGCGGCGCGAGGACATCCCATTGATCGCCATGCACTTCCTGCGCCACTATTCGGATCTCTATCAGAAGCCGATCGCCACCATTGAACAGGACGCGATGACCGCGCTCGAGTCATACGCGTGGCCCGGCAACGTGCGCGAGTTGGAGAACATCGTGCAGCGCGCCATCATCCTCGCCCAGGGCACCAGCATCTCGGTCGACGATCTGCCGCAGCACATTCAGGACGACAGCGTCGTCAGCATCGACGACCTCCAGCCCGCCGGCTCCTTCGAGCGCCAGCTGCGTGACTATAAGATCAAGCTGGCCCTCGCCGCCGTGCACGAACATAACGGGAACAAGACGCTGGCAGCGCGCAGCCTGCAGATCTCGCGCGCCTATCTGCATCGCCTTCTGCGCAATGCCGAGCAAGAGCTGGATCAGGAGCCAGACCGTCCCAAGCTGGAACTCGCGTGAGCTCTGCGCCACTGGCATCCAGCCCCGCAACAACCCCCGCCCGCATCTCTCTTCTGCGCAGGGTCTTTTCCTTTCCGGTAATGATTTCCTGCCTTCTGTCCGTGCTCGCCGTGCTCACCGTGCGCGCGCGCTTCGACGACCCGGATATGTGGCTGCACCTGAAGACGGGCCAGATCATTTGGACCACCCACTCCATTCCCACCACCGACCTCTTCTCTTACACCACCCACCATCAGGCCACTATCCCGCATGAGTGGCTCGCGCAGACACTTATCTACGCCGCGTATCATTTCGCCGGTTATTCCGGCCTGATGCTCTGGCTCTGCCTCGCCTCCTCGGCGCTGCTCATCGCCGGCTACGCTCTCTGCTCGCTCTACTCTGGCAACGCCAAAGTCAGCTTCCTCGGCGGCCTCGTCATCTGGCTCTATGCCACCATCGGCCTCTCCGTCCGTCCGCAGATGATCGGGTATATCCTCCTCATCCTCGAACTGACCATACTTTATCTCGGCCGCACGCGCAGTCCGCGCTGGTTCCTCGCGCTGCCGCCGCTGTTTGCACTCTGGGTCAACTGCCACGGCTCGTTCTCTCTGGGAATTGTTCTGGCCGGCATTCTCCTGTTCTCGTCTTATTTCAACTTTCAGAGCGGGCTGCTGACCGCGGCACGCTGGGAGCCGCACCGCCGCAAGATGCTCGCCGTGGCGTTGGCGCTTTCCCTTCCCGCTTTGCTGCTGAATCCCGTCGGCATCCGGCTCGTCCTTTATCCATTTCATGCGCTGGGCAGCATGACCGTCGACGTCGGCGCCGTCTCCGAGTGGCAACCCCTCCAGCTCGGCGACTCCCGCGCCGTTGCCATGCTGGCAATCCTTGCCTCGATCGTTCTCCTCGTCATTGTCCGCCGGTCTGAGATCTTCCTCGACGAGCTGCTCTTCCTCGCCGCCGCAACCTGGCTCGCCGCCAGCCACCGCCGCCTTCTCTTCGTCTTCGGCATCATGGCGGCGCCTGTCCTCTGCCGTCTGCTCTCCGACGCATGGGACACCTACGTCCCGGAACGCGATCTCCCTGTTCCCAACGCCATCCTGATCGCGCTCTCCCTGCTGATCGTCTGGAAGGCCTTCCCCGGTCCACAGAATCTCGCCCAGCAGGTGGGACAGGGCAGCCCGGTAAGAGCGGTTGAGTTCATCAAGGCCCACCATCTCTCCGGCCCCATGCTCAACGACTGGCCCGACGGCGGCTACCTCGTCTGGGCCGCCCCGGAGTATCCCGTCTTCATCGACGGCCGCGGCGATCCCTTCAATGACGCCGGCGTCACCCAGCAGTTCGGCGATTGGGCCACCCTGCGCACCGACCCCAACATCCTCCTCGACAAGTACGGCATCGCCTTCTGCCTGCTCGGTCGCGGCTCGCCAATGACCTACGTCCTGCCGCTGATGCCCCACTGGAAGCTCGTTTACTCCGACTCGCTCTCCGTCATCTTTGTCCGCACCTGACAGCGCGCGGCGCCACATTCCCGCTCAGGACGCGTCTCTCATCCACCCCCGCCGCGCTGCGGCATATATTAGGAGTCAATGCTCTCTCCCCAACGGCTCTCTCTCCTCGCATCGCTCTTAGGCGCCTGCGGAGTCCTCGTCTGGCGTGTGCATGAGGGCCGCACCGTCGTCACTGCCCGCAAGATACTTATCCCGCCGCTCGGCATGGCCACGGGATTCTCCATGTTCATCGCGCCCCCCTGTCGCATCCCTCTGCTGTGGGCCGTCGGGGCATTTCTCATCGGCGCCACCGCGCTCGCCTACCCGCTGCTGCACACCTCGCGCCTCACGCGCGTCGGCGACAACGTCATGATGCAACGGTCCAATGCATTTTTTCTGGTCGTCATCGTACTCGCCATCATTCGCGTCGCAGCACACAGTTACTTCGATCGCTTCCTCACCATCATGCAGACCGGCGCGATCTTCTTCATCCTCGCCTTCGGCATGATCCTCCACTGGCGTGTGCGCATGTATCTCCAGTATCGCCAGATCACCGCACCGGCCCCGATCCCCGAGCCGACATCATGAGGCGCAGCGTGGCCTGCTCTTCCTGAGGGCGGACCGGATGGCCAAAACGGAACCTAGCTGGGCGGAAGACCGCCGAGATAGTAGACGCTCAAGCTGGGCGCCGCCGCAATCAGGCGCGTCAGCTCCGCATTCGGAAAGCGCCGCACATACGGCGGAGCCCATCCGATCTGGTCTCCGCTGACCACGCCGGGCACCTCCTGCTTCACGCCGGTCGCCTTCTCGAACAGCGCGGGATTCTTCAGCCCGGCCACGGAGACATCGACCAGGCGA
>Ga0182024_10006017_pt1 | contig 26865 bp, 18 predicted proteins | sample P32metaG_FD_120480 | JGI IMG/M metagenome (GOLD analysis project Ga0182024, IMG submission 120480) | Permafrost microbial communities from Stordalen Mire, Sweden - P3-2 metaG (Illumina Assembly) | ecosystem: Environmental > Terrestrial > Soil > Wetlands > Permafrost | place: Sweden: Stordalen...
CTGATCTCGTCCAAGCTCAAGTCCGACGCGGAAAGCAGCGATCCTAGGTTGTATGGGAACGGCGAGGCAGGCGCGGGGGGCGGGTGAATTTGGCGGCGTGCGGGTGTTGCAGCGGGGTTCATGTGGATTTCACGGGTTCAAAAGTTGGGCGGCTCTGAGGTGTCCGGTTTTGAAAGGGCACGGCTTCAGCCGTGCCGAGTAGCGAAGAAACGGAGGCTGGGCTTTAGCCCCTGAGGGACTTCCATTCAAATTCCTGCATTCCATCCGCGGCTAAAGCCGCTCTCCCTTGGTGTTGCTCTGCGGCACGGCTAAAGCCGTGCCCTTTCAAAACCCGCATGATCGCTGTTTTTCTCCCTTAGTCCACCCGCTCAACCAGCAGCACTTGCTCGTCGTTGTCCACTTCGCGGAATTTTACTTCGATGATTTCGCGGCTGCTGGTGGGCACATGCTTGCCGACATACGTGGCCTCAATGGGCAGTTCGCGATGGCCGCGGTCGATAAGGACTGCCAGCTGCACACGCCGCGGGCGGCCATGATCAAAGAGCGCGTCGAGCGCGGCGCGGATGGTGCGGCCGGTGTAGAGCACGTCGTCGCAGATGACGATGTCGCGGCCCTCGATGTTAAAGCCGATGGCGCCCGGGGTCACGACGGGGCGAACGTCCGCCGTGGACAGATCGTCGCGGTAAAACTGAATGTCGAGCACGCCGGTATCGACGGGGTGCTTTTCGATGGTTGAGATGAGCTTGCCGAGGCGTTGCGCAAGGGGAACGCCGCGGCGCTTGATTCCGACCAGGGCCAGGTCTCCGCTGCCGTTGCTCTTCTCGACGATTTCGTGAGCCAGACGCACAAGGGTGCGCTCAATTTCGGAGGCGGACATGAGCCGCCCCTTCACACGCAGTCCGGTATTGCTTTCCGCTTCGCTCATGGGATTTGTTGCTCTTGCGGATGATACGAGGGGGTGGCGCACTGGGGCAAGCTGTGGAAAGGCGGGCAGTGGCGGGTGGGCCGGAGAGCTGGCTTGAGGGATGGCCGGCAGGTTGCCAAGGGAGCAACGGGGAAGTGGACTGGCGCGCGGGGAAGGGCAGAACGGTCTCATAATATAAAGGCGTGCCCGGATGGCGAAATTGGCAGACGCAGCGGACTTAAAATCCGCAGGCCTTAACCGGCCGTGGGGGTTCAAGTCCCCCTCTGGGCACCATGGAATCAACGATTCCCGCGTCCGTCGGCATGCATCTTCACTGCGCCGATTGTGCCACCGGAAAACGATATATATTGACGCTGATGGGGGCGACAGAAATCGACCCTGGTATGTTGGCGATCGAGATTTCCTTGATCTCGACCTGGGGTGGCTGTCCGACGCGATTGGCGGCGTCGACGGTGGCGCCGGTCAATTGCCAGAGCGTTGATGGCCCCGCGACGCGCGTGCCGGTGACATTCAGGTCGAACTTCTGCTCGGAATCTGTCGCGTTGACGACGGAAATGATGAGGAACTTTTTGTCGGCGGAGAGCGCGGCGAAGACGTCGAGCGGATAGGTGGGACTGCCGGAGCTAGTTTTTGGCTCATCGCCTCCCGGTGGGAATCTCGGTGCGGGTTGCGGCGAATTTCCAGATAGAGCGACCGGGATGGCGCCGACGAAGTTGTCGGAATACATCTTGAACGTGAGCCCGAGCGTGTTCATGGTCGCGGAGGTGCGGTTGAAGTCGATGGTGGAGACGCCTGTAGTGTGCGCGGCCATGGTGAGAATGTCGGTGTGTCGCAGCATCTCATTGAAGATCATGCCGTAGGCGAGCGACTGCTTAAGAGTTGTTGGGCGGCCAAAGCCTCCGCCGAAGTAAGCGTACTCGTCGATGGAGAGGAATATATTTTTGCTCGCCATCGCGGGGAAGCGCTGCTGGTATCCCTGCCACTCCTCGGCCTGACCATGAACGAGGTTTGCCGGATAACGCGCGAACTGGAGCAGCGTTTGATCGACCTTGACGTACCCGTCGTCGGTGGGCGCATCGAGCGGCAGGTTGCGTACATGATCGATGTCGAGATGCCGGCCAGGCTGGCCGTACCAGTGCTGGGCGATGCCGTCGAAATTGCCCCAGCAGTCCTTGAGAAAGCCGCCGGTCCAGTCGACGTCTGATCCGTAGAGCGGGCCAAGGTTGCCCGCGTATTTGGCGCGGTTTGCTCCGGTCAGGTACCAATCTTCAAGCATGAGGCCGGAGGCGATGAGGGTGATAGAGGGGTCGACCGCGCGCATCGCTTTAGCAAATTCGTTGTGCTTGATCATGAAGTACTTTAGATCGGTGCGGCCAATTTGCCACGATCCCCAGGGCTCGTTGCCGATGTTCCAGAACTTTACGTGGTAGGGCTCTGGATGGCCGTTGCGCGCGCGCTGAGCGCCCATCTCGGTGTTGGCTGAGCCGTTCATGTACTCGACCTGCTGGGCGGCGGAGTGCGAGTCGCCAAGGCCGGCGTTGACGCTGATGTAAGGCTCAACGCTGATCAGCCGGCAAAGCGTCATGAATTCGTCCATGCCGAGGTCGTTGGTCTGCATGGCGCTCCAGGCGTTGTCCCAGTCAGGCGGGCGCTTATCGCGATCGCCAATGGTGTGGTACCAGACGAGGTTCGAAGTGTAGTTGCCGCCATAGCGCCAGAAGCCCGACTTGATCTGGCGGATGAGCGGAATGGTGTCTGCTCGGAAACCTTCGATGTTGTCGCCAGGCATAAGCGAAACGGCGCCGATGTGAAAATTGCCCTTGCCGGTACTGGTGATTTCGAGTGCTGCGTCCGTGGTGTCGGCTGCGGATGTGAAGGCGAGGGAATACTTTTTGTACTCGCTGGTGAGCGCGGGTAGAGAGATCGTCTGGCGATCGTTCGGTCCGCTGCCCCAGGCGAGCGCGACCTTTACCCTGGCGCCGGAAGTGCCGCGGAGATAGATGCGGCCGGTGTATTTTTTGCCGTTGACGAGGGCGAGGCCAGCCTGGCGGATTCCATGCGGAGTTGTGGCGTCGAGTTCGATGCGCGGGCTCTGGTCGCCGACGAAGGGATTGTCCTTGTCCATTACGACAACTTCGTCAGGCCCGACGGGGCGCCATTTGCGGAGTTGGAAGCGCATGGGATTGTTGCCGATGCGGGGCGCGGTTTCAGGATCTTTGGAGACGATAGGGTAGTAGAACTTGCGATCGTCGAGCATTTCAGCCCAAAGGCTCGAATACATGGTGCCGCCAATGTGCTCGATGAACATGCCGTATTCGTAGGGGGAGACGGGCACGCCGGTCTGGCTCGCGTCGATGTTGGCCACGATGTGGTCTGGAGCTGAAGCGCTTGGCTGTTGGGCGGCCGTTGCGGCCGTAGAGCCGAGCCACAATCCTGCTGAAACGAAAATCGCTGTCTGAATTCTCATGGAGTCCCGCCTGTGGTCGTCTTTGGTTTTGCTTCGCTCCTTGATCGCAGTGCTGAAACCGCTTCGCGGCGTCGAGCCGAGCGAACTTTGAAGCGAATTGAGTATATGCTGTCTCGCAGGCTGCAAGTGGTACGTCCACTGATCGGCATGGCATCCGTGCCGGGGCGTCGCGATTTTGCCGAGTCGGATTGAGAAATCGCTTGTGAAGACAACCTGCGACAATGTTTGATGAAAGACGAAGTTAGGGAGCCGTTGAAATACTCAAGTGACGATGCCAACAACTGAAGTCAAATCGGACGCGGGGAATTCCGGAGGAGGCTCCGGCGGCACGCAGATGGTGCAGAGCCTTGGCCTGTTCAGCGCGACGACGCTGGTGGTCGGCTCGATGATTGGCAGCGGCATTTTTCTGGTCGACTGCGATATTGCGCGCCTCACCGATTCGCCGGCGCTCTATCTTGCCGCGTGGGTGGTGACCGCGGTGATGACGATGATTTGCGCGCTGAGCTATGGCGAGCTGGCCGCGATGATGCCGAAGGCCGGCGGGCAATATGTTTACCTGCGCGAATCGCTGGGGCCGCTGTGGGGATTTCTCTATGGCTGGACGCTTTTTCTGGTGATTGAGACGGGGACGATTGCAGCAGTTTGCGTGGCGTTCGGCAAATTCCTTGGCGTCTTCTTCCCCTCGGTCTCAAGTACGCACTGGCTGTGGCACATAGCGCATGTTCCGGCGATTCCGCTGGGGCCGATGGTGCTGGGCAATATGGAGATTGGCATCAGTACTGCGAATCTGGCGGGGATTGTGGTCGTGATCTTGCTAGCCGTAGTGAACATCTTCGGCATGAAGCTTGGCGCGCTGGTGCAGAATGTGTTCACAGTGGCCAAGGCGCTGTCGCTTGCGGGGTTGATTGTTGTGGGATTCACGGTGGGCCGCAACGCGCTGGCCGTCGCGGCGAACTTTGGAGAGCATTGGAGCCAGTTCTGGCGGAATGCAGGCTGGAGCTCGCTGCATCCGGTGCAGGTGGGCGTGCAGGGGCCGGTGGTGACGGTGAACCTGCTGGTGATTCTCGCGGTGGTGCAGGTGGGCTCGCTGTTTTCCGCCGACGCATGGAACAACGTGACGTTTACGGCGGGCGAGATCAAGAATCCGCGGCGCAACGTTGCGCTTTCGCTGGCTCTGGGCACGGGATTCGTATTGACCTGTTATATCCTGGCGAGCGCGGCGTACATTATGGTGCTGCCGCTGCACGGCAATCCGCATGGAGCGACGATCTTCGCGCGTGGAGTGCAGTATGCCGCGGAGGACCGAATCGGAGCCGCGGTGCTAGAGCAGATTTGGCCGCATTTTGGCGGGTATTTGATGGCGGCGGCGATTATGGTGTCGACATTCGGATGCGCGAATGGGATTACGCTTTCAGGCGCGCGAGCATATTATGCGATGTCGCGCGACGGGCTGTTCTTCAAATCGGTGGGCAAGCTGCATCCGCGCTACGGAACGCCTGCCGCGGGGCTGATTGTGCAGGCGATCTGGACGACGTTTCTCTGCGTGTCGGGGTCGTATGGCCAGTTGCTCGACTACATTACATTCGCGGTGTTGGTTTTCTACGTACTGACGCTCGTGGGGCTTTTCGTGCTGCGCTTCAAGCAGCCCGACGTGCCGCGGCCTTACAAAGCCTTCGGCTATCCGGTGCTGCCGGCGCTTTACATCGTGATGGCGACGGGAATCTGCGCGGCGCTGCTGCGCTACAAACCGCAGTACACCTGGCCGGGGCTGATCCTGGTGCTGCTGGGAGTTCCGGTTTATTTGCTGTGGTCGCGGAAGACAGTCCACAGCTCGTAGTTCGCAGGTTTAGGGCGGCGTGAACTCGGCCATACAGGCGGCGATCACTTTGTTTGTGCGGGAGCGGCGTAGAGCGTGGTGTTGCCGCCGATTGTTGAGTCGACTAAGGGTTGAGTAAGAAGCTCCGTCAGATCGGGCGAGCCAGATTGGGGCTTGCCGGGATGACGCGCGGCCCAGAACTCCAGCCACGCGGGCGGTTTTTCACCTGAGAAGAGCGAGAAGGTCTGCGGTTCCGACGCGTATTGCTTGATGAGGCCGGGATTGGCTGACGCGCGCACGAGGAAGTCAATGGCGTCGCTGATGGTGCGGCCGTTGACGCGCAGGCTGTAGAGGTCGATACCTTGACGCCCGGCAAGCTCGGCGATCATGACGAGCGGCGCGAGGGCGAAGCTTTGGTAGTGAAGGGCATTCTCATGGCGAGCCATCTCTAATGGGAAAGAGCCGTCGGGGTTCATTTGCCCGATGGCGCGAGCGTATTGGGCGAGACCGCGGCGGTAGAGGTTGTTGTCGGAGGTGAGGATGCCGACGGAAGTGGCGCAAAGGGCGCGCCAGTAGGCGTGGTTGTTTTCGCGAGCAGGTTCGCCGGGGTGAGGATCCTGATCGAGCATGTACTCGGTGACTTTGTGCATCCAGGCGAGGATCGCGGCGCGCTGCGCGGCCGGAATGTTGGCGTCGGATTGGACGACGGACCATGAGAGTGAGACGGAGCTAAGCGTCCACTCCACCTGATACCAGGCCTGACTGCTTTCCTGATAGCTGTAATCGAGCAGGGTGTTGGCCGCAGCCCAACGAGCGAGCAGGTTCGCGACGCAATGCGCCTCGGCCGGGTCGCCGGTAACGACGTAACGGCTTGCGCCGCTGCTGACTACATCGTTAAGTTTGCGGTAGGGAGCGGTGGCGATGTTCTCCGCCGGATTGATGGGTCCGTTGCTGCCGCTGAGGTAGTGGTGAGGGATGATCATGCGGCCCGCGGGCGGCACGGGCTGATCTGAGTTGGTGCAGCCGGTCTTCCCACTGAGTGCCTCAAGCACGCGAGGAGTGGTGGCGTGGGCGAGTTCGGCGCGGCGGGCGGAGACGTCGAGGAAAGAAGCGGATGGATCGGTGATGGTGGCTTTGGCGTAGGGGTCATTCCGGGCCAGGCAGAGCGGGACGGAGAGGGACAGGGCGAGGATCGCGGCTAACAAGTGGAGATGCATAGAGTGAAGCGTGCCGGAACACCTTGTTGGACGTTCGAAATTTCCAGTTCGTTGATGGCTGCCGGGAATCGGTGATCCCCGGCGGATCAGCGAGATTACTGCAGCAATGTTGGCTGTTCTTCTTGGCCGTTGCCGTTGAGTTCATCAGGCGGGATGATCACGGCGGCGGCGACCTTGTCTTCCGGCTCAAGATGCAGGATGCGGACGCCCTGGGTGGCGCGGCCGGCGGCACGAATGGTTTTGGTATCGCAGCGGATGATTTTGCCGAACTGGCTGATGACCATCAGCTCCGAGTGCTCGTCCACGCGCAGAATTGCCGAGGACTTGCCGACTTTTGCAGTCGCTTTCAGGTTGTTGACGCCCTGCGCACCGCGCGCAGTCAAGCGATATTCGTCAATGTCGGTTCTCTTGCCGTAGCCGTTTTCTGTGACGGTGAGAATGAGATATTTGGTTCCACCGAGCTTTTCGTCCAGTTCCTTGAGCGCAGTCCAGGCATCCTCGACGGCCTTCTCCGCGTTCTTCTCCGCGGTTTTGAGTTTCTCGCTTGATGGATCGGCGCGCTTATCTTCGCGCACCTTTTGCAGCGCTTCTTTCTTTTTGGCGTATTCCGCGCGCAGAGCTTTCAGTTTCGGAGTCAGTCCCAGCTTGGCGGCCTGAGTGTCCCGCTCCTCGTCGCGTGTTTTGTCAGAGGGCGTAATGGCGATGCCGATGACCTGATCGTTCTTCTTGAGCGAAATACCGCGGTTGCCGGCGGCGTTGCGGCCCATGGGGCGTAGACCAACGCCATTGCGTTCGGGATCGTATTCTTCCTCAAAGCGAATTGCCATGCCATCTCGCGTGCCGAGGAAGATGGTTTGCTTGCCATCGGTGACGCATGCGGCAATCAGGTCATCTTCACTGTCGATGGCGATGGCGATGATGCCACGGGCCATGACGTTGGAGAAGTCCTTGAGCGGGGTCTTTTTCACGGTGCCGTTGCGCGTGGCGAAGAAGACGTACTTGCCCTCTTCTTCAAGATCGCGGACGGGCAGGATGGCGACGACTTTTTCGCCGGGCTGAAGGTCGAGCAGGCTCTGCATCGACTTGCCCTTGCCGGCAGCGCCGACGTCGGGGATCTCATAGATCTTGAGCCAGTAAACGCGGCCAGTGTTGGTGAAGCAGAGCAGGAAGGCATGCGTGGAGTCGACGATGAGTTGCGCGACGAAATCTTCTTCGCGGGTCTTCATGCCCATGCGGCCGGTGCCGCCGCGGCGCTGCTGGCGATAGATGGAGATGGGCGTGCGCTTGAGGTAGCCCTGATGGCTGACGGTGACGGCGACCTGCTCGTCGGCAATGAGGTCCTCAAGCTGAAGCTCGGCGCTTTCGTCGATGATCTCGGTGCGGCGCTTGTCGCCGTATTTGTCGCGGACGTCTTCAAGCTCCTTGACGATGACGGCGCGCAGCTTGCCCTCGCTGCCAAGGATTTCTTCGTACTCGGCGATTTTGGCGCGAATCTCGCGGAGCTCTTTGAGGAGCTCGTCGACGGATAGTTGGGTGAGGCGATAGAGCTGTAACTCGAGAATGGCGTCGACCTGGCGCAGGGTGAGGCCGCGCTCCTCGTGGCGCTGAAGCTCGCGATCGAGGGTGATGATAATTTCTGTGCCCTTGCCCCAGGCGTAGAGGTTTTCGCGCGCCTCAGCCCGCGAGGCCGATGCGCGAATGATTTTGATGACGGTGTCGAGGTTGTCGAGCGCGATCTTGAGGCCTTCCAAGATGTGTTCGCGCTCGCGCGCCTTGCGCAGCAGGTAGACGGTGCGGCGCTGGACGACGTCGATGCGGTGATCGATAAAGACGCGGATAGCCTCTGCGAGGCCCAGCTCGCGCGGCTGGCTGTTGACCACAGCCAGGAAGATCATGGAGAAGCTTTCCTGAAGTTGGGTGTGCTTGTAGAGCTGATTGAGGATGATCTCAGGCTGCGCGCCGCGCTTGAGGCCGATGACCATTCTCATGCCGTCGCGATCGCTTTCGTCGCGCGTCCATTCGGTGCTGGTGTCGATGTCGGAGATGATCTTGTTGTTGACGAGTTCCGCAATGCGCTTGAAGAGCGTCGCCTTGTTGACCTGATAGGGCAGCTCGGTGACGATGAGCGCCTGCCTGTCTTTGGTCACGTTTTCCGTGGCAACGCGGGCGCGCATGAGGAAGCGGCCACGGCCGGTGCGATAGGCGTCGACGATGCCGGCGCGGCCGTAGAGAATGGCGCCAGTTGGGAAGTCCGGTCCTTTGACGTGCTTGAGGACTTCGGCAAGGCCGGCTTTGGGATTCTTGACCAGATCGATGGCTGCGTTGACGACCTCAGTGAGATTGTGCGGAGGAATGTTGGTGGCCATGCCGACGGCGATGCCGCTCGATCCGTTGACGATGAGATTGGGGATGCGCGTGGGAAGGACGGAAGGCTCGACAGTGGACTCGTCGTAGTTGGGAACGAAGTCGACGGTTTCCATGTCGATGTCGGCCATCATCTCGCCGGTGATGCGCTCCATGCGGCACTCGGTGTAGCGCATGGCGGCAGGCGGATCGCCGTCAACGGAGCCGAAGTTGCCTTGTCCATCGACAAGCGGGCAGCGGAGGGAAAAGGGCTGCGCCATGCGGACCAGCGTGTCGTAGATGGCGGAGTCGCCGTGCGGATGGTAGACACCCATGGCCTGGCCGACGACCTTAGCGCACTTGGTGTATTTCTTGTTGTGCTCGAGGCCCATCTCGCTCATGGTGTAGAGCACGCGGCGATGGACGGGCTTGAGTCCGTCGCGGGCGTCAGGAAGCGCGCGCCCGATGATCACCGACATGGAGTAGTCGAGATAGGAGCGGCGCATCTCCTCTTCAATGTTGATGGGAACGAGGTTGGTGCCGCCGGAAGGGGTCGGTGGGTCGAGAGGGAGCTGGGGATTCTGATCGTCTGGCATAGAGTTTTCGAGGTCCGCAGGAAGGCGGCGAAAAGGTCCGGTGAGGGTGGGGCCGGGTCCGCAGGTCTCTACACGTATTTTAGTGGTTCTTAGCGGGTTTTAGCAAGGCAGGCTGTGGGAAATAAAGCCTTATTTTGCTTGAATTTATGGGGTGATTTCAACAGTGCGTTAGGCGCGAATGAAACGCCACGAAGCGAGGTCTGTTTTCGGCGGTTTCCTCGACAGCGCACGCGGTCAATTTTTCGTCGTCTGGCGAACGCGCCTGAGAAGGCAAACTGCGATTGAGTTGCCGAGATCATGTGTCACTGCGAAGGCGGCGGAAGGCTCAGGACACAAAGAACCGCCTGCGCCAGCACAATGGCCCCACCGGCAGCGAGCGCCAGCTTGCCTCGTGGCCCCTCATAGGCGTCGGCAAATACGCCGCCGACGAAGGTGAGGAGAAACGGCAGCGCCCAGAGCCTGGGAGTTCCCGGAGCGCCGGTCATTATGAGGAGAAACAGGACGGTGGAGCACAGCAAGGGAAAGGTGTTGCCGAAGTAGCGCGACTTGCGCGCGGCGAGATACAGGACCCCGGCTGCGCAGCTGGCTAATGTGACGCCGCCATTCGTCAACGAGCTGAAGAAGCGGCGCGCGGGGTCAGTGGAGAGCCAGAGGAGTCCGGCTGACGAACGGAAGACATAGCTGGTTGCGTCGAGCGAGAAGCCGTAGCAGGCAAAAACGAAGATGAGAGCGCCAACAGCGGCGATGAGCACCACGGGCAGAGTTTGGCTCCTGCGGCCTTCGGCGATCCAGAACATGGCGGCGAGGCCGAGCAGGGCGGCAAGCGGAAGGGCGGCGATATGCGAGGCCGCGGTGACGCCGAAGGCGACGATGAGAAGGACAATGCGCGGACGCCACTTTCTAGCAGGTCCTTGCATCGAGTGGGCCACTCCGATGCAGGTGTAGACGCCGCCATAGACGCCCAGAGCGGCCAAAACGTCAGGATTGGGGGAGACGCAGGCTTTGAGCACGGCGGGTGAGAAGCAATAAAGAGCAAGGGCCGTATAGCCGCCCAGATTGCCGTAGAGCCGCCGTGTGACCCACCAGATGCATCCGCCGAGCGCACAGCCTGCAAAGAGGAAGGGCAGGCGCAGGAGCAGCAGGATGTGGGTCATCTGATGGCGGAGCTCCCAGGTGCTCGGCTCGCTGCCTTGTTGCTGCACGACACGATTTTCAGGCTTTCGGAATAGATCGATTCCGCGCTCAAGGAGCAGGTTGAGGGTGAGCGGAAGCCCGGCGAGGCGATAGGCCAGAATGCCGTCGTGGATGTTGCCGCAGGAGGTGTAGTAGCCGGCCAGAGGCGAGGGCTTTTCCCAGGTTTCGCGGCCGCAGCGGGCGTACTGGTAATCGCTGTCGGTCAGCGTCTGCCGGCTGATGAGCCAAAATCCTTGGAGGAGAAATGCTGCCAGGAGTGCTGCCGCGATCCGTTGCGGGAGATTGAAGCGAAAGCGGCGAAGCATGCCAAAGCGGTGGGCCATTACGTTCAAATCAACCTAACCAGTCTAAACGGTGGTTTGGGGGCTGGGTCGCGCGACGATAGCCAACTCGACCGATCCTAACTGTGTGGCGCGAAGTCTACAGAGACAAGAAAGCCGCCCCGAAGGGCGGCTCTCGTTGCAGGATTGTTGATGCTAGTTGAAGATTGCGCCGACGGTGTCGTCAAAGGTCAGCGTGACCTGGCAGGAATTGGGGCCAGCCGCGGTAACGGCTGCAGTTGGCACGCAGTTGTAAGACCATCCGCCGAAGGCTCCTGCGCCTGCCGGGGCCGTGAGAAGGACGGTGGTGCCTACCGGGTAGGTTGCCACGCAAACCGATCCGCCAAGACCCACGTTAGGCGAGTCGGGGCCGCAGTGGAGGACGTTGGGGGTGCCGGTGGCGGAGGGAGCCGTAACGAGCCAGTCGGTGGTGTTCACGCCCTCGTTGTAGATCGTCAACGTGGACAGGAGCGAGGAAGCTTCGGAGCCCGGGTAGCATGAGCCCGCGGTAGTCGGAGTGGGGAGGATCAGGGGGCAACTGAAGTTCGCAGTCGCCGTCTGGATGGTTCCCGCAACCGGCGGATTTCCGGTGGTTGGACCCGTTGCTTCCGCGATAATGGTGGCGCCACCGCTGCCATACGCAGTTACGATTCCTGCGTTTGCGCCGCCGCTCGGAACACCCGATCCGTTGGTATTCACGGGGAAAACGCTGGGCGCAGAGGTGAGCCACTGCACTGAGTTGGTGAGGTCCCTGGTCGTAGGCGGCGTCGAATACGTTCCGATGGCAAGGAATTGTCCCGCGTCGAGCAGATTGTTAACGGTGATCGAGGTGGGAATGATCTGAAGCGACAACAACGGCTCCGGCGCGGGCGTGAGTGTGACCTGGGCCGTGGCGAAGTTCGAGACGATCGATGCATCGGGATTTTTCAGTTCCGCGGTGATTGTGCTGGTGCCCTGGCTGACTCCGGTGGCAATGCCGTTGCCTGAGCCGAGCCCGGTAGTGACGGTTGCAACCGACGGAATGCTGGAAAGCCAGGTGATCTGCGGTGAGTTGGTTACATCTTCCTCAAGGCCGGTGGCGCCTGAGGTGGCAAGCGCAATGAACTGGCCGGTCTGACCCGAAGCGGAAACTGCCTGAGAAGTGGGAACGATCGTGACCGCGGTGAATTCTTCCGTAGTTCCGCCGAGCACCGTAAAAGTGCCCGTTCCCTCAAGGGTGGTGCCGCCGGAGGAGTAAAGCGCGGTGATCGTAGCTGTGCCTGCGCCGACTGCCGTGGCAAAGCCTGTATTTGCGCCGATGGTCGCGATCTGCTGGCTGCTGGAACTCCAGACGACCGCACCGGTCAAGTTAACTGTGGACCCTGAACCCGTGGTCCCGATGGCGAGGAACTGCGCGGTCTGGTTAGGCACGGCCACAGACTGGGAATTGGGAATGACGGCTAGAGAAACGATCGCGCCACTAGGCCCGGTTCCGCCGGCAGTACCAGTAACCGTGATGGTTGAGCCGGCAGTAATTGTGCCTGTGAAACCGTGGATGCTTGCCGTGATCTGGATGACGCCAGGACCGGTTGCGGTAATGAGCCCAGTAGGGCTAACAGTAGCGACGTCGGCGGAGGCCGTAGTCCAGGTCACTGAATCTGTGAGATCCTGCGTGGTCGTCGGGTGGTTTCCGTGGCCATAGACACCGGTAGCCGTAAGCTGCGCGGTGGTGCCAACACTCATGGTGATCGCCGTGGGCGCGACGATAAGCGAGTCGACCTGCGAAGTGGTGCAGCCCGCTATGGGCAGCGCCAATGCGGCGATGAGAAGAAGCACACGCGACGAAAAAACTCGATCATTCATTGTTGACCTCCGGAGCCTGCAGACCGCTTTGGCGTTGATCACTTGCCGTCATGGCAGACTCTCGCTGGCCTGTATGCCTTTGACTATAGGGCATTCAAACAGCACACCGCAGTCACACGAAGGTGTTACTTTTGACTTGGCATCAAAACAGTCAATAATGCGTCCCGCATTGGTTTTGGCTGCGGTTAGAAAGACCAAAATGGTCGCGTGCAGGACGCCGAAAAGCCTTGACGCGCACGGCTCAACAGTCAAGCGCATTCTGTTACGTGTTTGGAGTGTTTGCTTTGCCGCAGCCTGCTGAGAGCGGCTACACTTCTCTTGAAAGTGGATACCGGGAGCATGACGTTGGCGGGCGACAACACTCCGGAACGGCTGGTGAGCGCCGCACGCGCCGACGAAGAGCAGAGTTTTGAGCTGAAATTGCGTCCCCGCTGGCTGCGGGAGTTCATTGGACAATCGAAGGCCAAGGAACAGCTAGCGATTGCGCTGGAGGCGGCGAAATCGCGCGGCGAGGCGTTGGATCATGTGCTGCTTTTTGGGCCTCCAGGTTTGGGCAAAACCACGCTGGCGACGATTATTGCTAACGAGCTCGATGTGGGCTTTCAGCAAAGCTCGGGGCCGGCTCTGGTGATCCAGGGCGATCTGACGGCGATTTTGACGAATCTGCGCGAGCGCCAGGTACTTTTTCTCGATGAAATTCATCGCCTGCAACCGGTGCTAGAAGAAAAACTCTACACCGCGCTCGAGGATTACAAACTGGACATCATCATCGGGCAGGGACCTGCGGCGCGAACGCACGTGATGGAGATTCGCCCGTTCACGTTCATCGGCGCTACTACGCGGCCCGGCCTGCTGAGCTCGCCGCTGCGCTCGCGTTTCGGGATTCTGTTGCGGCTGGAGTTTTACACGGAAGATGAACTGCGTGTGATAGTGGAGCGCTCCGCCGAGGTGCTGCAAATTCCGATCGACACCGATGGTGCGGCGGAGATTGCGCTGCGCTCCCGCGGGACGCCGCGCATTGCCAACCGGTTGCTGCGACGGGTGCGCGACTACGCGCAGGTGCGTGGAACGGGATCGATCGACAGGCCGACAGCTCATGCGGCATTGACGATGCTGGAAGTGGACGCGCACGGGTTCGACGAGATTGACCGGCGGCTGATGCTGACGATTATGCAGAAATACGACGGAGGTCCGGTGGGCCTGGGCACGCTGGCGGCAACGCTGGCCGAAGAAGAGGATGCGCTTGAAGAAGTCTACGAGCCTTTTCTCATTCAAATCGGATTTCTGGATCGCACGCCGCGCGGGCGCGTGGCTACGCGGCTGGCTTACGAGCATTTCGGAATTGCGGTGCCGGGGCGGCAGACGGGGTTGTTTTAAGAGATCGTAAACAGACGCATCCTTCCGGACCAAACAGCATCCCTTAAAAAGGAGAGACATATGGCAATGACTGAATCCACGATGCTTGAACTTGGAACGATTGCGCCGGATTTTGCGCTGACCGACGCCGTTACCGGAAAGACTGTGCGCCGCGGCGATTTTCGCGGCAAGGAGGCGCTGCTGGTTCTGTTTATCTGCGCGCACTGCCCTTATGTGAAGCACATTGAAAAATCTCTGGGCAAGCTCGGTACAGATTACGCTGGCAAGCCGCTGGCGATTGTTGCTATCAGCTCCAACGATGTGAATACGCACCCGGCTGACAGCCCCGCGGGCATGAAGCAACAGGCCGAAGAAAATGCTTTTGTCTTTCCTTACCTGTACGACGAATCGCAGGCCGTGGCTCACGCGTACAAAGCGGCATGCACGCCGGACCCGTATCTTTTCGACGCGGATTTCAAGCTTGTTTATCGCGGTCAGTATGACGACAGCCGGCCGGGCAATGGCGTTCCAGTGACCGGGAAGGATCTACGCGCGGCGATCGATGCAGTGCTTGCTGGCAAGCCCGCGCCGGCGGAGCAGAAGCCTTCGATCGGGTGCAACATCAAGTGGAAGGCGGCTTAGAGCGTTGGCGAGCCGTCGCCGAGCATTGCTTCGCGAACGATTTTGATAGGCGGGAAACCCTGGCGCAGAAAATCGTCGTGGAATTTTTCCAGCGAGAACGCTGCGCCTTCTTTTTTCTTGACGTCGTCGCGCAGCTTCATGATCTGGAGCTTTCCGAGGGTGTAGTAGAGATAGGTCGGATCACCGGCTCCGCGTTTGGTCTCGACTTCCGCCGCCTCTTTCGATTGGTAGCCTTCTTTCACGAAGAATTCTTCGGCCTCCTCTATGGTCATTTTTCCGGTGTGCATCTGAATGCCGACGATGAAGCGCGCATTGCGCAAGAGCGCATCCTGCAACTGGCCGAGGCGCAGGAGTTTTGATTCGCGCGCGTCCTTTGCGCCGGAACCGGGTTGGCCGTAACCCTCATCGAGCATCATCTGCTCGCAATAGTGCGCCCAGCCCTCAATGTCGGTGTTGGCGCCGAGGATTTTGCGTACCTTGCTTGGCGCCTGCGGCAGCCACAGGAATTGCACATAGTGGCCGGGATAGGCTTCATGCGCAGCGGTTGAGATTACCGTACCGATGTTGAATCCGTGCATGTAGCCCTCGACTTCTGCCGGCGTCATGGATGGATCGGGCAGCGTGACATTGAAGTAGGATTCGGTGGCGTGAGTTTCGAAGGGGCCGGCGGTATCCATACTGGCAAATGTTGTGGCGCGCATAAACGGCGGCGTTTCTTCGACGATGGGCCGGACATCTGATGGAATGGTGACGATGTGATGCTCGCGGATGAAGCCGACGAGACTAGTAAATGTCGCGCGGAAGGAATCGAGAAGCTGATCGGGCGCGGGATGGTCTTCGCCCAACTCTTCGAGGACGGCGCGTGGATCTTTGCGTGGCTCGAGTGCGGCGGCGACTTGCTTGAAGTGTTCCTGATTCTTGCGCAGGTCGGCCCAGCCGATTTCGAGCAGCTCGTCGAGAGGCAGGTCGACCATCTCGTCGTACTCAAGTTTCTTTTGAAATGTATCGGCGCCAATGCGGAAGTCCCCGTTGGAGCGTGCGAGCAGATCGCTCTTGAGCCAGGCCAGATAATCATTGAGCGCGGAGACAACGGCAGCGTTTGTGGTGGCGAATTCCGCTTTGACCGCCGGATCGGTTGCGTCAATGAAGGCTTGCGGTACGTCGTGCTGGAAGAAGGTGATGATGTCGGGCAGTTGCTCGATGGCGATCTCGGTGAAGATGCGCGGAGGGTTGTTGAGATTCGCGTGCGCGGCGGCGAGCAGGGCGGGCATCTGCCTTTCACGGGCGACGAGCGAGCGGAGTCGGTCATCAGGCGGCGCAAATTTGCGCTCCATCAAAACAAAAGCCGCGTTGGCGCAGGTGCTCGAATAGGCGTCGGCGTTTTTCTCCCAGGGGCGGATGGCCTCAAGCGTGAGGAGCTGCGAACGGATGTTGCTGAGCACAATTTCGCGGTCGCTGCGAGGAACAAAGTCGGCCGGCGAACTATTGGGAACGATCGCTTCGATGCGTTGAGCGAAGCTCTTCAGTGTGGCAATTTCCGCATTGATCGCCGGACGCGAGAAGTCTTCAAGCTGCGCGTCGTACTGGTGGTAGCCGACCATTGTGCCGTTTGACGGGGCGTAGTGGAAGTACACCTGATCGAAATAGTCATCGCCAATTTTCGCGAACTGCTGTTTCCAGTCGGGCGTTGCTGCTCGGCTTGGGGTTGTTGTCGACATGCAAATCAGGACGATAACAAAGAGAGACCATCTTTTCATCGTTGCCGCCTCAAATTTCTCTCAGGGTATTCTTTCGCCCCTACGGGGCTTTGTTATTTTATGCGTTTTTCCCAGGGTTCCGCTGCGCTCCACCCTGGGCTATCTTCTCGCGCTCCCTCCGGGAGCTTGGTGAATTGCGAATACGATTCTTTCGCGTTTGATCATGCATTTACTGGCGCGGGTGCAAGGTTCGAGAGCAATTCTCGAATTTCGAGCAGAACTTCATCGGGCCGCGTGGCTCGCAATGGGAATTTGAGCAGGCCCTGCGGCGTAAATTGCGCGCCGCGCTTGGCGTTGCGCGCCACCAATTGCATGAGGTGCGCGGGATCGACGGCGGCGTTCTCCATGAAGCGGATTTGCAACTCGCCGCGCTTGCGGTCGACTTGCGCAATGCCGAGGCGCTCGCACTCGAGACGCAGCATGGCCGCTTCAAGCAGAAAAACAGTGGCGTCCGGCGGAGCTCCATAGCGGTCTTCGATCTCTGCGCGCACTTCGTTGACAGCGGCTTCGGTGGTGGCTCCGGCGATTTTCTTGTAGAGGCGCAGGCGCTGATTCTCTTCCGGCACATAACTTTCGTCGATACGCAGAGCGATACCGAGATTGAGCGCCGTCGCGGGACGCTCTTCGCTGGCCTCGCCCTTCATCTCCTTGACGGCGGCCTCGAGCATCGACGTATACAGTTCAAAACCGACGGCTTCAATGTGGCCGCTCTGCTCGCCGCCGAGCATGTTGCCTGCGCCGCGCAGCTCGAGGTCGAGCGCGGCGATTTTGAAACCCGCGCCCAGGTCGCTGAATTCCTTGAGGGCGGCGAGACGCCGGCGGGCAATTTCCGTCAGCTCGTTCTCCGCGGGAATGAGCAAATAGGCATAGGCGCGGCGGTTGGAACGGCCAACGCGGCCCCGCAACTGGTAGAGCTCGCTGAGGCCGTGGCGCTCGGCGCGATTGATGAGGATGGTGTTGGCGAGCGGAATGTCGAGGCCGTTCTCGATGATAGTGGTGGCGACGAGAACGTCAAACTCGTGGCGCATGAAGGCGAGCATCACTTTCTCGAGATCGTTCTCGCCCATCTGGCCATGCGCGACGGCAACGCGCGCCGAAGGAACAAGCTCCTGGATGCGCGCGGCGATTTCGTAGATGGATTCGACGCGGTTGTGAACGAAGAACACCTGGCCGCCGCGCTCGAGTTCCACTTCGATGGCCGAGCGGACAATTTTTTCATCAAAACGCGCGACAACGGTTTGAATGGCCATGCGATCTTTGGGAGGCGTTTCGATGATGCTCATGTCGCGAAGGCCGACGAGCGACATGTGCAGGGTGCGCGGGATGGGCGTGGCGCTCATGGCCAGGACGTCAATCTGCTTGCGCAATTGCTTGAGCCGTTCTTTGTGGCGCACACCGAAGCGCTGCTCCTCGTCGACGATGAGAAGGCCGAGATCCTGAAACTTGATGTCCTTCGAGAGCAGGCGATGCGTGCCGATGAGAATGTCGACGCGGCCGGTCGAGACGCGCTCGATGATGTCCTTCTGCTCCTTGGCGGTGCGGAAGCGCGAGATCATCTCAATGTGGATGGGGAACTGGGCGAAGCGCTGCTTGAAGGTTTCAAAGTGCTGGAAGCTGAGCACGGTTGTCGGCGTGAGGATGGCGACCTGTTTGCCGTCCTGCACGGCTTTGAAGGCGGCGCGCATGGCGACTTCGGTTTTTCCGTAACCGACATCGCCGCACAAGAGGCGGTCCATCGGCCGGGGCGATTCCATATCTTCTTTGACGGCGCGAATCGCGGTGATCTGATCGTCGGTCTCAGTGAAGTCGAAGGAGTCTTCAAATTCGCGCTGGAATTCGTTGTCGAGAGAGAAGGCGTTGCCCTCGACGGTGTGGCGCTCGGCATAGAGCTTGAGCAGTTCGGCGGCCATGTCCTGCATGGCCTTGCGTACGCGCGCCTTGGTTTTGGTCCATTGTTGCGAGCCGAGCTTGCTCAGCACCGGCGCGGGACCGGTATCGGTCGAGCGGTATTTCTGAATCAGGTCAAGACGCGTGAGGGGGACGTAGAGCTTGGCGCTGTCAGCGAACTCGAGAATCATGAACTCGATGCTGAGCCCGTCCTGATCGATTTCTTTCAGGCCTTGATACTGAGCGATTCCGTGCTCGACGTGGACGACATAGTCGCCGACGCCGAGGTCGCGGAAGTCAGAGACAAAGGCGGCGGTCTTGGATTTTTTCGGAATGGGGCGCGCCGCAACGTCGGTTTCATCGGATAGGTCGTTGGCGCCGAAGACGATCAGGTTTGTTTCGGCAAACGCGACGCCCGATGCAATTGGCGAGCGCACGATGACGGGGACGCGCAGGTCGCCAGCCATGTAGCTGGCTTCTTCAAGCATCATGTCGCTGCCGGTCTTTGGCACGCGGCTGCCCAGCCGGTAGGGAACCTGATATTCGCGCAGCATGGTTGCGAGGCGCTCGACGTCCCCTTGATGCGCGGCGGCGAGAACAATGCGCGTTTCAGTTTCCATGAGTTTCTTCAATTGCTCTGTGAGGGCCGGAATGGAGCCATGGAAGCGCAGAGTGGGCCGCGTGGGGAGTTCAATTTCGCCGAGGGTTGCGTCTTCCTCAAGCACATCGACTGCGCCGAGTTGATCGAGATCGAGGCCCGTGTGCGCGCCGAGCGAAGCCTGAAGAACTTCGGGGCGCAGATAAATGTCTTCCGGGCGGATGAGGGAACCAATTCCGGAGCGCTCATGGCGCAACTCGACCTTGTTCCACCAGCGATCAATCTGATTGCGCACCATGCCCGGCTCATCGACGAAGAGCGCGAAGCGAGGCAGAAGTGTGAGCAGCGAGCGCTCCGCGCCGGCGACAGGAGTGAAGAACTCCCAACCCGGAAAGACGCTGACGCCGCCGGCGGCAGCTGCTTCGGCGGCCAAGTCGTCACTCTCGATATCGCCGTCAATTTCAACGCGCTGGCGGCTCAGGCGGCCGTTGACCGCGGCGAGCAAGCGCTCTGTGAGCGGGGATTCGGTGAGCGGCAGCAATTGCGCTTCGTCGAGGCCAGACTGAGAACGCTGCGTCTCAGGATCGAACTTGCGAATGGTTTCGATTTCGTCGCCGAAGAACTCTATGCGCACGGGGCGGTCGGCGTCCGGCGAATAGACGACGAGAATTCCGCCGCGGCGCGTGAACTGGCCGGGCATTTCGACAAGATCCATTTGCGTGTAGCCCACGCTGGAGAGGTGAGTGGTGAGGACTTCAATGTCGACCTCTTCACTGCGCTTGAGGGCGACGGCGAGGCCAGCGTAGTACTCGAGATCGAAGAGCTTGAGGGCGGCGGATTCGATGGGCGCGATAAGAATATCGATGGCGCCGGTGGAAAGCTTCCACAGCGCGGCGGCGCGCTGCTCCTGCACGTCGGGATGCGGCGAGAGATTTTCAAAAGGGAGCACATCGTGGGCGGGAAAGCGGACGACGCGCGCGGGATCGATGGCGCCGGTCAGCTCGCATCCCGCCTTGAGGAGCGGCTCGAGAGCCTCAGCCGCCTTGTTGTCGGCAACGATGACGATGACCGACTGCTTGGCAGCGCGCGCCATCAGGGGCAGATAGATAGCCCGCGCGGTTGCGGTTAATCCAGACACACGACGACGCCCCGTACCCAGGCTGAGGTGCCTGCGAACGCGTTCAAATCCCGGGGTATTCTCCAGCTCCGCAAAGATTTCGCGGACAAACGGGAGGATCATGAGGCTCTAGTTTAACAGTGATGGCGCGAAGGAGAATTGCAGCCGCGTTTTCAGAAAGCCGCGTCTCAAGCCACAGCCCCGCGGTTACACGCCGCCGAGTCTTTTCGCAAATGCGTACCAGAAGTCCAGCGACTTCCAATAAGAATCGACGGGCAGGCGCTCATCGCGTCCGTGGGCGCGCACATCGTCCCGCTCCAGCGCGATCGCCGAGTAGCCGTAACTTGGGATGCCGGCTTGAGCAAAGTAAATGGAATCGCTTGCGCCGGTCTCCATGACGGGCGTCACCGTTATTCCCGGCCAGATGGCTTGCGTAAGGCTCTTGAGCGGCGCCCAGACTTCCTCGATCGTCGCAGGAGGAACGATTGCAGTCCGATCGGGAGCAGTCGCGCTCATATCGCCTGAATTCGATACGTATTCCACTTTCAGTCGCGGGTCGGCAAAGATAGAGATCAACTGCAGCCTGGTTTCTTCGGGCGAGTGGCCGGGGAGAATTCGGCAATTCACGATTGCTTGCGCCATTTGAGGCAGGGCGTTGTTTGCATCGCCCGCATCAAGTCGCGTGGCGACGCAAGTGGTTCGAAACCTCGCGTTGAAAGCCGGCTCCGCACTGAGGCGAGCGGCCGCTGCCATGTCGGGTGGCGTGGCCAGAATCGCGCGCATGTCCGCAGACGTCTGTCCGGTCTCATTCTGAGCGAGGTTGGTGAAGTAGGTTCGCGTAACCTCGTTCAGCTCAAAGGGGAACGTGAAAGCGGCCAGATGGCCGAGCGCCGCGGCGAGCTCATAGATGGCATTGTCGGGCCGAGGCAGGGAACTGTGGCCACCGCGATTGGTTATTGTGACCTGGTAATCGGCGTAGACCTTTTCGGTGGCCTCGACTTCGGCGACGACCGGCCGTCCGTGCTCCAACTCTATGCCGCCGGCGTCGGGATTGATCACGTAGGCTGCATCGACCAGGTCGCGATGCTCGCGTACCAGCCAGTCAGCACCGTTGAACTTGCCGCCCTCCTCGTCAGCCGTTAGCGCCAGAATAAGGTCGCGTTGCGGCTTGTATCCCTCGCGGTGGAGACGCAGAAAAGTCTCGACCAGCGCGGCATCGGAGTCCTTCATGTCCTGAGTGCCACGGCCGTAGAAATAACCGTCCTTCTCAATGAACTGAAACGGGTCGGTGGACCAATCGGCGCGCAAAGCCTGCACGACGTCGACATGGCAAAGGAAGAGAACGGGCTTTTCCGAGGGCGGGCTGGCCGCGCGGAAGCGAACTACGAGATTTTGTTTGCGCTCATTGGGGCCCAGAAGGCGAATGTCCTGGGGCAAGAATCCCGCGTCGAGGAAATGGCGCTCGATGGCCGCGGTCGCAGTGGTGACATTGCCCTGCGGCGTGTCAGTGGTATTGATCTCAACGAGTTCTTTGAAGATGGCCAGCGCCTGCGCGCGATCGGCTGCGGATGCCTGGGGCAAATGGTCTTGTGCTTTTACAAATGGGCTGAAGCAAAGGGCGGTGCACAAGGCGGCGAGAATCGCTCGGAATCGATGCACGGCATCCTCACGATGTTCAATAAGCTGAGTCAGTCGAGGCGCGGAGTGCCGCGGCGAAGAATCACTCCAGTGATGCCGAAAGACACGATCAGAATGAGGGCGAGGAGGAAGTAGTAGGCCATCGGGTGCGCCCAACCCGGAGAGTATTTGAGATCCTGGCCGACCCAAAGCAAGAGGATGGTGGCGATGACGGAGAATTGCCCGGCGATGACGAGAAACGTGTGGCCGAGGTCGCGGCGCTTGTCGAGTGACTCCACCTGATCGGGTGTGAGGTTGCGCTCTTCGGGAGGGAGAAGGGAATTGGCCATTTGGGGCTCCTTGCTGGGTTTTGCTTGTGGCTGGGACTCGGCTGAGGCTCGCTTGCGACCTCGAGGCCCGGCACTTCTATTCAAGATTCAATCACAGGGTGCCGGGCCGCGCCAGCCGTCGCGCCTGCTCAATCCGAGAGGAAGGCCAGCGTTTGCAGGGTGGTAATTTCGAACGGCTTGCGGCAACGGACGTTTGTGCACTGCAGCTTGTCGTCGCGGCGGACCATGTAGGACTGTGCCTTGGCGAAGCGTGCCCGGTCGCGCTCATCGCCTCCACGCGGAAGTTGCGCGCGCTTGCGGCGAACGACCCAGGTGACTTTGTATTCGCCGACCTGGCCGCACTTGGGGCAGTTCAGGTTGTGGGTGCGCTGTTCTGTGGTCTCGTTGAAGAATTCCCGCTCATCCATATTGCTCTTCCTTTAGCTGTGGTTCTGTTGGCCGTCCGGAGCTCGATTCGGCCGATCGAGTCGGCCGCTCCAAGATTCGGCCACTCCAGCCGACCAGCCTGCGCCCGGTGATTCCGCAGAGGCACTTCCGCACAGGGCGAATTTAATCCATACTCATGCTTGCGATGGCGAAACGCAAGCCAGCCCGTTTTTCCGCCACAAAGGCGGTAAAGGCCAACGCCCGAGAACGCGTGGGCCAGCCAAAACCCTCGCGCATTTTGCCTGACAAGCCGCGCACGGGGCGACAGGCGAAGCATAAATCCAGACTGGACGAGATCATTCAGCGAGAGGAATAATCTGCGGGAGGAAAAGACATGGCTAAGGCAGTCGGCATAGGCGGAGTTTTTCTGAAGGCGCGGGACCCGGAGGCGCTGGGGCGCTGGTACGCAGAAAACCTTGGGATCCCCGCACAGGATGGCGGTTCGCTGGCATTCGAGGGCCAGGAATCGGCAGGGATGACGGTCTTTGCCCACTTTCCCGCGGACACGAAGTATTTCGGGGAAGGTGCTCAGCAGGTGATGGTCAATTTCAGAGTGGACGATCTGGATGGTTTGCTGAAGAAGCTGGATGCAGCCGGCGTGCGCATCGATCCCAAGAGAGATGACCACGAGTACGGGAAGTTCGCATGGATCTGGGATCCGGAAGGGAATCGCGTGGAGTTGTGGGAGCTGGCGTCTGCTAAATAAGAAGGCAGCGGAGACCGACGAGCCCGCATGAACGCGGGATTACGCGTCAAGATGTGTTCCAGGGCGTGTTCTATGGTGCGTTCTGGGGTTGTTGCGTGCTGTAGGGGCCGGGGAGCGACGGTGCTGCAGCGGGCTGCTGGCTGGGATTGCCGGTGACTGCGGTGCGATTGGAATAGATGCGGAACTCGACTACGAGGTTGAGCATCACCGGAACTGGACTGCCATTCTTGATGGCCGGCTCGAACGTGGCCTTGCGGATGGAGTCGACAGCATTCTCATCGAGGCCAAAGCCGATGGGTCTGGCTACAGCAATCTCGCCCGGCTTGCCATCGGCGCCGATTACGACGTGATAGAGGCAAATGCCGGCCACGCCGTGGTCCTGCGCATACTCGTTTGATTGCGGCTCAAAGGTCGAGGTTATGCGAGCTTTCTTGTCGACGTCACTTTGGCGGAGCACAGTGGGATCAGCCGGCTTGTAGTCGGCTTTCGCTGCGGCCGCCGCGTAGTAGAGCTTCCAGAATCCGGGCATCGACTCCATCATGCGACTGTCGAAGGGCTGGGCGAAGACGTTATCCAGCGCATCACGCAGCAGCTTGTTCGAGTGAGCCTGCGATGTTGTTGTGGTTACGCTTTTGGCGTCGGCGGGGCGCTCGGCTGCGGGGGCTGCAGCAATTTCGGCTTGCGCGGCTGCCTGCGCTTCTGCGGCGTCGGTTGATTCGGTGGACGGGGCCGGCGCGGCGGGCGCGGCGGCAGTTGTTGGCGCTGGAGCAGTTGCAGCTTTTGGCGCTGGATTCGCGGGCTTGCCCTTTTCAGGCTTTTCTCGCTTTTCTTTTGGCTTTACGACGAGCTCGCGGTCGATGGAAATTTTGACGAGTTTCTTTTTCGGCGTGATGTTCACGCGGTCGACGGCCTTGGTGGGATCTTCATAAGGCAGCGCGCCGAGGAAGTGGAGGCCGTAACGCTCGCCCTCGAGCTCAAGCTTGTGCTTGGCCAGGTGCACCTTGTCGATCTGGATTGCGCTCAGAGTGTAGGAGCCCTGCGGCGAGTGGCTGACGAGGATGCCGTTCTCGTTGTAGCTGAGGTCGTTGTCGAGGTAGCCGCCGCGAAGGAAAAGCTGCTTGCCGACGAGGAGGCTCTTGATCTCGTCTTCAGTGATTTCTGCGGGCTCGGGGCCATGCACGGAAACGGGCGCGGAAGCGTGGGCTGGAACGCTGGGCGAGGCGGCGGGCGAGGGTTGAGTTTCGGCGGCCGGCGCCGGGGTTGGTTGCGGCGGCTGCTCCGTAGCAGGCTGTTGCGCATTATCGGGCGCCGGCGTGGGGGGCGGCTTTTCTGTTGGCGGGGCAGGCGTAGTTTCTGGCGTTGTCGATGGCGGGGGCGGGGGCGCCGGCGTTGCTTGCGGACCCTGATCGGATGCAGGCGGCTGCGCAGCTGGCGCTTGCGCGGCGGGTTGATTGTCGGGCGTGGACGCGGGCGCTGTTTGCTGGGCATTGACCGCGCGCGGACCGGATGAAGCCAGAAGTACGGCCATCGCGATGCCAGCAGCGAGCACGACGAGGCGTGCTGCAGTCGTTTGCAACGAGAAGGAGCGGAAACGAGTGATTATGTGCGGCATGGGGGAGCCTACGAAGGCAACTTTAACAAGATTTTGCTACTGCCGCCCAGAAAACAATCCCCCGGCGGAGTTACTTGCGAGCTACATCCGGCCGTTCGCCAGGTTTGCGATTTGACTTATGTCCGATCTGATTCATGTTTGAGCCGCCAAAGAATTCGCCGGAAGAATCCGAGAATGCGGCCGGCGTCGCCGCGGGTGAGGGACAGCCTGCGCAGTAATAAATTCAGGTCATGCCTGTTAGCGTCGCGCATTGCAGGTGGAGAGTAGTTGGCGGCGAGCATGGTTTCTTCAACCAGGCCAGCGAGGAGTTCGAGGTCGCGGGTGGAAGCTGGAGAAGCGGCGTCTGGTCCGTCGTCCCTGGTCCCCAAGTGCAAGGGACCAGGGGCACCCAATTCTTGGTCGGCGACCTGTGATGTCCGGTTGATCTGCGAAGCGATTTGGTAAAGGCAGACTGCGACGGCCTGGCCGAGATTCATTGAGGGCTGCTGCGGATCGGTGGGAATGACGGCAAGTAGATTGCAAAGCGAGAGGTCGGCCTGCGTGAGGCCGCGTTTTTCTGAGCCAAACACCAAAGCGATGCGGCCGCCGCGGGCGATTTCTTTTTGAATGTGTGGGGCAAGATCTGGTAACAGAACAATCGGCTGGTCGGGCTTGCGATGCTCGATCGAACCTGTGCCAACGACGAGGGTGCAGTCGGTTATGGCGTCGGCCAGGCGTTCTGTGATTCGCGCGTTTTGGAGAAGGTCTTCGGCGCCGACCGCGGACTTGGCCTCGCGCCAGTGCGCCTCGTATGGGGCGACGACCGCGAGGCGCTCGAAGCCGAAGTTCGCCATTGCTCGCGCCGCCGCTCCTATATTGAGGGGATTACGGGGAGAGACGAGGACAACTTCGATGCGTCCGTGTTGAGGGTCGGTCGGCAAGGAGTTCATTGTAATGCGCGACTGTTCGGAGTGTTGGCGCGGCGGAGCGAAATGTACTAGCCTCAACTGGTGCTCTGGACCAATCCAGCTACGACGGCGTTGAACGAGTTGAGCCAGGCGCCGATCGTGCGCTTTTCTTTGTTGGCGCTCAGCTCCATCTTTTTTCTGGTCGATCCGTTTGCCGCGATTCCGTCGTTTCTCGCGATCACCGAGAGCGCGGACTCTGCGCGGCGCAAGCGCATGGCGCGCAAGGGCGCGATCACCTGCTTTATTGTGTTGACGAGTTTTGCGTTTGCCGGGCAGCTGATTTTCAGGATGTTCGGGATCACGCTGCCGGCGTTCGAAATTGCCGGCGGGCTGATTTTGTTGCTCATTGGTCTGGACATGCTGGAAGCGCGGCGTTCGCCGACGCAGGAGACGCAAGGCGACACGGTTGAGGCCGCGGCAAAGGAAGACGCGGGCATTGTGCCGTTGGGCATTCCGATGTTGGCCGGGCCGGGGGCGATCTCGTCGGTGATGGTGCTGGTGGGGCAGGTACCTACGCTGTGGGGATGGCAGATGGGGGCGATTATCGGCGCGATTACCTTCACAGCTCTGGTGACTTATCTAGTGCTGGGTGCGGCAGCGCGTGTGCGAGGTGTGCTTGGTGAGACGGGCATACGCATTCTCGTGCGGATCATGGGATTGTTGCTGGTGGCGCTGGCGATGCAGTATTTCGTGAACGGGCTGACGGACCTGGGGGTGGTGCCGAGGCATATGTGAGCAGACTTTGGGGCCGTCTAGAGCTCGTCCGATGTTTCCCCGGTTTCCCACAGAATTCACGGCTTTCCACAAGCCGGGCCTGTTTGGACCTAAACATCTGAAACTGCGAATCTTTCGGCTGCTTTTACTGCTTTGAACGGTTGGGCGGGAGAGTTTGCATCTCCCAGTGGCGTGTGCTACTCTAATGAAGTTAGAAGTAGCAGTGGAGCCTCCCGGTGGCCTCGCGCGCAAGCGTGGATGATAAAGGGCCTGCCCGATCCGAGATCAGGAAGTTTAAGTGATCTGGAATCTGAGGGAAGTGGGAAGCTGGTTCGTAGGGTCTTGCGTCGTGCGCACGCTGTGCAGCGTTGAAACCCCTGTAGGTAATCCCTAGAGAGAACAAGCCATTGCATGAC